>Ga0187801_10000047_pt1 | contig 24000 bp, 17 predicted proteins | sample NC_wetland_sal_i_10_FD_132465 | JGI IMG/M metagenome (GOLD analysis project Ga0187801, IMG submission 132465) | Wetland sediment microbial communities from Neuse River Estuary, North Carolina, USA - Control_1 | ecosystem: Environmental > Aquatic > Freshwater > Wetlands > Sediment | place: USA...
ACGCCCAAACTGCCAGCCAACAGTAGCCATCAGCGCCACCGTGGCTGCATTCACGCCATCCAGGAAGGCGCTGGCCAGCGGGGACTTGCGCAACCTCGGCAAAAATCCGGCCGTCACCGCTACGTACACAAACGCGGGCAGAAACATTCCAACAGTTGCGAGCCCCGCGCCGCGCCAGCCTCCTAGCAGGTACCCGATAAACGTAGCGACGGTAAAAAACGGGCCCGGCGTTGCCTGGCTCACAGCAATCGCATCGAGCAACTGCGCGTCGGTCAGCCACTTCAGCCGCACTACCAGATCCGCGCGCAGCACGGCGAGCAAGACGTAGCCACTTCCAAACAGCACGGCGCCCACTTTCAGGAAATAGAGAAACAGCGGCACGATTCCCGCCGCCCCGCCCCCGCTCGCCGCAAGCAGCCCCAGGGCACTCACATTGCTTGCATTCGATTTTGCAAGTTTTCGCCCCTCGCGTATCAGCATCCAGAGGACGCCTGCGCCAATCAACAGCAGCAAAACGTTCACGCTCAGAAGGGCCAACGCAACTACCGCGGCCGCAAGCACTGCCAACCACGCGTTTTTCAGCGCCGTTCGCGCCAGATTCCACACTGCCTGCGCGACCAGCGCCACCACAACCGGCTTGATACCAAAAAGCAGTCCCGCCACCTGCGGCACGGTTCCGAATCTCCCGTACGCCCATGCCAAACCAACCACCAGCACCGCCGCCGGCAAAATGAAGCACGCTCCCGCGACGATCAGCCCTGCGAAACCACCGCGAATTTCGCCCAGGTAAACGGCCAGTTCCGTCGAACTCGGCCCGGGCAATAAATTCACCGCTCCGACCAAATCCAGAAACCGTTCGCGGGTAACCCACTCGCGCCGACGGACAAATCGCTCTTCCATCATGGCGATGTGCGCTGCCGGTCCGCCGTAGGCTACAAAGCCCAGTCGCAGAAATTCCTTTGCGATTTCGCGCAGCGACCCGTGATGGTTCGTTTCTGTTTGCGTTGGTTCCGCCATGGTCGTGGCGGTCATTATCTCTCAGGAATGGCTGGCGAAGTGTGTACGCCGGGAAACAAATTCCGCGCTGCGCGTTTCCGCGAATAGATCCAGTGAAGGATTAACAAAAGATAGAACGGCGCATACACCAGCCACTGCATCAGCGGATCAAACTGGAAGACGCCGAGAATTCCGTAGCCAATCAAAACGTTATAGGAGAGAAACTGCAGCACGGTCAGCATCAGCCACGCCGGATTTGGAAAGAAACAGAGCAATGGCACGATCCACGTGAAATACCACGAATAGCCGTTCGGCCCGAATGCCAGAATCGTGCCGATCAGAAGGTACGCAGCGCGTGCCGGCTCCACCTTCTTCCACGCCAGCCAGAAGGCTAACCCCCAGCTCACGGCCAGGCCGACAATCGCCGGAATTTTTGTCTTGCCGCCGGTTAGCCAGTGGATGACGGTATACAAACTCGCGTGGTAATTCTTCCAGGTCGCCTCGTAATAAGTCATATTGGTGCGAAACGCCCCGAGCGCATTCCAGTACGGTGCCAAGACTACGAGCCCCGCCACAGTCGCCAGTCCTGCTGCCCACCAGCCCGCTCTTTTCCCCGGCCATCCCGCGCGCCGGATCCACACCGGCAGGAGCACCGCCGGAAACACCTTTGCCATCGCCGCCAGCGCAATCGGCACACTAGCGATCGACGGCCATTTCTTCACCAGTGCCAGTCCGCAGACGATTCCCAGCAGCGCCAGAACGTCGTTGTGCCCGCTGCCGGCAAATTCCACGATTATCAGCGGGTTCCACGCATAAACGGCCAGCCGGAAATTGCGGTCCTTCTCTTCCCGAAACATCCAGGCCAGCACCAAGAGCACCAGCACATCCGCTGCGGCAAACGGTGCCTTGAATGCTACGGGGCCCGGAAAAAACTTCCACGTCACTCGAAACACCAGTTCGGATACCGGCGGATAGATTGCTGGAATTTCGCGCCCCGGCATGATTTCGTAATATTTGTCCCTCAGCGACGCCAACCGAGGATCATTCGGGGCAATCGAATATGGATTCCATCCCGCCGCTTGCACCTTCGCCTCCCACCGGTAGCGCTGCAGATCGTCGGAAAGGGTGGGCTCCATCGGCCAGAGGGTCGCGCGGAATGCAATCGCGGCAAAAAACAGTAGAATAGTGGTTGCGCGTGTGGCCCGCGACTGAGCAAATCCGTACAACGCAACCAGGTAGACAATGCCTGCGGCCAGCGCCAGCTCGATAAAGCCGATCGCGTGGTTTTTCAGGTAATACAAGCTGTGCATGCGCAGGAACAACGCTTCCAAAACGATACCTGCCGCCAGCGGCCAGACCCAGCTCCATCGATTTCGATTGGTTTCGGAAGGCATTCGGAGAAATTTCAGACTTGCTGACTCTCACCCCACTTCTGATCGCGGCGCAGCAAAATCCGCTCGGCCACTACTGGCACAAACTCACGGATCGGACCTTCAGCGGGGTCTATCACGCCAACGCCTTCGACCTGGCCATGATGATCCCGTACTTCCTCGTCCTGATTATCCTGGCGGCTTATGGCATGCACCGCTACGTGCTCCTGTACAACTACTACATCTTCCGCAAAAATATTCCTGCGCAACCGCCGCCCGTCGTTCACTGGCCAAAGGTTACCATACAGCTTCCCATCTTCAACGAGCGCTACGTCATCGAACGCCTGGTCGACGCGGTTTCGCAGTTCGATTACTCGCGGGAACTTCTCGACATTCAGGTGCTCGACGACTCCACCGACGAAACTCGCGATGTCGCGCGCGCCTGCGTCGAACGTCACGCCGCGCAAGGCCTTCCCATTGTCTATATTCATCGTACGAATCGCGAGGGCTACAAGGCTGGTGCGCTCGAGAACGGTTTGCGGACCGCACAGGGCGAGTTCGTCACGATTTTCGACGCGGACTTTATTCCGCCGGCCGATTTCCTGCGCCGCACGATTCCCCATTTCCTGAATCCCGATGGCGGCGCGAACATCGGCATGGTGCAGACCCGCTGGACCTACCTTAACGGTGATTATTCCCTGCTTACGCGCGTTGAAACGATTCTCCTGGACGGCCACTTCGTCATCGAGCACGGCGGCCGCTCACGCCGCGGCACCTTCTTCAACTTCAACGGCACTGCCGGCGTCTGGCGCCGCGCTGCCATCGATGCCGCAGGCGGCTGGGAACACGACACGCTGACCGAAGACACCGACCTCTCTTATCGCGCGCAGCTCAAAGGCTGGAAGTTCCTGTACCTCCCGGAAATTGAGTGTCCTTCCGAGCTGCCCGTGGATATGAACGGCTTCAAAGCTCAGCAAGCGCGTTGGGCCAAGGGCTTGATGCAGACCGCAAAAAAAATCCTTCCCAAAGTGTTTCGCGCGGATGTTCCCTGGCACGTCAAATCCGAGGCGTTTTTCCATCTTACGGCCAACATTTCCTATCCCTTGATGGTGCTTCTCTCCACCATGCTGCTTCCCGCCATGATTGTCCGTTTTTATCAGGGCTGGTTCCAGATGCTGGTGATCGACCTCCCGCTGTTCCTGGCTTCCACCTGCTCCATCTCCAGTTTTTATCTCGCGGCGCAAAAGGAGTTGCGCCCTAAAAACTGGATGAACACCTTTCTTTACATGCCGTTCGTCATGGCCACGGGAATCGGCTTGAGCGTGCGCAACGCGCAGGCCGTCCTCGAAGCCATTTTCGGCAAGCAATCGGAGTTCGCGCGCACGCCAAAATTCAAGATTGAGGGCAAATCCGGCACCTTCGCGGCGAAAAAATATAGGAACAAATCCGGCTGGATGCCCTATTTCGAGATTGCGCTCGGCCTATACTTTGCCCTCACGGTCGCCTACGCCATCGTCAACGAAAACTATGCCACCGTGCCCTTCCTCCTCCTCTTCGTGTGGGGCTATCTCTACACCGGTTTCATGTCTCTCAGCCAGTCCTGGTTCGCGCAACTCCGCTTTGGCGTGAACGCGCCGGAAATGCGGCCCGCGTCGACCGGGGCTCCGGGCTTTTAGCGGCGCAGCGCGGCGTTTCTGAGACACCTCCTCGTGTGACCACCGTCTCTTCCCTTCCTTTTCGAGGGGTATACAATCCCCGCAAGCACACCCTCGCGCGCGCTCGGCAGTGTCCTGTCTGGAGGCCTTATGAAATTTCAGGCTATCCCTTCCCTTCTCGTGCTTTTCGTCTCCCCGTTCGCGTTCGCGGATAATCCGCAAGTTTCGGAGGCGGGCAAAGCCTGCCTGGAATGTCACGGCAACTCCACGCCCGGCATCGTTGAACAATGGCAATCCAGCTCGCACGCGAAAAACGGGGTCGATTGCTACTCTTGTCACCAGGCCGCGGCCGGCGACCCGGCCACGTTTGAACATTATGGCTACAAGATTGCCGTCATTGTGACGCCGAACTATTGCGGACGCTGCCATGCTGCTGAACTGAAGCAATTCGAAAAGAGCCGCCATGCCGCCGCGACCAAATTCATTGGCTCGCTGGACAACATGCTCGGCGAAATCGTGGAAGGGGGTCCCGCCGCAAACAATGGCTGCCGCCAATGCCACGGCAGCGAAGTGAAATACCTCGGCGAGGGAAAATTTGACCCCGCCACTTGGCCCAACAGCGGCATGGGCCGCATCAATCCCGACGGCAGCAAGGGCACGTGTGCCGCTTGCCACGGGCGCCACTCTTTCAGTGCCGCAACCGCGCGCATGCCGGAAAATTGTGGCAAATGTCACCTCGGGCCGGATCACCCGCAGATCGAGATTTACAACGAATCAAAACATGGCATCCAATATCACGCCAACATCGCCAAGATGAACCTGGAGTCGAAGTCATGGGTGGTCGGCAAGGACTATTCCGCTGCGCCCACCTGTGCGACCTGCCATATGTCTGCGACCCCGAACCAAGCTGTCACTCACGACGTCGGCGATCGCATCAGCATGACATTGCGGCCGGTGATCTCCACCAAACTGGAGAATTGGGAGCAACGCCGGCTGAGCATGATGGATGTCTGTTCGAACTGCCATGCCTCCGGCTGGATCGACAATTTCTATGCGCAATATGAGGGGACCGTCGACCTATATAACGAAAAATTCGCCAAACCGGCCAAACTCATCATGGACAAGCTCTACTACTCCAAGAAAATCACGGCCACTCCCTTCGACACAAAAATCAAGTGGACTTACTACGAACTCTGGCACCACGCAGGCCGTCGCGCGCGCATGGGCACCGCCATGATGGGCCCGGACTACACACAGTGGCATGGGTTTTACGAAGTGGCCAAAATCTTTTACACGGAATTCCTTCCGGAGGCGGAGAAGCTTATGCCCGGTGTGACCTCCGAGGTGAAGAAGTCTTATTACCACAATTGGACCGCGGGACTATCAAGGGAACAGTTGCAACAGCAGATCGAGTTCTACAAAGAGCGTTACGAGAAGAAGTGATGGCGCTTGCGGCGTCACGCACTTATGTAACGCGCGTCATACTTGCCACTTGTCACCCGCGACCCCTCAGCGCATTCTAATAGGCATGGGTAAGGCTACTTCCCGGATCTCTAGGCGCCTCAGGCTGGAGGAAATCGCCAACGCCATCACCCACGGAATTGGCCTGCTGCTTAGCATTGCCGGTTTCGTCATTCTGCTTGTCTTCGCCATCCTCCGCGGCACGGCCAGCCACATCGTCGCCTGCTCCATTTATGGCGCCACCCTGATTTGTCTCTACACCGCTTCCACGCTCTATCACGCGGTGATCTCGCCCCGCCTGAAGCGTGCCCTGAAGATTTTCGATCACTCGGCGATCTACCTGCTGATCGCGGGGACCTACACACCATTCTTGCTTCTGAATTTACGCGGCGCGTGGGGCTGGTCACTCTTTGGCGTGGTTTGGGGACTGGCTGTCGCGGGGATTCTTTTCAAGTTCTGGTTCGTCGACCATTTTCCGTATCTGTCCACGGCGGTCTACGTCGCCATGGGCTGGCTGGTCATTGTTGCCGCCAAGCCGCTGCTCACGCGTGTCCCCACCGTCACTCTGCTTTGGCTACTCGCTGGCGGGCTTCTCTATTCCTCTGGCGTCATCTTCTACGTCTGGAAGCGCCTCCCTTACAGCCACGTTGTCTGGCATCTCTTCGTCCTCGGCGGCAGCACGTGCCACTACTTTGCCGTCCTCCGCTCCTTGCCCCACGCTCGCGCCTGATCCAATCCAAACGGCAGACGCCCTAACCGGGATTTTCCGGAAGCTGGCATTGGAACGTACCCTAGCTCAGCAAAACGTTGTCATCGTGAGGCCCCGCGCCTTTTGCGGGGTCGAAGGATCTCAACTTTTCGTCTTGCACATTGTTTCGGCTGAGATCCTTCCGTTTGAGCAATTGAGAATGGTGTGCGTCGTGAGAAATTAGAGCCAATTTCGCTGGAGCGGGCGCAATGACAGAATGTCTTTTACTTGGTTTGCTGCTCGCTGGCAGTCTCTTCCTGGAGGTCTTCGACCTTTTCCCAACCGGAACTCGGGTTGTATTCCTTCATGGCTTTGGCGAGAGGGTCGGTCTTCTTGCCGAGATCCTTCTGGTACACCACTCCATCCGGGCCAACGATGAACGTCATCACGCCGGACGATCTATATTCCGCCGGATAGGCCACAAAGGCGAAACCCTCGGTCATTTTGCCGTTCACGACGTAACTTTTCGCGCCGCCTGGGCTATTTTTCCCCTGGCTGGTTAGAACGTGGAAGTAGTAACCGCGGTAAGGAACCGCTGCCTCGCCTCGGCTCTTGGCATACTCCTCAGCAACGGCCCATGCCACCAGCGGTCCGATGGGGCTCTCGGGTTCGCCGCTAGCAACTTTCCAATAAAGGCCATCGTGCTGCCCCTCATCACTGAAGATTTTCTGGGCATACTCGCTGTGCTGCAGGGAGTAGTATTCCTTTTGCGCCGTCACGAGCTCTTGGCAAATGCGAATGGCCGATAATTCATTCCGCCCAATGCGCCGGAACAAAATTTCTTTTTTGCCCGCTTCGGTGTCGAAATACCAGACATTCCCTTTGTTCACGATCGGTATGGGCGTGGGCCAATTCTTGGCGCCGATATACAAGGTTACAGTTCCATCTGGCTCTCTCAACAAACGGTGCATTTCCTGATATCGCTGGGCGAAATTAGCGCGGCTTTGTGCGTCCTCGGCTTCATCTCCCGACGAAACAATTTGCTTTCCGTCCGGTCCGAGGATTTCGAGCATCGCCTTCTCGTCGTTGTTCTGCGCCGCCGTAAACATCGCTTTGCTTGCATCTTCCGGCGATGAAAATGTTTTCTGGCCCTGCTGCTGCGCCACGGAACGGACGGGGAAGCATCCGGTCAGAAGCATGGCGACCGCTGCAAGCTTAGGAAGATGTGCCCAATGAAATTTGTCGAAGTTCAGCTTCGCTCGCCGCATAAGGCTTTTCTCCATTCTTGAATTTCACGACCTGCCAGAAACATAACGAAACTTCAATTAATGGAATTAATGGTGCCCGCCACCGCCGTGAGATCCACCACCGCCACCGTGGAATCCTCCGCCACCGAAGCTGGCGCTTCCGCGTGACGAATAGCTCTTTGCCTGTCCGCCATGGTCGTAGCCGCTGAAGGCGCTCGAGTGGGTGCCGCTCTGACCATGTGGTTGAGCGTATCCACGAGCGGCCTGGGTGTTTCCTTCGAAAGGATGAGTCGTTGCACCGGGACGGTTGTAAACTCCTCCGCCGTGGCCGCCGACGTTTCCGGCGGGAGGCCGGTTCCCCGCGTAGGAGTGACCAGGAGCGCCACCGTGGCCGGCGTTATACCCGCCATGCGCGCCTCCTCCCCGGTAGAAGGTGTTGCGGTTGTAAAAGGTTCTGCTGCGGGAGTAGTACCGGTTATGGTTATAAATTGCGTAGTGGTTATGCCAATCGAATCCCCAATGGGGCCAGCCCCATCCAAATCCCGCAAAGAATCCGATTCCGAATCCGATTCCGAATGAGAGGTACGGGCCGCCAAACCAGATTCCGGGATATGGATACCATCCCGGCCACGCCACTACGGGATATCCGTAAACAGCCCACGGGTTATAGGCAGGGACGTACACGACATCCGGACTGGCAGGTTGAATGATGATCGTGGGGCCTTGCGTCTCTACGGTTTGCTGCGGCGTACTCTTCAGATTGCCGGCTTGTTCCGCTTTCTGGCGCATCACCTGCACGGCATCCATCACATCCTGTTGCTGGTTGTAGTAAGCATCGCCCAGGGACGACGTCCAGGAGAGGTTCTTGTCCATATTTCCAAGAACGGAGGGAAATGCGGTGAGCGCCTTAACGCTCGGGTCCCAGGGCTGCTGGTCCACGGCTTGAGCCAGCGCTTGGCCCTTCAGGTCGGGATGATCTTGCACAAACCGGTCGGCCTCAACGACTTCTTCGGGAAACGTGGACGCCGCCAGGATCTGCGCCACCAGCGAATCCGGATACAGCGCAATTGGCGCTACCAACCGCTGCAACTGTTCGGGAGTCTGTTGCGCGTAGGGCGGAGCCTGCGCGGGCTGCGCCGGAGCTTGTGCGTCTTGGGCGGCCATCATGTTTTGAGGCCAAGTGGCGAACAACAAAGTCAACGACAACAGGGACACGAAAATCTGTTTGCCCAATCGAGGGGCGGAGAACCCTGCGGCACGTCCGAAAATGTTCATGCTCTTGAACCTCCTGTGCAGATTCATCGCTTGAGGCCGCCGATATATATATATATATATATATATCTGATGAGTAGGTCGCGGGTTAAGTTTCTTAAATCTTTGGAGAAATACCGCTTGATTGTCTAAACTCCGCAGTGCACTGCCTTACGTGGATCGGAACCGATGACATCCGTATCTTTGATGTATCATCCCCGCATTCCTATTTCTTTGAGGTTATTCATGGGCACAAAAATTCGCCTTGGCTTCTACCTGATTCTCGTTGCGTTCCTGTGTTTTGCCGGCCCCAGCTTCGCACAACAACCTCGCTATGATTTCATCATTTCCGGCGCCCACGTGGTCGATGGCACCGGCGCTCCCTGGTATGCCGCGGATATCGGCATTGCAGGCGATCGCATCGCAGCGATCGGCGACCTCAGCAAAGCTTCGGCGGCCAAACGGGTGAATGCCGCGGGACTGATTGTCTCGCCCGGGTTCATCGACCTGCAAGGCCAATCGGAATTCAACATCCTGGTCGACAATCGCGCCGCCAGCAAGATCACCCAGGGTGTGACCACGGAAATCACCGGCGAAGGCACTTCCATCGCACCCGTCAATGACCGCATGCGCAAGGATGGCGAAGATGCCGCCAAGAAATATGGGGTGACGCTCGACTGGTACTCTCTCGCCGAGTATTTCAAGCACTTCGAACGCAACAAATCCGCCATCAATCTCGGCACCTTTGTCGGCGCCGGTGGAGTACGGAACTACGTCGTCGGCTCGGACAACCGTCCCGCCACGCCCGCGGAACTCGAACAGATGCGCCAACTCGTAGCCCAGGCCATGCAGCAAGGCGCGTTTGGCCTCAGCTCCGCCCTGCAATACGTTCCGGACACATTTGCCTCCACCGACGAAATTGTGGAGCTCGCGAAAGTTGCCCGCCAGTACGGCGGCGTCTATTTCACGCACCAGCGCTCTGAAGGCGACCAGATTTTTGCCTCTCTCGATGAAGTGTTTTCCATCGCTCAGCAGGCGAAGATATCTTCCACCATCTGGCATCTGAAGGCGGCATACAGCGAAAACTGGGGAAAAATGCCCGAAGTTCTCCACCGTATCGAAGCGGCTCGCGCCCGCGGCATCGATGTTGCCGCGACGGTCTATCCGTACACGCGCGCCTCGAATAGCCTCATCGCCTGCTTTCCCAGTTGGATCTCCGAAGGTGGCACCGAAAAAATGATCGCGCGCCTGAAAGATCCGGCTCAGCGCGCTCGCGCCCAAAAAGAGATGGATGAACCCAGCGTCACCTGGGAAAACCAGTGGCGCGGCTCGGGCGGACCGGCGGGCGTCCTCCTCATCCAGGTGCTAAATCCCGAACTTGCCAAATACGAAGGAATGACGCTGGAAGAAATCGGACGCCAAATGAACAAAGATCCGAAGGATGCCGCTATGGACATCGCCATCGCCGATCGCGGGAATAGCGCTGTGGTCATTTCCATCATGGAGGAAGCCGACGTTCGCGCCGCCGTCTCCAATCCACTTGTCGCATTTGGCTCCGATTCCGAAGCACAAGCTGAAGATGGGCCTCTCAGCAAGACCAAAGCTCATCCCAGGGCTTTCGGCACTTTTCCCCGTGTGCTTGCCGTGTACGTGGGGGAAGAGCACACCATGCGGCTCGAGGAAGCAGTGCGCAAAATGACTTCGCTCGCCGCCAGCCGCGTGGGCTTGATGGACCGCGGGATTCTCCGTCCCGGAATGATGGCGGATATCACTGTTTTCGATCCCAGAAGCATCAAGGATCCTGCCACCTACAACGATCCGCTTCATTACTCTCTTGGCGTAAAGTATGTTTTCGTGAATGGCCGTGCGGTGCTGTGGGATGGGACGATCACTGAGGAGCGCCCAGGCCGTGCCCTGCGCGGGCCAGGCTACAAACCCGGTTCTTAATTTCGGCGCGGCTCAACCACTTTTCGCCGCTTCGTCCAACCAACGCCTCAGGATGTAGTCGTATTTTGGCTCCACATCCATGAACAGAACACCCGCACCCACGTTCGGCGTTGCGTAAATGATTTTGGCCTTCGACTGAAACGTCAGGTCACCCGCAAAAATTTTCAGCAGAATCAGCGTTCCCTCGGGAAACGGATTCATCATATCCAGGTAGCAACCATACAAGCTTAACTCGCTGACGCGCGAGGCCACGCGTACGTCTGTCCGCTCCTCATACAACTCTGCGCTGGCGATGAAGATGTATCTCGGTGTGCGGCGCCTTTCGCGTTCCATACGCCCTCCGGCAGGCTGGATGGGTGATTTCCTCCATCCTAATCCAAGGGGTTCTGTGGCCCCGCAAAATTCGGCTTTGGGCGGCTTTTCAAACTATTAACTTATAGATAACTGATAATGCATGGGCTCATTGCGGGGGTCGATTCTTTGGACCTTGCAAGGCCCTGGTTCCGCACCACCTCGAGCTCCCTTTACTCAGGCCATCCCGTCGAAATCGCGCGCGGCTGGGCGCATTTTCCCTGCTTGCGATACAATTTCTCTTTTGCTCCTCAGTCGAGGGAGCATCTAGAGGTGAGTGGATGAGTGGTCGCAAAGGGAGTGGTCTGTCTTGCTGCGGAAGTGCAATCCCACGTGTCTTCGCGCGGTGGGCCCTGGCGGCACTCGCCATACTGCTGTACGCCCACTCACCGGCGGCAGGCCAGCAGCGCCGCGATCGCGAGCCCAATTCCGTCTATGGCGAGCGCCGCGCCAAGCTTGCCTCCAACATCGATGGGCCCATCGTCCTGCTCGGTTACACCGGCAAGGAAGAGGAGGCGCAGACTTACATCTTTGCCCAGGAAGAGAATTTCTACTATCTCACTGGCCACAACGAGGAGGAGGCGGCTCTCGTCCTCCTGCCACCTGACGGCAACAAAGCCAAGAAAGACGACTGGCAAGGCCCGCGCGAGATCCTGTTCCTGCCGCCCAAGAACCCGAGCAAGGAAAAGTGGAATGGCGTGCGCATGTCGCCAAGCGATCCGGGCATCGAATCGCGCACCGGCTTTGCGCTCGTCAAACCGATGCCGGAACTCCGCGCCACGGTCGAAAGGCTGGCCAAAATTTACCCCACGTTCTACACCATTCTTCCCTATCAGCGGGAATTGGGCGGCTATCCTCACGAAAAGGAAACTGTGGATTGGCTGAAGCAGGCAGCTCCAGCGGTCACGGTAAGGGACATTCGCCCCAGCATCAGCGATTTACGCTTAATCAAATCGCCCACGGAACTCGCTCTCCTCCGCCAAGCCATTGACGTTTCCCTCGACGCGCAGTTCGAAGCCATGAAGATGATGCGCCCCGGTTTGTGGGAATATCAGATCGCAGCGAAGATGGTGGAGGTCCACGCCATGGGCGGCTCTGAAGCGGAAGCCTACGCGCCCATCGTCGGCGCTGGCCCGAACTCCACCGCCCTCCATTACGACAAACTCGGCCGCAAGGTCGAGGATGGCGATATCGTCTTAATGGATGTTGCCGCCCAGTATTCCGGCTATGCCGCCGACATCACTCGAACTATTCCTGCCAACGGCAAGTTCACGCCGCGGCAACGTGAAATCTACGAGATCGTCCTGGGTGCACAGGACGCCGCCATGCACGCGCTCAAGCCGGGCATGGATATGTGTCGCAAGGGCGATAAAAGCGTCTACAAAATCGCTTACGACTACATCAATTCCCACGGCAAAGACCAGCACGGCAAACCCCTGGGCCAGTATTTCATCCACGGCCTTGGCCACAGCATCGGCCTGAACGTCCACGACCCCGGCGACCTCTGCAAGCCGCTGGGTCCCGGCATGGTCGTCACCGTTGAGCCAGGCATTTACATCCCCGAAGAAAATCTCGGCGTCCGCATCGAAGATGACGTTCTGATCACCGAAAACGGCTACGAACTGCTCAGCCACAGGCTTCCCCGCTCCGTCGACGAAATCGAAAAAATCATGGCCGAAGCAGCAAAGCAACGCGCCGCCGAAGGGAAATAGCCTGGGGAAAAGGGGACGGACTTGCCAGGCCGGCAGTGATTCACTTTGAAAAAAGCTTGTCCCCGCGCTGCGCTATGCCCAAGACAGGACTGAAGCTCCTGCCGCCTCTCAGTGAAAATGCATTATCGCCCACGCGGGCGCCCGGCCGTCACGATTGACCGGCTTCCTCTGTGACGCTTATACTGATTATTCGCGCGGGGAGCGCAATTCCTCCCTGTGCGCCTCGTGTTATTCCACGCGTCGCTCCGTCGGGCTGTCGTCTGGAATTTCCGAAATGATGCAAATTCTTACAGGGAGTTCTCGGCCGGTCTCCGGCCGCGCGAATCTATGAGCAGCGTTAAAGCCACACAATTGCGCCCCGGCATGGTCATCCAGCATGAGGGCCAGCTCTATACCGTTTTCAGCACCGATCACCGCACGCCGGGCAATAAGCGCGGCTCGATGCAAACGCGCCTGAAGAACCTCCGAAACGGCGTAATGATCGATTACCGCTTCCGCGCCGAAGAATTCGTGGATCGCGCCATTTTGGACGAGATTGAGTTCGAATATCTCTACCAGGAAGGCGACGACTTCCACTTCATGAACACGAAAACCTACGAGCAGATGCAAATGACCAAGGACGAGCTCGGCGAGACGGTGCACTACCTTATCCCGAACACCGTCGTGAAGATTGAGTTCTTCGACGACAAACCCATCGGGGTCGACCTGCCGGATACCATGGACATGAAGGTGATTCAGACCGAGCCCACGCTCCAGAAAGCCACGGCCAGCGCGGTGATGAAGCCCGCCACGCTGGAAACCGGGCTCGTCGTCAACGTTCCGCCCTTCGTCAACGAAGGGGACAGAATCCGCGTGGACACGACAGAAGCGCGCTACGTCCAGCGGGTGGAGTAGCTTCCAGCAACTCATGTCTCTTAGGCTGTCAGCTGGAGGCCTAACTCCCGGCTGCCGACTCCCGACTTTCTCTCTCAGGCTTGATTGGCAATCCCGCGCTCGCCCGCTGGATGCGCGCCAAACACCCGCGCAAACAACTTGTCCACGTTGCGCAGTTGCCGGTTCAAATCAAACGTATATTCCAGTTCCTTCGCCGTCAGGTACTTTGTAATGCGCGCATCCTGCGCCACGCGTTCCCGGAAACTCGTTTCCGATTCCCACGCCGCCATGGCGTTCTCCTGCACCGCCTTGTACGCTTCGTCTCTCGGCATTCCCTTCTCGATCAGATCTTGCAGCAACTGGCCTGAATAGATGAGGCCTTGCGTGGATTCCAGGTTGCGGAGCATGCGCACCGGGAAGACACGCATCTGGCTGACGATGGCGGTCATCTTCGCCAGCATGTAATCGACCAAAATCGTGGAGTCCGGCAGAATCACGCGCTCCACCGAAGAGTGGGAAATATCTCGCTCGTGCCATAAGGCAACGTTCTCGTAAGCCGCCATCATGTTGCTGCGCACCACCCGCGCCAGCCCACAAATCTGTTCACAATTTACGGGATTCCGCTTGTGCGGCATCGCGGAACTGCCGCGCTGTTCCCCGCTGAAGTGCTCCTCCGCCTCGCGCACTTCGGTGCGTTGCAAGTGCCGAATCTCCAGCGCAATCTTCTCCAGCGTGGCGGCGATCAGCGCCAGCGCGCTCAGATAGTGCGCGTGACGATCCCGCTGAATCACCTGCGAAGCAATCCGCGTCACCTGCAAGCCCAGCCGCTGGCAGATTTTCTCTTCAATCTCCGGGCCGAGGTGCGACGCATTGCCGACCGCGCCTGCGATCTTCCCGAAGGCAACGCCGTGCGCTGCCTCGCGGAACCGGGCGATATTGCGCTGGTTTTCCGAAAACCAATTGGCGATCTTCAGGCCAAACGTGATCGGTTCCGCGTGGATCCCATGGGTGCGGCCGATCTGCGGCGTGTGCTGGAACTCATGCGCGCGCAGGTCCAATACTTCGGCGAATAGGATCAGGTCGCGCTCGATAATGTGCGAAGCATCGCGCAGCAGCAGAGCCTGCGCGGTGTCGACCACATCATTCGACGTCATGCCATAGTGCAGCCAGCGGGCCGCGGCAGGATCGCCAATCGATTCGCTGACCGCCATCGTGAAAGCGATTACGTCGTGCTTCACGTGCGCTTCCAGTTCGTTGATTCGCGCCACATCCACTTTGGCGCGCGCTCGCAGCACAGCGGCGGCGTCCCTGGGAACCTGCCCGGCTTCGGCTAGTGTCTCCGCGGCGGCTAGTTCAACGTCGAGCCATTTCTGGAAGCGGTTGGCGTCGCTCCAGACCCGGCCCATCTCTTCGCGCGTGTAGCGTGGGATCACGTCGGTGTCTCCAGAACAAACCCTTTGTAATGATACGGTATTTCGGGGCGTGGGAGCGACAGGGGCTGGCGGAACGGCCTAACCGCAGCGCCGATACTAACGCAACAAATCTTCGAGCTGGATGCGCGACCCGGTTTTCACATCGCGGTATTTCACGATCACCGCGGCTTGCAACGAAAGTCCCCATTTCAACCCGGCGGGATGAGAGACTGCACGCGAACCGGGCACCACTACGGCATCTTCCGGAATCATCAGCGGCTGATCCTCCTTAGCGGAGTAGACTACATCGCGCACCAGATCATAGACCGGAATCGAACGGTTCAGAATCGTGCCAGTGCCCAGAACGGCGCGGCGTTTGACGACCGTGCCTTCATACACGCCTGAATTTCCCCCGACGAGAACATCGTCTTCAATGATCACGGGAAGAGCGCCCACGGGTTCGAGGACTCCTCCAATCTGCGCCCCCGCGGAAAGATGGCAATTGCGGCCGACCTGCGCGCAGGAACCGACCAGCGCGTGGGAATCGATCATGGTGTTCTCGCCAACGTACGCTCCTGCATTGACGAACATCGGCGGCATGCAGATGACGCCCCGGGCGATATAAGCACCGTCCCGAATGCTGGACCCGCCGGGAACAATGCGCACGCCATCCGCGGAAGAAAATTCATGCACCGGATAAGTGGATTTGTCGAAGAAGGGCTGGCGGCGCGCGTCGATGGACATATCCACGATGGCGCCCATGCGAAATCCGAGAAGAATTCCCTTTTTTACCCAGGCGTTTGCGCGCCAGCCTGTGGCAGAAGTTGGATCCGGTTGGGCTGCACGGATTTCGCCGCGATTCAGCGCGGTCTTGAAAGCGCGGAACAATTCAAAATGTTCTTCCCTGTAGGAAGAGGGTGGAGCGTCATAGAGAGATTCAATTTGAGATTGCAGCATGAACTCTTTCGACCAATTTGAGCGATTCGAGAACGGCGCGAATGCGCGCTCGATTTTCGGATTTTGGCGGGACCAATGGCAAGCGCCAGCATGGCTCCAGCAATCCCATTTCCGCCATCGCCGCCTTCACAGGGATGGGATTCGATTCCACGAAGTTGATCTCCATGAGCGGTTGGTAGCGGCGATGAATCTGGCGGGCTCCCTCGAAATCGCCCGAGAGCGCCATTCGCGTCAGGCGCGTCATCTCTGCGGGAATCTCATTGGATACAACCGAAATGACTCCATGGCCTCCGAGGGCGAGAAGGGGAAGAGTCAGTGCGTCGTCTCCCGAAAGCACCAGGAATTCTTCCAGCACGGAATTGAGGATGGCGCCCATCTGCGCGACATTGCCAGACGCTTCCTTGATACCGACGATATTGGGGACTTGCGCCAGGCGCTGGACCGTGGCGGGCTCTATGTTCACGCCCGTGCGCCCCTGAACGCTATAGAGAATGATGGGCAGATTCACCGCATCAGCGATGGCTCTGAAGTGCTGGCAGAGCCCCTCTTGCGTGGGCTTGTTGTAATAGGGCGTCACAGAGAGGATGCCGCTGACGTCCAGCGCCGCAAGTTCGCGCGCAAGCGAAATGACTTCGGCGGTGTTATATCCGCCGGCACCGGCGAGGACCGGCACTTTGCCCTTGGCCATTTCCACCGTGATCTCCACCACGCGCAGCCGCTCGGGACCGGAAAGAGTTGGACTTTCGCCCGTCGTGCCGCAGGGAACCAAAAAATCGATGCCTGCGTCGATCTGCCGCTTGATCAGCGAGCGAAGCGTGGGTTCATCGAGCGACCCATCGCGCCGAAAGGGAGTGACAAGCGCAGTGCCGGTTCCTGTAAACATGTGTTGCTCCTTTACCGATTCTTCCGCAAAAACAAAACTTGAGCGCCGAATACTGCCTTGCCCCCGGCTATCCAGCCGAAGAGGCGCTAGCGGCTCCGGGAGGTTGTAACTCCGTCAGGATTTCCCGAAACTCGAAAACACCCTTTTTCCCTACAATCCAGCGTGCGGCTTGCAGGGCGCCTCGAGCGTAGCCTTCGCGGCTGCGCGCGGTGTGGCGGAGCGTAATCGTATCCGCCGCCGAATCGAAACCAATTTCGTGAGTCCCGGTGTGGGCGCCAGCGCGATTGGAGCTTAGCGTCAGAGAGCCGGCGAATCCAGCGCCGCGTATCTCCTCGGCAAGCTTTTTCAGCGTTCCGGAAGGCGCATCTTTCTTGGCAGAGTGGTGGATTTCCCAGCCCCACGCTTCGTATTCGGGATGGTTCGCAAGAAGAGCCGAAGCTCGCGCGACAATCTCAAAGAAGAGATTCACGCCCACGGAGAAATTGGCGCCGCAGACCAGCGCGGTGCGCGCGTCTGCAATCGACTGACGAATTTGTGGGAGATCGTCATACCACCCCGTGGTGCCACAAACCGTGTTAACACCAAGGGCCGCAAGCCGACGAAGATTTTCGGGAGCCGAAGAGGGAGAGGTGAACTCGATGGCGACCGTGGCACCCTTCAGCGATTCGTGGGAAAGCGAAGCAATGCTGGAGCGGGAGAAGCGTGCGCGAACGTCAAAGCCGCATTCCGAAGCCAGTTGCTCCACCAGGCGGCCCATTTTCCCGCAACCCACAATAGCGAGAGGGATGCTCATGACGAGGCGGCTCCCGTGGCGAGAAGTTGCCGAACCATCCGTGCATAGATTCCCACGGCATCGCTCAATTCCTTTTTATCGATGCGCTCTTCGGCGGTGTGCGCGTCATGAATGCTGCCGGGGCCAAGGAGAAAGGGCTGGCCCCAGGCGCCATTAAACGTGGGAATGTCTGTGGTGAACGCAACGACGGTGGTGGGTAGGCCCTGGAGAGAACGGAGGTGAACAGCGGGGCTAAACAACACTTCGCGCGCTTCCACGTGATGTGCGGAAGCAGCACGAGCCACGGCGTTTCGCAGTGGATCGACGTCCCCGACCAGCCGAAACATAATCTCTGCGTGGGCTTCGTCGGCCAAGACGTTGGGAGCGCGTCCGCCGCGGATTGTGCCCACGTTGAGCGTGGATTGCCCAAGAATCGCATCGCTCGGCAGAGGGATGGCGCGGATATCGCCGAGAGCGTCCAGGAGCGAATGGATCGCGGAGTGTCCCAACTCCGGGTAGGCAGAGTGCGCCAGCTTGCCGTGCGCGATAATCTCGTAACGAAGCGCGCCTTTGGAGCCGAGCGCCAGCCGGTTCTCCGTCGGCTCGCCATTGATGAGGAAACGTGACCCGCGGGGAGAAGCTGCGGCGGCTTTCGCCCCGGCGCTGTCGCGTTCCTCGCCTACAACAAAAAGGAGCGCAAAATTGCGCGTGCCCGAAGCCAGAAGCGTTTCGGCAGAGGCAATCATCGCCGCGATGATGCCCTTTGCATCGCAAGCACCACGGCCCCGTATGTATGTACCGTTGTCGCTGGACGAAAAATAGGGCGGGACGGTGTCCATGTGGGTCGAGAGCGTGACCACCGGCTCCCCGAAGGACAGGAAGAGGTTATCCCGGCCGGGAGCGGCGGGCAGTCGTTCCAGGTGGCCCGTGTGGCGTGCTGCAAGCTGGGAAAGATGCGTGAACAGATAGTCGACCACGGGCTTTTCCTGGCCTGTAGTTGAATCCAGGTCGACGAGCGCGTGCGTTAGGGCAAAAAGATCCATTGTTTTTCGCTTGATAGAGCCGATGGGAGGCGCACAACGAAAGGAAGGGCTGCGCGGAAACACGCAGATGGCTGCCTCTCGATAGCGCTTCATCCGGGAGAAAGACCCCACGGATGACAGTGAGCAGGCCTTAGACCTGAACCCCAACCACAGCGCGCTCAGCGCGCACTACGGTTTCGGCGGCGATCAGCAATACTCATCTGATCTGGCCTCTGGGCCGGGCCCCTTTTGACGAGCACCCGATGCTGATCGGGAAAACATGCTCGGCTACTCATGGCCGCCGCACCTCTACCAAGGTCTTCTTAAACTAGAGGAAAAACGGGTGAGTGTCAACAAACGAGTGAGTCCTTGCCCGTTGCATTGGCACGGTGTTTTCGGAGATCGAAGAAAATGCCGGGAGACAAGTCTCCCGGCGGAAGGAAGCGACGATGCTTAGAACGAAAGCCGCAGCGCCAACTGAATGATGCGCGGGTCAGCGGTGGAAGTGATCTGGCCGAATTGGTTGCTGTAAATGTTCGCACCCGATCCACCTCCCGTATACGTGCCCTGGTAGTTGTTGACCACGTTCGGGTTGAGGAAGTTGGCGTGATTGAAGGCATTAAAAAACTCCGCCCGGAACTCGATTTTCACTTGCTCCGTAATCGCGGTCGTCTTGGAGAAGGCGAAGTCCATGTTGACGTATCCCGGACCACGCAGGAAGTTGCGCGGCAGCGTGCCATAGGTGGCAAGCGCCGGGTTCGCCACGACTTGCGAATCCGCCGGCAATATTGTCGGACCAGGCGTGCAGGGAAATGGATCATTCGTGTCACCGCATTGTGCATTGCTCAGACTGGTCGGGTTGAACAAGTAATTGCCCATACTGGGCGCTGGAGTGTTCGCGTTCGGGTTCGTAAACGTCTGAGTTGTCCGGGGGTTGAACTGCTGCAAAGAGCCCGTGATGTTTGCGTGGGTGTTGTAAGGATCGCCCGCGCCGGAAGGCCCCTCCGCATTGGGAACATATTGTTCGGGCAGACTCGCAAATACGTCATAAGGCAATCCGGTATGCCACGTGAAGATCGGGAACACGCTCCAACCCTGGGTCAAGCGCTTGGGGCCGGAGGTCCACATTCGATCAAAGGGCAGATCCCAGCCGCCACTGATGGTGATGCGATGACGAATGTCCTGGTCACTAGAGGCGCGGAAGAGACTCGAATCGTAACTGGGAACAGTGGAATTGCGCTGCCGGAATCCGGAAGCGTCGTCGATGCCGTGGGCAAAGGTGTATGCCACCGTGAAGTAAGTCCGGCCGGCCGGCGAATCGGTAATTTGCTTGGTCAGACTGACCTGCAGGCTGTTGTAGCTGGCATTGGCAACGTTCTTGAATTCCGGAAGACCGGCGTAGCTACAGGTTGCACTGGGATCCGCATTCGAAGTCGAATTTCCACTGTAATCAAGGCAGGTGGTGTTTCCCGGCGCTAGATTGAGAATGCGATCCGTGGTGCGAAGGACAAATGGATTGATGTCCTGCAGCGAAGTAAGCCCATGGGAACTGCTGCCCACGTAGCTCGCTTCAAAAACGATGCTGGATGCGATCTCCCGCTGAAGGCTCAAGTTATATTGATAAGTGTACGGAGTCTTGAGATGGGGATCGACGATGTAGACCGAGCCTGCTGCGTTGATCGGCAGAAAACCCGAGTCCAGGAAGTTCAAGTTGTGGTCTGGCGGCTTCGATGGAAATGGGTTGACCGGCGGATTCGCGTAATTGTAGGGATTCTCGAGAAAGTCCGAACCCGATGTCGTAAAAGTGGGGAGTCCGTTGCCAGATGTCGGGAAGCCAACAAAGCCCGAAGAGAAGAACGGAGGCTGGCCGTTGAACTGCAAATTGTCTTCGCCTTTCAGGATGTCGTAAAAGACTCCGAAGCCGCCACGGAGACTCGTCTTGCCGTCACCTTTTGGATCCCAGGCAAAGCCAATGCGCGGCGCCCAGTTTTTCGTGTTAGGAAAATTGACTCCCGTGGGAGCGCCTGGATCACCGGGGAAAAGCATGCCAATCGGCGCATTGGGAAAAACAGTGGAGGGCGTGGTTACGCCGGGAATGACGGAAAAAGTGCGCCCCTGAGTGTCCGCTTTTGGAGAATTGTATTCGTAACGGATACCCAGATTCACGGTGAAACGCTTTGCCAGGCGCCACTCATCCTGCAGAAATCCATAATATGATTTGCTGCGAATGTTGGAAGGGGCCTGCGGATATTGATACAAGGCTGTAGGAAGGCCCAGGAGAAAGTCCGCGAGGGAATTCCCGGAGCCCGTGCTATAGAAATCGAATTCACCGTTGATGTAGAAGTCGTAATTCGTATTGTTCTGGTAAGCGGATATGCCACCGCCCATTTTCCAGGTATGCCGGCCGTGGATGTAGCTGACATTATCGCTGAATCCGAAAGTGTTGTTGATGAGCGATGTCGGGCCGTTTTCGCTGTACCCGACAAGTAGACCGTTATCGAAATAGAGGTTCGGAGGGCCGGTCGGATTATCGGGCGTAATCCCGGCGCCGAGAGCGGATGCAGTGTAGGCGGCGTTGGGGCCGGTTGGTACCGACCGCTCGTCGTTATTCCGTTGAACGAACAGGCGAAACTCGTTGACCATATTTGTCGTGAAGGTGTGGCTGTAGGCGACATTGGCGTAATAGTTGTTGGTCTTGAACAGGTCCGGGAAACCGGGAACGGTGGCAAACCAGAACGGTTGCGTCTCTGGGTTGCGGAAGCCGCCCAAGGTCGCGCTCACTTTGTCCGTCTGCGTGATCAGAAAATCGAACTTCATGGTCAGTTCATTGTTATTGTTCGTAAGCGGCGCAAAATACTGCGCCTGGCCGTTGTTATTCGCTGGCAAAAGACCGGCGGCAATGTACTTCTGGGCTACGGAGTTGAACCTGGTCGGGTCAATGATCGCGCAAGCCGCCAAGGTGGGATTGGACTGGTAATAAGGATTGTTTACCAGGAATGTCGCTACGTTCTGGTCCGCGTTCGGGCACTGTCCACCGCTCATTCCCCCGGAAAAATCTCCCTGCAACTGTGCGGGAGTAAAGACCGTGTTGGTTCCGCTGGAGGCTTGCGCCGAAAGCCGCTGACCTTGATAACCGACAAAGAAGAAGAACCGGTCCTTGCCATTCACGAGATGCGGAATCGTGATAGGTCCGCCCAATGTGCCCCCATACTGGTTCCTCTTGAGAACCGGCCGAGGACTCAGGTTGTTGGGGTCACTCTTATCGAAAAATGGATTGGCGTTGAATGCGTCGTTTCGCAGAAACTCAAACGCACTGCCGTGCCATTCGTTGGTGCCGGACTTGGTGACCACGCTGATGATGCCGCCGCCATTCCGGCCGTACTCCGCGGAATAGTTGCTCTCCAAAATCCGGAATTCGGCGATGGTGTCGGGGTTGGGATTCAAAACCACGCTGTTGTCCAAAAGATTGTTGTTCAGTCCACCGTCCAACAGATAAGTGACAGAGTCACTGCGACCGCCGGCGATGCTGTACTTTCCTGCGGCGCCGGAATCTCCATTGGTTTCGGTGACACCGGGTTGGAGAGCCGCCAGGTCCAGGACGTCGCGGCCGTTTAACGGCGCGCGCTGGATGGTTTCGCCAACAACACTGCTGCCAATGGTTTCGTTGACCGTTTCAACGTTGGCCGCCTGGCTGGTCACTTCAACCGATTCCGTCGTCTGCCCAATGGCGAGTTGGGCATCCAGGCGAAGTGACTGGCCGATCTGAAGTTTCTGATGCTCGAACACCTCTTTGCGAAAACCCGTCGCCTCAACCGTCACTTCATACTCTCCGATGGGAAGTGAAAGAACCTGGTAGAAACCGGTGGCGTTCGTGGTCGCGGTTTGGGCAATTTTGGTTCCGAGATTGGTCACGGTCACCCGTGCTCCGGGAATCGGAGCGTTGCTGGGGTCCGAAATATTTCCGATGATGCGTCCTGTGGCGTCTTGGGCCGGCAGGGCAGATCCTGTCACTGCAAATATAAGAGCAAAAATCAATAATGCCAGCCACTTAGATCCAGATAAGAGTTTCACGGATGTTCCCCTAGGTCTGAATTTCACCACTTGATATTCCTTCCAAACCCTCGACAGGAAAGCGTGGCAACCCCATCCTGCGCGCTTTCGAGCGTGAGTTGGTTCTTTCCCCGGATAAAATGGTGGATTTCGAGGACGAAAAAACAGAGTGCGCCGACTCCTCGACAAAATCGGCAGGCCTCAAGCCACTTTTCCCTGAACCGGGCAACGTTGTTGTAGAAGATTCTGGCGAATTTATAGACAAAGTCAAGAGTTCCAAAGCCCGAGGGGCTGCTGGAAATTGGATAGATAGCATTAAGAGAATTTATGCTTGAGAGGAGCCGGGTGAGATGCTTGCGATTACAGGTCGAGTGGCTTGAGAGGGACGCGCTGAGAAGCAATTAAGAGTTCACCGCTGAAGGCCGCTTCGGCGGGCCGCCGGCCGAGGGCCTCTTCGGCGGAGATGGTTGCCGTGTAGGGATTGTTATTCTCCTCCGACATATGGGCGAGGACCAGATAGCGCGCTCTGGAGTCGAATCCCTCTGGGTCTGCCAGATATTCACTGACGGCGAGGTTCGACAGGTGGCCGGTACGAGACAGAACACGCTGCTTGACGGCCCAAGGGTACGGACCGACTTTGAGCATGTCCAAATCGTGATTGGATTCGAGAATCAGGCAGTCGGCTTCGCGCAGATGCACTTTGACGTGATTCGGCATATACCCAAGATCGGTGCAGATGGCGACCTTTGTGCCGTTGGTCCGAAAAGTGAACGCCACAGGGTCGACGGCATCATGGGGAATACTAAATGCGTGAACATCGATATCACCGATCGAAAAACTCTGACCGGCTTGAATGGACTCCACGCCGCGAAGACGCTTGCCAAACGTTTCGGGAAGAATGCGCCGGAGGGCTCCCATGGTGGGTTCGGTCACATAGAGGGGAGCTTTCCAGAGACTGAGGGCCTGCGGAAGGCCGTTGCAGTGGTCCGTGTGTTCGTGCGTGATCAGGACAGCGTCCAGGTGGTCAAATTCCAGGCCAACGGCGGCGAGGCGGGCAAGAGTTTCGCGCTTTCCCAGGCCGGCGTCAACAAGGATGCGGGTGCGTTCGGTTTCGAGCAGTGTCGCGTTGCCCGAACTGCCGGACGCGAGAATGGAGACGCGCAGACCGATTGAAATTCTCCCGAAAGAAACCCCACATCAATGAAACTTTCAAGATGATGGCAGAGCGGCGCAGGCGCGTCAACGCATAAAGAGCCAGAACCTTGGCCACGCAGGTGACGAAGAACTCGATTGTGGATAGAATTCGAGGCTCGGCATAGGACAGAGCTCCATGGAAATCGCAAATCGGCCGCT
>Ga0187801_10000048_pt1 | contig 23492 bp, 22 predicted proteins | sample NC_wetland_sal_i_10_FD_132465 | JGI IMG/M metagenome (GOLD analysis project Ga0187801, IMG submission 132465) | Wetland sediment microbial communities from Neuse River Estuary, North Carolina, USA - Control_1 | ecosystem: Environmental > Aquatic > Freshwater > Wetlands > Sediment | place: USA...
ACGATCCCAAGTCGAAAAGCTGGTCGCAGAAGGCGGCGTTTCCGCTGCCGTGCAATCATGTCGCCGGCGTGTCGATCGGAGGAAAGATTTACACGTTCGGCGGCTTCCTCGAGCAGAATCGCTGCCCGCATTCCAAGTGCTTTGTCTACGACAGCGCGAGCGATTCCTGGCAACCGATCGCCGGCCTGGCGCGGCCGCGCGGCGCCATATCGGCGATCGTGCTCGATGGCAAGATTCATCTGCTCGGCGGGCGCGACGTGCGCTCGGTGGAATGGCACGAGATCTACGATCCGGCGACCGACAAATACACGATCCTCGGCGGCATGCGCGGCTCGACCGGAACGCAGCCTTTTGTCGGCCAGCGCGATCACATGGGCGTCGCCGTGGTCGACGGGAAAATCCATGCCATCGCCGGCCGCATGGATTCTTATGACTTCAACACCGGCTTGAACGCCGTCTACGATCCCAAAACCGATGGCTGGACCTTCCGCGCGCCGTTGCCGACGCCGCGCAGCGGCGTCTCCGCCGTCTATATCGACGGCAAGATCGTGGTGTTCGGCGGCGAAGCCACCGGACGCGTGTTCGGCACCAACGAGGCTTATGACCCGAAGACCGACACGTGGGAGGCACTCGCGCCGATGCCGATCCCGCGCCATGGGCTGCACGGCGCGACCGCGGCGGTGATCGGAAACATGGTCCATGTGCCCGGCGGCGGCCCGCTTCCCGGCGGCAGCGTGCAAGGCGCCTACCACGACGCTTTCACATTCTCCTGATCGGCGGCGCGCGCAAGGGCAGATGCCCCAGACAATCGCCTTCACCGTCAACGGCCGTGCGGTCAACGTCATTGCGCCGCACGACGACACGCCTTTGCTCGACGTGCTGCGCAACCACTTGCGGCTGACCGGGACGCGGTTCGGCTGTGGCCTTGAACAATGCGGCTGCTGCATCGTGTTGATCGACGGCAAGTCGGTGAAATCCTGCCGCCGTTCGCTTGCAAGCGTCGCCGGCTGCAGCGTGACGACGATCGAAGGTCTTGGCACGCCGGAGAAGCCACATCCGCTGCAACAGGCCTTCCTCGAAGAGCAAGCGGGCCAGTGCGGATATTGTCTCAGCGGCATTCTCATTTCGGCCAAGGCGCTGCTCGACCGCAATCCGTCGCCGTCGCGGGCGGAAATCGCCCGCGCCCTTGACGACAATATTTGCCGCTGCGGTGCGCATAACCGGATTTTGCGCGCCGTCGAAAAAGCCGCGGCCCGCTTGCGCGAAGGCGCCCGCCCATGACGTTGCCATGACGCTGCCGAGCGTGCTCGCCGATAATCCCCGCCTCGATCGATGGCTGAATTTCGCCACGCCGGGCAAGGTCGAGCTTGCGACTGGACGCGTCGAACTCGGCCAGGGCGTGCTCACCGCGATGACCCAAATCGCCGCCGAAGAGCTCGATGTCGCGTTTGAGCGCATAGCCATCCGCTCGGGCGACACCGACCGCACGCCGAACGAGGGCTATACCGCCGGCAGCCAATCGATGCAGGCGGGCGGCATCGCGCTGCGCGCGGCCTGCGCCGAGACGCGCGCGCTGTTTCTCGATGCTGCGGCACAGCGCCTTGGTTGCGCCGCGACGGAACTCTCGGTTCACGACGGCCGCATCCTGCACAACGGTGCAGCGACGCAGTTTGATTATTGGTCGCTCGCGCAATTCGTGAGCCTGGCGCGCGAGGCGACCGGAACCGCGGCGCATAAGCCGGTTGCGGATTATACGATTGTCGGCCGCAATGCCGCGCGCATCGATTTGCCGGCGAAGCTCTACGGCAAAGCCACTTTCGTCCACGACATGGTGCTCGAGGGAATGGCGCATGCGCGGGTCGTGCGCCAGCCCAATCGCGGCGCCACGCTAGACCCGATCGATGAGGCGGCAATCCGGCGCGCTGCGCGCGGTCCGATCAGTTTCGTGCGCGACGGCAATTTTCTGGCGATCGTCGGCGACGACGAAACAACCGTTGAAGTCGCCGCAGCCGCGGCCGCCGATCACTCCCGTTGGAGCGGCGTCGAGCGGCCCAGCGCGCTACAGCAGGAAGCGAACTGGCTCCTGCAGCGCCCCAGTATCGATCGCGTCATCGGTGCGCCGGAATCGGATTCCGCGCGCGGACTGCAGAGCTACGAGGCGGTTTTCACGCGCGGCCATCTCGCGCATGCCTCGATCGCGCCCTCGTGTGCGCTGGCGCTTTATCGCGATGGGCATCTGACGGTGTGGACGCACTGCCAGGGCGTCTATCCGCTGCGCGCGGCGCTTTCGCGCATGCTCAAGCTCGATCCCGCGGCGATTTCGGTGCGCCACGTTCAAGGGCCGGGCTGCTACGGCCATAATGGCGCCGACGACGCGGCCGCCGATGCGGCAGTGATCGCGCTGCGCTTGCCCGGCCGTCCGATCCGCGTGCGCTGGCGGCGGCAGGAGGAATTCGCGTTCGAGCCGGTGAGCCCGGCGATGGTGGTCAAGGTGCGCGCCACGCTCGACGCCGCCGGCCATCCGGTGGATTGGACGACCGAAATCTGGAGCGGCACGCATCAGGGCCGGCCCGGCGGCGGCGCCAGCCTGCTCGCGGCCGAGGCGCTGCCCGATCCGCCGCCCGTTCCGGCGCCGACCGACGTGCCGGAAGCCGCCGGCGGCGGCGCCACGCGCAATGGCGAACCGGTTTACGATATTGACGCCAAGCGGATCATCCATCATCTGGTGCCGGAAGTGCCGCGGCGTACCTCGGCGCTGCGCAGCCTCGGCGCCATGCCGAATGTTTTCGCGCTCGAATCGTTCATCGACGAACTCGCCGAACGCGCCCAGCAAGACCCGATCGCCTACCGGCTGGCGCGTCTGTCCGATCCGCGGGCGCGGCGCGTGATCGAGCGGGCGGCGGCCATGGCGAATTGGATGGCGAATTGCGGCGAAAGCGAACGGAACGCCAATCGCGGCCAAGCTCAGCGCGGCAAAGGCGTCGGCTTCGCCCAATACAAAAATCGCGCCGCCTATGCCGCCGTCGTCGTCGAGCTCGAAGTCGAGGAATCGATCCGCCTGCTGCGCGCCTGGTGCGCGGCGGACGCCGGCTTGGTCGTCAATCCGGACGCCGTCATCAACCAGCTCGAAGGCGGCATCATCCAGTCCGCGAGCTGGGTGCTCAAGGAACAAGTCCGGTTCGACACTGCGAGCGGCGGCCCGATCGACTGGGAGACCTATCCGGTGCTGCGCTTCAGCGAAGTTCCCGAGATCGCCATCGAGCTCGTCGCAAGCGACAGCGACACACCGCTCGGCGTCGGCGAAGCGACGGCCGGCCCGACCGCTGCCGCGATCGGCAACGCGGTCTCGCGCGCGCTCGGCGTCCGCGTGCGCGATTTGCCGCTGACGCGCGAGCGCATCATGGCGAAGCTGCTGGCGCTATGACACGTTCGTCACCACCGGGCTTGACCCGGTGGTCTATGCTGAAGCGACGAGCGTTCGTTGAGGCCGCATGGATTGCCGGATCAAGTCCGGCAATGACGAATCAGGAGCTGTCATCTAAACAGCCGCATCGCTTCGTCGGCAAAGACGCCGCCGGTGATCTTGACCGGATCCCATTTTGCCCGCGCCGCCACTTCGGCACTGGTGATCATGATCTGATTCGTCAGGCTCCCGATCTGCGGCACCGATGCGGCAAAGACCAACCGGCCGATGCCGCACCAGACGATCGCGCCCATGCACATCACGCAGGGTTCGCCGGAGGTGTAGAGCGTCGCGCCGCGCAAGGCCGCGCTGCCGTGATCGGCCAGGCAACGGCGGATCGCGACCATCTCGCCATGTGCGGTCGGATCGTCGTTGGTTTTACCGAGATTGCGCCCGCGCGCTATCACTTCAGCGGCGCGCGTGATCACGCAGCCGAACGCATAATCGCCTTGCCGCGCCTCATCGAGCGCCATGCGCATGAAGCGCTCGTCCTCGGGCGACGCTTCGGATTTCGCGAGCACGGGACCGGACGACGCCGCGGCGGTTGATGCGAGCGCGACGACGATGCTTCTGCGGCTGTGCAAACCCGGGGGCTGAACCGTCGCATGCGTGGGGCAGTGATCGCCGGTGTGAGTCATTAGTCTTTATCTCCCCCGATGCGGTTCGGCGCAGAGTAAAATTTCGCGCGCCGGAGCGCAAAGCCGTCCGCACGACGCGCTCGCTCACATCCCTCCCCGCGACAGCGGGGAGGGGGGACCGCGCTCTTGCGCGGTGGGAGGGGCGTGAGCAGCGACGCGATGCAAATCGTCGACGCATTGTTTGATCTCGTGTCAGATGCCCCCTCCACCACCCTGCGCTCGCTACGCGAGCTTCGGGTGGTCCCCCCTCCCCCGCTTGCGCGGGGGCGGATGAAACGCGTCACCGCATTGCCGTGAATCAGATCGAATTTCCCGCGAGCACGACGACCTTTGTGCCGACCGGCGTGCGCTCGTAAAGGTCGATGACGTCTTCGTTGCGCATGCGGATGCAGCCGGCGGACACGTCATGCCCGATGCTCTCCGGCTCGTTGGTGCCGTGAATACGGTAGAGCGTGTCGATCTTGCCCTGCCACAGATAGAGTGCGCGCGCGCCGAGCGGATTGTCGGGGCCGCCATGCATGCCGTAGCCGCTTTGCAGCGGCACCATGTATTGGCGGATCTCGGGCTTGCGATCGAGGATGTCGTGCGTCGGATACCAGTCCGGCCATTCCTGTTTGTCATGCACGGTCGCCATGCCGGACCAGCCGTAGCCTTCCTTGCCGACGCCGACTTCATACTGCACCGCCTGCCCGCCCTTTTGCACCGAATAGAGAAAATGATTGGCGGGATCGACCACGATCGTGCCCGGCCGCTCGTGCGTCACATAGGTGACGAGCTGCTGGGTCGGCCCGTAAACGACCGGCTGCGCCGGCCGCGTGGCGCAGCCGGCAAACGCGAACGCGGCGCCCGGCACCAGTGCGACAAAGGCGCGGCGATCAGGCCAATGATGCTGCTTGGGCAGGCCCTGCTTGGGCATGAACCGGCGTCCCCAGCCGTCCAAATCCGTCGAATTGTCGCCGCGGCGTGAGTCCAAATTGTGTCGCGCCGGAACTCCACGCGCGCCGCGCCCCTCCCCTCTTTACGGCGGAGTTCTTGATACAAGGTTAGCTCGGCCGGCCGCGTGGGCACCGCATGTCTTCCACACACCTCTCGATAAGGGCGGCCGCCGAGCGGCAATTGTTCCCTTAGCAGCTGGCTAGCCAAATCAGCACAAGCGTGAGAAAAACACGGCGAGCCGGGTTAGCTCAGTGGTAGAGCAGCGGTTTTGTAAACCGTTGGTCGGGAGTTCAAATCTCTCACCCGGCACCAACAAAATCAACAAGTCCCCGCATTGGCTCAAGGTCAAAAATCCGAAAGCGCCAGCGGTGAAGCGGGAGGCGGAGGAGGAGTGGGCCTCCTAACGGTTATGCGTGAAGCGCTAATTGTTGCCCTAGCCTGTTTCCTGATCTTGATTATGGCACTTGCTTTAATCGTTCACTTTGTGTCGCAATGATGCCCAGGTTCGAGTGCCTGCCGCACTAAAGTGTTCCATCATGCTGCGCATAACCATCTACGCGACGCTGATCGTAATTCTGACGATAGGGGCCGCTTCCGCTCAGACGGACAAATCGGGATTGCCGGGATATAGCAATGCTTTGCGCACTGACCTGGAAAAGAAAAACGACAGAGAAATTGATCGCGCGTACCAATCGACGACTAAAGGGGTTTTGGTTCCAGAAAAAAAGAAACCTGATCCGTGGGGCGATGTCCGGCCAGCTCCACCAGCGGCGGCCAAGAACAAACAGTAATGGCTAATCCCGCCCGCCGCTTCCCGCCGCCGTTGTCGAAGAATAGGACGACCCCCTCGGAAGGAAGAGCGCAGGCGGGGTTGATTTGTTACAATCTGTTTGGCTCGGAGCCACGCCCATCCGAGGTTTATATGGGAGGTCTCCACGATGTCACACGCGAAGCAGGCTTCGAAGCGAAGGAGTCGGGCGAAAGCCGTAACGGTATTGGGAGTCGCTGGGGCGTTGTCGCTGGCGGGCGGCGCGTCCGGGGCAGTCGTTGGTCCGGCAGGCGATACACCGAGGGAGAACACGGCACCGGTAATTACTCTCGGTGAGGAAGAAATCTCGGACGTCAGCTTGGCGACTTTCTATGTCTTCGACAACGAAAACGCCGGAGCACATCGTCTCGGCTTGCAACTTGCCAAAGGACGCGGCCACGGAGGCTGCAGAAGCTGCGCAATCCACCGAGGCTGCAGAGGTGCAGTAGCCTGCGGAGGCTGCGGAGGCGGCCCGACAGGCAGCGGAGGGCCGGATGGTCTGTAGGGAGAGATAGCCGCTGGCACTCTCCTGCTTTAGCGACTTGCCGTTGATCTGAATATGCGGAAAGTTCGCGAGTAGCGATTGTCGTCAACGCAGCCAAGTTGCTCACGCGCGATGAGGCGCGGCAGATCGCGGCGAATATCGCCACGCTGCCAGGTTTATTGCTCGGGTTATAAAGCCGCGGTCAGGCGTGAATTAAGGTTCCGTAGGGTTCCGCAGCCGTCTTAGGCGCGCGGTACGCGGAACAGAGTCCTCCGCAGCAGCGTTTTCTTGTGCGCGCAGGGGCGAGCGCGACTAGACCCATTTGGAGGACAAGTGATGACCACCCTGAAGACTTCAATGTTGGCGATCGCGCTGCTTGCGGGCGGAACTTCGCTTGCGATGGCGCAAAACGGTCTCCCGACAGGTGGCTACCCGCCTGTGATGGGCGGCGCAGCTGGTAATCCTGCGGTACCGGGACCGCCTGGACCGGGCGTCATGCCGGGAGGGCCTGGACCGCAGTCGGCGGCTCCTGCGACCGGAACCCGCATCGTGCATCATCACATTTACGTGCATCATCACATTTACATGTCGGCGCACCACGGCCAGCAGCAGCCCAAGCAGCCGCAGTAGGACTGCTTTCGATCTAAGGTAAGTAGCCCCGGAGCAATTCGGGGCTCTTTTTTCTCGACTCAACCCCCTCGGCTTTCTAAATCTCGCGCATGTCGTGGCGTGAGCGTACCCGCCCTTGAACTGTGCCGTCGGCCCGGCCACTGCCGTTGAACAAAAGAAAAACGGCCCCGCTTCAGGGACCGCAAAGTTAACCACTGAAAAGTCTCACAAGCTCCTAGCGCGCCACGGTGCTTTTAGTTCCGCGCGGCAAGCGATCACAGTCTGGCCATCGTACCTTGGTTCTCACTCAGCTAGTCGGATTTTCTCGTACATCTTTCCATGAAATCAGGCCACCCGCCGGTAGCTGGTGGCAGAGCAACGCACGGCAACTCGCCGCCTTCCGCTCCCCGGCGGAAGGCGCCTCCTAGGCTTTCACGACACTTGAGTTACACGCGATTATTCGAAGCTTTCGCGGCTGGGTGGCCCCAGCCGATCAATCCTGGCGGAAAAATCTCGGCGCCCGATGTGACGGATGTTTCCCGGTCGATCTTGACTCCCCCTTCTTCCTATTCCCCCGCTTTTCCCTGTCACCAACGATGGGAGCCATCGGATTGCTGATTCCGGTACCACCGGACCCGGCGAATCGCGCTAAACGTAGCACCGCTGCCAGAAATGACGCGGGCCGTCATGCGCAAGGTCGCTTTACTGCTTGGGATGTTCGCGCTGACTGATTGCGCCGAACGGGCGATTTATTTGCGCACCGACGGGCAGGATATCGCTGGCAACCCTGCGCTGCACCGACAACTCGAGCTTGATCGCATGACCTGTCAAACCGAGCCCGGGGATGACCAGGACTGCATGGCAGTCAAAGGATATGTCTCAGTGCCCAAGGATCAGGCGGCGGCCAAGCAGCGTCAACTCGCTGCGATTGCCGCCCAAAACGCGGAGCACGAAACCGTCTCCGAGCTGCCCCCGCTACAACCGACGACACCGCCTAAAAATCTTGCGGGTAAGAAGCAGAAATCAAAGCCACCTGAGATCACGCCAACGTCGTCGCAAAACTGACAGCGCGGATCAGGCAGCAGCACCCGCCCATCACGATTTCATAGTGGGCGTCGTCGGGGGCGTTGTTTCGGGCTGATCGCTGCGCTCCAATATTTGCGACCTGTCGCGCAAGATCACCAAACGCTCTGGATTATTTTTAACGGCGGCTTTGTAGAGCGCGCGAGAAGTAGCAAGATTGTGGTGCTGCACGAGTACTCGCTCAATGCCGGCGCGCTCGCCGCCATCGCCAAACAATTCAATGGTGTACTTGCCTCGCACGCAATAATTTTAGCGGAGGCCATGCTGGGCGTATATCCGGCCGAGAAGCGGGTAGTGGCTCGCAACCGCCTGCTCGGTCCTAAAAATTCCCTTTCAGAGCGCTGGGCGGCGTTGCCGAAAACTCAATGACGATGCGGCGCGAGTTCCTGCGGAAGAGACCTTCGCGTCAACCCGCCCTCCTCGATCCATTTCTGTGTCGACTGCGCCGCCCGCTCGATAAGCTCCTTGGATTTTGAAAAATCGAACGGCGATACCGCGAGCGGGCAAAGCGTCGGAACAAGATGGACTTGTATATCTTCGGACATACGCTCGAGCTCATAGATGAGCTGCCAGGCAATCATCAGCGTGATCGCATGCAGAGCTCGGGCGATCGCTCTCCTCGGCGGTTCTTTCAAAGCACAGGCGTAACCGGTGGGCAGTATGATGATCCGCGAGGCGCCAAGGTCAGCCGCCAGGCGCACCGGCGTGTTGGCCGCGACAGCCCCGTCCATCAATGGTTCGCCGTTGACATTCACAGCGGGAAAGACGCCTGGAATCGCCGTGCTCGCCAAAATCGCATCGACCGCAGGACCGCTCGAAAGGCGAATGCCAATGCCTTGCTGGGTCGTCGCCATAATATGAAGTGGAATTTGCGCGTCTTCGATCCGCGAACAGGGCAGATTTGTCTCGATCACGCGACGCAACTTGCTCGGATCAACGATGTACCCTCGATGCCTGACCAGGCCAAAGGCGCTCATCACGGTAAAAGGAAAAATGTCCGCACGCCGCAGCCCGCACCAGATCCGCTCCAGCCTCGCCACACATTCGGCATCTGGCGCGCTGGCAAAATAGCTCGCGTTGATCGCGCCAACCGACGCACCGACCACGAAATCCGGTTTTAATCCATAAGATAACAGGACGCGCAACATGCCGACCTGAATAGCGCCGAGGCTTCCCCCGCCGCTGAAGACAAACGCCGTTTTTTCTCCGATCGCAGCCATCAGAGAAGGTCCCTCGGATTATGGTCTTCCCTATTGGATGGATGGCTTTGCAGGCAAGAAAATTCCGAGCTCGCCGGGCTTCAAATGGATGATTTTCCAAGGTGCAAAACGGATTGGATCAGTCGGCGGGCAGATAGAAACCGGCGCCGCGGCACCCAGGATCTTAACGCAGTCGTCCTCGGGCGCTCAGCGGGCGCCGGGAAGCACACCGGAAATGGTAGCAAAGAGCTGGACGATGGTGCCGTTCATAAGCGCAAGCGCAGCGACAAACCCGACCGTCAAAGAGAAGATGGTCAGGCCATCTTCAAAGCTCAGGGCACCAGACTCGTTTTTGACGAAACCGGAAACAAAGCTTTTCATCGCGCAGGTCCTCCCTGACGACAAAGCCAACCCCCGGTTAATTGGATTTAGTTCCTCCGAGTTACGTCTGACCTAAGGCATCCGCTCAATATCGCGCCGCATTTTCCATAAATGCGGCCTGATAGTGACACGGCACCGGCCTCTCGTTTCGTGCAAAGCTAAGCAGAGAACCGGGTGGCGATCTCGCTCAAAGGCGGTCGTGGCCGTTCGGTAACCGGCCCCGACGGCGTTCCGATGTGAATGAATCCGGCGATGCGCTCGTGCGATGCCAGGCCAAGAACATCGAGCACGCCCCGATCATAGGCGTACCACCCGGTGATCCAGTTCGCCCCATATCCGAGCGCATGCGCAGCAAGGACAAGGTTCATGGCAGCGGCTCCGGCCGACAGCACTTGCTCCCATTCTGGAATTTTCACGTGCGGGGCGGCGCGACTGACCACGGCGATAACCAGCGGAGCACGCGCAAGACGCTGGCGCTCGAACTCGACATGTTCGGTGCCGGACCATGGCAAGCTCACGCCTTGGCGTTTTATCGTGTTCGAAGGTGATGCGCGGCTCGCGGCCGGTGCGGCCATTGTAACCGCATTCCGAGCCAAAAATCCGGAGGCGAAACCCGCGGCACGCGATGGTCAGAAGCTTATCGATTTCAGTAGCGGACGGGCCAGGGGCCGTCAGTGCCACGGCTTTGAAGGAACTTCGCGTGGAAAGGAGTTCAATGGCATCGGGCATGGTGTTCCTAATAAAGCGAGATCACGGGTGGTGAAAGAGCCAGAAACGAACATTTGCGAATCCGCCGCGCTGTCTGTTGATGCAGCGGCTTTCGCGAATCGCGCGAACCCGTTGGCTTGATGGCGCGCCGCTCGGCGACAAAGCGTATCAAATATTTTCGGCCGTCATGTCTTCGACACAGTGCTCAGCGAAATTCCTGAGCACTGGGGATTGGGGGCGTTTCCATGAAAACGGCCGCGCATTACCGCGCCATGGCCGAAGAATGCATCAAATGGGCGGGCGAGGCGTATACGGCCGAAGTGCGCGAGTCGTATCTGGCGCTCGCGCGCATTTGGCTCGATACCGCTTCTCGGATTAATGGTCTGTCGGCCAGCGCGACAGTGTCAGAAGAGCCAGCCGCAACTGCACAATCTGCGGATTGACGGCGCGGCTACACGCCATCGGCATATAAGAAGAGGCCGCCTCATCCTGAGGCGGCCCCGCAAGTTGGCGGTTTTTCTAGGCGTCCCGCTCCCCCCGAAAGCCCTCATACAAGACCCTCAAGCGGGACCCCCCAAATCTTTGACGCGAATTGTGTGCAAGCAAGGGCTAATCAAAGGCAACCAGTCGAATTATCGGCACTGTTGCAACCTTGCCACTGTGCCCAATCGCTATGCGGGCGATTGTTTTATTCGCGGCGGCGCTTGTGTGGCGGATTTTTCGCCAAGTCTGACTTCTTCGCTGCTTAGCCCACACTGACATCGACAATGGCTTGGGCGAAGGCGGCCGGCGCCTCCTGCGGCAGATTGTGGCCAATGCCGCCTGTGATGGTCCGGTGCTCGTATTTGCCCGAGAATTTTTGCGCGTAAGAGCTCGGCTCCGGGTGTGGCGCGCCATTGGCGTCGCCTTCGAGCGTAATGGTCGGGACGGTAATGACCGGCAATTACGCCAGCCGCTTTTCCAGATCGTCATATTTTGACTCACCTTCGGCGAGGCCAAGGCGCCAGCGGTAATTGTGGATGACGACAGCGACATGATCCGGATTATCGAACGCCGCGGCGCTCCGATCGAAGGTGGCATCGTCGACGTCCCATTTCGGCGAAGCGATCCGCCAAATGAGCTTGGAAAAATCGCGCCGGTATTTGTCGTAGCCGGCCCGCCCGCGCTCCGTGGCAAAATAAAATTGGTACCACCATTGCAGCTCAGCGCTTGGTGGCAGACATGCAAGGCGTTTGGCCATGACTAAAATCGGCAGCAACGAACAGATCGACTATCGCCGACGCCGGCTCGTCGGCGTTGCAGCCTTGAGCGTCGTCGCCGCCCAGCTCGGTCTCGACATGTCGTCTCCGTTCCGATTGGCAGTATAATCGCGATCCATCCCTGAACCATTGAGGAGTGATTATGAGATCGCTCATTGAGACCGGAGCAATGATCACAGCGTGTGGTTCTGCGATATTCTGGTTCATGTCCGCGATGTCCCGTTTGCCCGGCATCAAGTCGGGCATCGACGAATTAGAGAAGGTAACTGAACTATCCAAAGCGCTACAACGAATGAACAGATTGAATTTTTGGGCCGCGGGGCTGATGGGCGTAACCGCATTGCTGTCGGCGTTGGTGAGATTTCTCGGACATGTCTCACTCTAAGATTTACGCACCGGTCTAAAGCCCGCGCGAACTTCTTCTGAAAAGAGTTGCGGCTGCTCCCAGGCCGCAAAGTGCCCACCTTTATCAACCTTATTGTAATAGATGAGTTTGTGATACGCGCGCTCTGTCCAACTCCGCGGGGCTTCATAGTTTTCGCCAGGAAAGACGGTCACTGCAGCCGGGATGGAGACGTTGACGGCGTTGTAAAGACCGACCTTATTTTCCCAATAGAGGCGAGCCGAAGAAATCGCGGTGTTCGTCAACCAGTAGAGCGTGATGTTGTCGAGAACATCGTCTCGCGTAAGGTCGCCTGCGGAGTGTTCATTGATCGTACGCCCGAGTATGGCCGAGGTGATCGCCGCCGCCGGCTGGGCATAACCGTCGCCGTGGTCAAGAAGCCAGGCTGCCAGACCGACGGGTGAATCCGCGAATCCGCATAGCGTTTGCGGGCGCGTTCCCATTATCTGTGCATAGGCGCGTCGCCTCGCATACAAAATCTGGAGCTGCCCGTAGGCGCGTCTTTCATCGGCTGAGAGAGTGGATGGCGGAGGATCGCCGCACTGGAGCGCCTTTGCGACGTCGGGTGGGATCGTAGCAACGAAGTTGACATGAATGCCCGGCAATTCAGGAGGCGCCTGTTCGCCCATCACATTCGTGACGGCTCCACCCCAATCGCCGCCTTGCGATGCAAATTGTGGGTATCCAAGGCGCTTCATCAGCACGACCCAGGCACGCGCGATATGGGCAGGATCCCAGCCGGTAGTAGTCGGCTTGCCTGAAAATCCGTAGCCCGGCAGCGACGGAATCACCAGATGGAAAGCGTCGGATGCGCTCGCGCCATGTGCCGTGGGATTAGTGAGCGGATCGATAATCTTCAGTTGCTCGATGACCGAGCCCGGCCATCCGTGCGTGACGATCAGCGGCAACGCATTTTCTTGTTTGGAACGAACGTGAATGAAATGAATGTCGAGTCCATCGATCTCGGTCATGAATTGCGGTAGAGCGTTCAGCTTCGCCTCGCACTTGCGCCAATCGTAATCTGTCGCCCAATAGCGCGCGAGCTCCTGAATCATCGCGAGCGGCACGCCTTGCGAATCATCGATGACCGTTTCCCGTTCGGGCCACCTTGTCGCGTTTATGCGCTTGTGCAATTCGGCAAGCTCGGCTTCCGGAACGTTGACTTTGAACGGGCGGATTGCGTCACTTGAAGTCGCCGCCGCCGCGTGCGCTTGCGTGGGGATAAAACGGGAAGCCGCCACGGCCGCCGAGGCGGCAAGAACCTCGCGACGGTCGGGGAGCGGCAGTCGCGCTGACATGATCGTTTCTCCTGGAAATCGGAAACTGTTACGGCAATTCACTGCAGCTCTTAGACGTCGAAGTAAGCAGCGACGCGGCGGTCGCGGATTCCTCAATCAGCCGCCTGCCGCCGAAACTCTGCGACGTCCTTATCAGTAAGCTTGGACGGCTCGGCGCCGAAGCGTGCGGTGACATAGTTGGCGACGGCTGCGATTTCAGTGTCCGAAAAGGCGTCACCGAAGGCCGGCATCGATAGCACTCCCTCTGGCGTGTGGCGCGTGGTGCCGAAAATCACGATTTGCACGACATTGGTCGCGCTGCGGTCGTTCACGCCGCGCGTGCCCGCGATCGTCGCGAAGGGCGACAGCTGGCTTACGCCGGTCCAGTCATGACAATGCACGCATGCGCCTTCGAACACCCGTTTGCCGACCGCCTCGGCCGTCGCGTTTCCCCGCTTCGGTGAATCCGGAGCCGGCGGCGCTAGCTTGGCGGGCAAATCCGGCGATGCGACTGGCGGAACGCTTCGCACATAGGTGACCAGCGCGCGGATATCGCTTGAAGCGATGCCGTTGAAACTCTGATCGACGGCTTCGCCCATCGGGCCCGCTGCCGTGCCACGGCCCGGTGCATGGCCCGCCGACAAATAGTTGCGCAGCTCGTCGTCGCTCCATGCGCCGATGCCAGATCCTTTGTCGGAGCTAATATTGAAAGCATACCAGCCGGCGGTCACCGCGCCGCGAAATTTATTTCTGTTGTCGAGCGCAAAAGCAAAATTGCGCGAGGTGTGGCATTCGCCGCAATGTGCCAGCGCTTCGGCGACGTAGGCGCCTCTGTTCCACTCCGCGCTCTGCGCAGGATTGGGCTGAAAGCGCGCATTGTCATTGAAGAACGCAGACCAGAAGAGCATCAGCCAACGCTGATTGAATGGAAAGCCAAGCGTATTCGGCAAATTTTCTGCGTGCACCGCGGGCAGGCTGAACAAATAAGCCTTGATCGCCAGAGCGTCCGCATCGGTCATCCGGGTGTAGGACGGAAACGGCACCGCCGGATATAAGCGCGTCCCGTCGGGCCGTACGCCCCGCTGCACGGCATTAAGAAAATCCTGATCGGTGTAATTACCGATGCCGGTTTCCTTGTCCGGGCGTGATATTCGTGGAATAAAGCGTTCCGAACGGCAGAAGTAATGGAAGCCCGCCGGCATAGAGCCGGTCGCGCGATGTCGTGTGACAGGCCCGGCAATCGGCGGCGCGCGCCAGATATTCGCCACGCTTGACGACATCGCCATTCTTAAGATCGGCGGGAACGCCTGTTGGATCACCGGCGCGATAATCCGCGAGGGCGACGGGCGATCCCTCCGCAAAAGGCATGGGCCCTGGATTGAACATTTTCCAGGCGAAAACGGCTGCGACGATCAGCAAAACGAAAATGATGAGGATTATGCCGCGCGTGCGCATTGAACTTACGCCTTGCCGGTGGCGGCCAGCGCCTTGCGGTCGATCGGCAACCGGCGTAGCGCCACGCCGGTGGCCGCATAGATCGCGTTGCGCAGCGCCGGCGGAGCAGCCGTCGTACCGGTCTCGCCGATGCCGCCGGGGTCTTCGCCGCTCTTGATGACGTGAACGTCGATCCTGGGCACTTCGTCGATGCGCAGCATACGATAATCGTTGAAGTTCGATTGCCGCACGCGGCCGCGCTCGATGGTAATTTCGCCCCACAAGGCCGCCGTCAGGCCAAAGATCAGGCCACCCTGCAATTGCGCGACGATGATGTCGGGATTGACCGCAATACCGGTGTCGACCGCCGAAGTCACCCGGCGCAGATGGACCTCGCCATGATCGTCAACCTCGACTTCGACGGCAGTAGCGATGAAACTGCCAAATGAGGGCTGCGCGCAGACACCGCGACCCGTGCGAGCCGGCAGCGGTTGACCCCAACCGGATTTTTCGGCGACGAGCTGCAGCGCCGCTTTCAATCGCGGCGTCTTATCGAGCATGCGGATGCGGAAAGCTATCGGATCGGCGCCGGCCTTTCGCGCCAACTCATCCATGAAGCATTCGGTGGCAAAGACATTATTGTGCGGCCCCACGCCGCGCCAGAACCCCGTCGGCACCGCCGGCGGTTCAGCGCGAACAAATTCGACCTGGAAATTTGGAATGTCGTAGGGATTGTCGACCGCGCTATCGACGGCGTCGATATCGATACCGTTCTGGAAGGCGAGCGGCAGCCAGCGCGCGAGAATCGACGAACCGGTTATCCGATATTTCCAGGCGGCAATCTTGCCACCGGATAAAGTGGCAGAAATGACGTCGCGATAAACCGGACGATAAATGTCGTGCTGGATATCCTCCTCGCGGGTCCAGACGACCTTCACCGGGCCATCGACATTTTTGCCGACGCGGACGGCAGCCGCCACCATGTCGGCTTCGAGCCGGCGACCGAAACCACCGCCGAGCAGGTGGTTGTGCGCGATTACTTTGTCGAGCGGAAGGCCCGCAGCCTTCGCCGCATATTCCTGTGCGCGCGTGAGGACCTGGGTCCCAGTCCAGACTTCGCAACGCTCTGCCGTGACGTGGACCGTGCAGTTGAGCGGCTCCATCGGCGCGTGTGCCAAAAACGGCAGTTCGTATTCGCCGTCGATTCGCTCGCCCTGCGGCAGCACCTTAGCAACATCGCCGACCGATTTTGCGACCACGCCATCTTTTTTGCTGGCGGCGCGCAGATCGTTCCAAATGTCGCTGGAATTGATTTTCGCGTTTGCGCCTTCGTCCCAGGTGATAAGAAGCGCATCGAGCCCTTTTTTGGCGGCCCACATGTGATCGCCGACAACCGCGACGAGATCGTCAAGGACGACGATCTGCTGCACGCCAGGAACCTTTTTGGCTGCGCTATCGTCGACCCGGCCGACTTTGCCACCGAATACGGGACATTGCGCGAGCGTTGCAAACTTCATTCCCGGCAGCATCGCGTCAATGCCGTAGACCACCTTGCCGTCGGTTTTATTGGGAGTGTCGAGACGCTTGAGCGGCTTGCCGATGAGCGTGAAATCTTTCGGATCCTTGAGCGGCGGATCTTGCGGAAACGGCTGAGCGCCTGCGGCATCGATCAAGTCGCCGTAACTGAGGCTGCGTCCGCTCGATGCGTGACTGACCGTGCCGTTGGATGCCGAGCAACTCGCCGAGTCTACCTGCCATTGCTGCGCCGCGGCCGCAATGAGCATCAGACGCGCCGCGGCTGCCGCAGCGCGCAACGGCTTCCAGAAGGCGCGGATGGAGTTGGAATTGCCGGTGACTTGAATCCCAAAGGTCGGATTGCCGTAGAGCTTGTCGTTGGGCGGCGCATGCTCCACGACGACCTTGCCGAAATCGGCATCGAGTTCCTCGGCAAGAATCATTGGAATCGCTGTGTAGACGCCCTGCCCCATTTCAACCTGCGGCATCACCAGCGTTGTCTGTCCGGAACGATCGATGCGGATGAAAGCGTTCGGCGCAAACTTGCCCTGCGTGTTGTCGGGAGGCTGCTCCGGCTCGTTGACGGCGCGCGCAGGAAGATAGAAGCCAAGCACGAATACCCCGGCGACACCGGTTTGCAGAAACGTCCGCCGAGAAGGAGAGCGAGCACGATGTCTAAGAGAATGCATCGGCACCCTCCTATGTCTGGCCGTCGCCCGCGGCGTGCTTGATCGCCTCGCGGATGCGGACATAGGTGCCGCAACGGCAGATGTTGCCCGCCATCGCAGCATCGATGTCGGAATCGTCGGGATGCGGCGTGACCACGAGCAATGCGGCTGCCGACATGATCTGGCCCGACTGGCAATAGCCGCACTGAATGACCTCGAGATCCAACCAGGCCTTCTGCACTTTAGCGCCGGTCGGCGTCGCGCCAACGCCTTCGATCGTGGTGACAGCGCGGTTGCCGATCGCACCGACCGGAAGAAGACAAGACCGCACCGGTTTGCCGTCGATATGCACGGTGCAGGCGCCGCATTGCGCGATGCCGCAGCCGAATTTGGTGCCGGTCATGCCAAGCACGTCGCGCAGCACCCAAAGCAGCGGCATGTCACTGGGCGCGTCGAAGGTTCGGTTTTCACCGTTGATTTTTAGGTTCATGATGACAACAAACCTCCCAAGACCTGACGCCGAGGGCCATCGTGCCGTCTTGGCCCAATGCAATTGGCCGAATTGCTCGGACAATCAGTGCGATCGCCGAAATGCGGGTAGGCTTTTTGTGTATTCGTCTCGACGGACGACCCCGGCGAAACTCATTCGATGAGATTTTGTTGCATATGGTGGACGCAGATCAGCGCGCGCAAGAATGCATTCCTGCACACCACTTTGGCGTTCAGCGATTATTTAGTCGCGGGATCGCGGGCTGGTGAAAGCGAGCCAGGGGAATAATTAGCATAACCAGCGGGTCTTCCGCCGTAGGAACATCGACGAGACCCCCCTGGCGATAAAACCTTCAGGTGCACGCATGATACCGAAGATCACACTTACAGTTGCAATCGTTCTCGGCGTTGCAATCACCGCGGCGTCCGCGGCAACCAAGCATCGTCGCCCGGCGCCGGCCTATCCGCCGGTTTATAACACGGCCGCTAGCCGTGGGGCCGTCGGCGGCATCTCGCTCAGCACCGCGTGTTTGCCGACTGATTCACCGTGCCGGACGCAACCGGATTCGTGGTGATAGTGGTCGAGCGTTTTTGCGGCCTTTGGGCTAAGCTTCGCGATGGTCCTCGTATGACCAGCGCCCCAGGGGTCCCGTCGTGCAGCTGCCCCGAAGACACTTTCTGCACATTACAGCAGGGGTTGCCCTGCTTGCGTCTTTGCCGAGCGCCGCGCACTCGCAAATCTATCCGACGCGTCCGGTGCGGTTGATCGTCGGATTCCCGCCGGGCGGCGGATCCGATGTCGGCGCGCGCATCATTGCCAACAGGCTCTCGGAGCTTTGGGGACAGCAAGTCATCGTAGAAAACAAACCCGGAGCGGGCGGTCATCTCGCCATCGAGGTTGCCGCTCACGCCAATCACGACGGCTACACGTTGATTTGGGTCGGTGGCTCAATTTCGCTCTACGGCTTGATGATCAAATCGATCAATTACGATCCAGAAGCGGATCTCGCGCCGGTGACGTTGATCGGCACGTACCCGAACATCTTGGCGGTCCCGAACTCCTCGCCGTGGCAATCCGTTCGCGAACTGATCGCAGCCGCGAAAGCCAATCCGGGGATTGTCACATTCTCCTCCCCTGGGGTCGGGACGTCGCCTCATCTCACGGGCGTGCTGTTCGCACGGCTGGCGGGCATTGAAATTCGGCACGTGCCTTACCGTGGCGGCGGACCGGCGCTGACGGATTTGATCGCGGCACGCGTGGATTGCATGTTCAACACCGCTGGCACGCTGCTGACGGCCATCAGAGCAGGCCAGGTTCGCGGTCTCGCCGTGACATCGCGCAAACGCTTTGCTACGGCGCCTGAGCTGCCGACAATTGCCGAATCGGGCGTGCCGGATCTTGATGTAACCTCCTGGTACGCGCTCTACATGCCTGCAAACAGCCCCTTCCCGCTCATGCAGAAAGTGAGTCACGACGCGAACGAGATACTGAGCGAGCCCGCGATGAAAGCGAAGTACGAACAGCTTGGCATTCTCAGCGGCGGATCAACGCCGGCGGAATTGGCGGCCAGGGGGCGATCAGAAGCCAAGCTTTGGCGATCGGTCATGGAGGCGGCGGGCATTGCGCCGGAGTAAACGCAGTTCCGATCTCGAAAGCAGACATCGCCTCGCGGGCGTCAAGTTGTATAATTCCGGCGGCATTCTTTGTTGAATGGGAGCGGACCTTGTTTCGCTGGGGTCGCCAAGCCGCCATCAACGAGCGCGCCAAAAGCTTGGCGCGCATGGTCATGTTTATTTGCCATAGCCTGCGCACCAAAAATTATGACGAGTTTGTCGCCAGCTTTTCCAACCCGGGCAGGGAGCCTGATGCGTCTGAACGGCAAGGTGGTCAACTGCGTTTTCAGATGCGCTTCTCGGCGACGTGCTGGTATGACGCAGTTGCTGAATACCCTCGGACAGGCGGTACGCCTCACTTTTACATCCAAGGCGGTGGCGATGATTGGGGCGTTTTCATTAGCGGAAACGCCAAAGCCAATCATGGCGTGACGGTTGATCTTAATGTCCCGTCGGGGTCGGATGCCGGTTGCGACGCACGCGCGATGGTGCGCGCATTGCAAGGAATGCGGGGCTGGTCGAGGTTCAGCGACCTCGAACGCGCGCTCGGAATGGTCGATTAAAAGCCAAGAATTAAAAGCCAAGAGACGCGCTACTGGAGGAGAGCCGCGAATGCGAATTCACCGACTATTCGATGACTTCGTCGGCTAGAGAGAGCACGTTGTTCGGTACCGTGAAATTCATCGCCTTTGCGGTTTTCATATTGATGACGAAGAGGTAGCGCGTCGGGATCTCGACGGGCAGATCGGCTGGCTTTGCGCCCTGGAAGATCCGGGCAGCCAGATCTGCGGCGCGATCGAAGGATTCCCGCGCATCGGCGCCGTAGGACATCAAGCCGCCATCCCGCGCCATAAAGTCCTGTTCATAGATAGCAGGAACTTTATGTTCGAGAGCAAAATCGAACACGCGCTTACGATTAAGAAGCGTAAGCGAGTCGGTCACCATCAGAATGGCGTCCGGCAACTCGCGATTCATGGCCGCGAAGGCTTCGTTGAAATCGTCCGGTTCGCGAACCGCGAGCGGTTGCACAGTGACGCCAAGCTCCTGGGCGGCTTTTGCGGACGCGTCATAGCGTTGCGTCATCCCGCGATCGTCTTTGTTCCATAGCATTGCCACCCGACGAAGCTGTGGCATCACGGCTTTCAACAATCCAAGGCGCTTGGTGGAGAGCGCGGCGGCATCGTCAGTAATTCCCGTCACATTACCGCCGGGATGCGCAATGCTTTGGACCAGTCCAGTCGCCACCGGATCGCCCGAGCCGGTGGCGATCACCGTTGGAACGCCTGATGCTTTGGCAGCCGCAACCGAGGGATAGCCAACCGTCACCACCACATCGACATTGGCGGCTTTTAATTCCTGCATCAGGTTCGCCATCTGCGGAATTTTTCCCGCCGCACCACGCGCTTCATAGGCGAGGTTCTCTCCCAGTCTGTACCCGCGCTTAGCTAAGCCCTCCACGAGCATCTTTCCGGTGCCTTCTGTCGAAGGTATCGGCGGCCCAACGGTCAGCGTTCCAATCCGATAGGTCTTTGCCGCTGTTTGCGCCGCAATGGTCTCAGGAGTAATTGCTAAAACGCAGGCAATGATTTGTAGAACCTCTCGCCGTCGCATGGTTTTTCTCCTGTCTTGAGCCACCTCCACCGAGAGTAGCACCGAAATGCCGAGCGCTCGCGCCGTCTGGAGGCTAACGAATTGGAATTTGGCCGACTGGCATCAGAATTTTTGATCCTCAAAACCGCTTAGTCAGCAAAGACGGAACGACCTGTCGGTGGCCGATTTAGACCTATGGCAGCCTGGGCGTCCCGGTTAACCCCCTCGCCCAGTCGTGCTGGGGCCTCGGTCGAGGCAACCCCCGGCCGAGGCTCTCTTTTTCGTTTTTTCGCGCCCGGTTAGGGAACTTTAGGACATCAGGGCTATTTTACTTTCACGCCCAGCGGAACCATTGTCATGACACGCTCGGCTTCAGGGCCTCGACCTTCGGTCGAGGCTCTTTCCATTTGGCCCCCTGTCGCGGCACGGGAGCGCTAGCGCGCCCTCAACTTGCCGGTTAGCGCCGCGGAGCCGAGTGAGGAGGTTGGCGCGAGCGTGGCAACCCAAAGAACCTCTCAGCCCCCGAGCGCCGCCCCGCCAAAAGGTCGCGCTTGAACTCCTTAGCGCCATGGAAAAGAAGCGATCACGATATCAGCGCCGGAGTGGGTCAAGGTCGGTCTTCGGACGATGTCCGCGCCGCTTCCGCTTTCGGTCCCTATAGTGGACTCATAGCAGACATCGCGTGAGGTCAGTTCGGGGCCAATATTGGAAATTGCGCTTGCCTTGATCACGGCGGGAATGGGATCGCATGCCGCGCGTAAAAACAGCACCGTAAATCTCGTACCCTGGTTGCTATCGCTACGGCCGATCCGCAATTCACCGCCAATCTGTTCGACAAAAGATCGAATAATCCTCATCCCCAGTCCTTTGCTGCCAGTGGGATCAAATCCCTCTGGCAAACCGGGGCCCTCATCGGAGACCGACAGCAAGTAGCCTTGTTGCGGATTGGATTCCAAATTGAGCGTGATCCTGCCGGTGCCATATTTGGCTGCGTTCGTGATCAGTTCGTTGGCGATGAAGCCCAGCGGAATGGCGGTTGCGGCTGGCAGGTTGATTTCAATCCCTTCGACCACGATGCCCCGATCAGGGCTCCCCAAGGACCACATTGTCGAGAAATCGCGACAAAGCTCCTCGAGATATTGCTTGATCGCTACGGTTGGCGCGCCATTGGAAGTGTGGAGATGCTGGTGGATGCGACACATCGTGGTAATGCGATCAGCCGCGGCCGCCAATTGCGAAGCAACTTCAGCATTCTTCGACGCGCGGCCTTGCAGCGAAAGCAGGCTCACGATCATTTGCGCGCCGTTCGACAGTCGATGATCGGACTCCTGGCGCAAAACCACCATTTGTCGTATCAACTCGTCCTTTTGATGAAGGAGAGCCTGTTCTCGGGCGAGAGCGTCTCGCAGCTGGATTTCCGTACGCCTACGCCCGATCAGCTCACGTTCGCAGCTTTCGACTGTGCGGGACTTTTGGCCGTCAACTTTAATGACTGGAGAAGAGTCCGCACTGTGCGGCAAATGTTCAAACTCAAGTAGTCCCTGTTCGGCCTCGTTGGTTTTCGCGTAGCTGGCCGAAAGAACCGCCTCGTTAGCGTATTCACAGAACTGATCCGTGTTCGACATGGGGCCCCTCCCGACCCCCGACACCCAATTACATGGTAAATGCGTGAAATCGTTCACTCCACTATCAAAAGGTACGGGAAACTCATACGAAGGTTTAGGGGTCCTTCCGTCTCACCCGGGGCATCCATCGGCGGCACCACCGCGCTGTGAATATCCGGTTCTCCTTCAAAAGCGGACATCCTCCATTCGATCACCTCATCGGCGATGGCGAGCGCGGGTCGGCGGAATTGCGAGACCGAGGGTCTTCGCGGTCTTGAGATTGATGACCAAGTCGAACTTGGTGGACTGAAGATCGGGAATGTTGCCTACGGTGGACAGATATAGCCGACACCGCTCGGACCATGGAAGCAACCGACCGAAGCGGGAAGAACTTGTTTTGGTAGCCAAAGCACTATCGACGGGAAATAAATCGTGAATGCGATGGTGGCGAAGAAGACGATATAGATCGGACACGCCGCCCTCAATGCAAGTGAGAAACGTACATCGACGAATTTTGATGCCATCAGAAGAACGAGGCCGTAAGGCGGTGTGATCAAGCCAAATGCCAGCGTCGTGATCAGCACCACGCCCATGTGGACAGGATTGATGTTGCCAGCGTCAGTCAGTGCATTCACCAATGGCATGAAGATAATGATGGTTGGTACCGGCTCGATGAAATCACCTACGACGGTAAAGAGCGCGACCATCAACAACATAATCAAATGCGGATCGTGGCCGGCGATGCCGGTGATCCAGTCAGCAATAACAATCGCACCTCGCAGATAGGCGAAAAGCCAACCAAACGCGTTGGCCGCACCGATCGTAATCAATGGCAAAGAAAAGATCAGGCCCGCAAGGCAAAAATCATAAGCAAGAAATCTAATATGACCGGGGTTAAGCGCGGGAATTACAACAAGCAGGATGTAAGCGACAGCGACTACACCTGCCTCCGTCGGAGTAAACCAGCCGGTGAGGATACCGCCCAAAAGAATGGCGGGGATCATCAACGGAAGCGATGCATCTTTGAAAGCTCCCGCCAGTTCGTGAAACGGAGCTCGCTGACGTCGCATGCCGGTGGGGCCAAAGAAATAGCAATAGATCATCAGCCCTACGCCAATCATCATGCCAGGCACAAAACCTGCCATAAAAAGCCCGGCGATCGAGACATTGCCTATTGCGCCATAAACCACGGCGGTGATGCTCGGCGGTACGAGCGCAGCGATGGTCGAAGCTGATGCGATGATCGCGGCAATAAAGGCGGGACTGTAGCCCTCCGTTTTCATCGGCCGGCCAAGCGCCCGACTGATGACCGCGACGACAGCGGTCGTGG
>Ga0187801_10000050_pt1 | contig 23376 bp, 17 predicted proteins | sample NC_wetland_sal_i_10_FD_132465 | JGI IMG/M metagenome (GOLD analysis project Ga0187801, IMG submission 132465) | Wetland sediment microbial communities from Neuse River Estuary, North Carolina, USA - Control_1 | ecosystem: Environmental > Aquatic > Freshwater > Wetlands > Sediment | place: USA...
CCACCTTTCACGAGATTGCCATTCAAGCCACGGTTTGAATCCTCAACTTTCAGTTGATTAATGAGTTGGCGAAGTCATCCACGGTGCGATGAGTGAGCAACAAGGAACAGATGCCAACGGGCACATTAATGAAAAAGATCCAGTGCCAACTGTAGCTGTCGGTAATCCATCCGCCCAGCGTTGCCAACTTCGGCATTTCACTTTCAGCGGAGAGAATTACAAAGGTCTAAGTTTTTCAACCCGTGATGCAACCCGCGAGTTCGAGTCTCGTCGTCCCCGCCATTTCTTTTCAAAGAGTTACCGGATGTTACACCGGAAACTCCCACCCACAACTTTGGCCCTCTTCTCACCTTGGGCCCCCGATTGCGTCTTCATTTCGGCAAGCCAATCCAGGAATACTGCCATGCCAAGGAAATGTTCTGATAGTTGCCACCGTAGTTGATGTATGCGCCGTTGTTATAACTGATTTTCAGCGATTGGTGTTTCGTGATCGGAATCGAGGCTGTCACCCCAACCCGGGAGTCCTTTTGCACGGTCGCTAGATTCGGAACTCCGCTCAAGCTCGTCTCACCTCCATGCCAGAAATTCCCGTCCAGAGAGACCCACAGCCGGGGCTTGAAGTCGTAGCTGAGATGTCCTTCAAAGGCCACGACGGGATTTTCTGATTGAGTTTGTGTCCCGGGGAAGAACTCGTTGTGCGAAAAGAATTCCTGATTGGTGGTGAAGAACCAGCCTGCAGCGTAAGCATCCAGCACCCAGTGTCCCCAGCGTTGCGAATAGCCAAGCTCCGGTTTGAATGCCCAGCGGTTATTTCCCCAGTTGATCAATTTCGTTGGATCGTATTGCCCGGTCGGCGCCACGACCTTAAAACTCACCCCGATCAACATTTTCTGCCGCCATTTTTGGAACTCTCTGGCCGGTATCGCCGGTCCACCCTTAAGGTTCACCGAAAAACGATAGACCGAGTCCAGCAGCCCAGACCGGTAGGCGTGCTGCTCCGCGCCAATCGCGTGTCCTTGAAAATTTCCCACGCCATACGGCAGCGAGGCGAGGATGTTCGCCGAACGCCCAAAAAAATTCAGGGCATGGTAATAGGTGATGGACGGAGCACTTATATTGGCGGTGGCGCCAGTAATCGGCACCGCACCATCGAATAGAAGGCTTCCGGTATTATACGTATACGTCAGCGTGACCGCGTTCCAATGCAGCGGCGTAATCACGTACGCGCGGGGTGCAAGATCCTGTCCCCATGCAATTCCTAACGCGCAAAGTTCGAGCGCGGCTACCGTCAAAATCTTTCCGAGTGTCGGCATCCATTTACCCGGGCCAAATCGAATCCGACAAGACCTGTTCTAGCTTAGGTGCCGGCAATACCTTTGTTTTGCAGGATCCTGACCACGACTCTGCGATTTTCGGCCTGGCCTTCCGTTGTCGCGTTCGGGGCCACTTGATCTGAGGTACCCATGGCTCCTGGCGCCAGAATATTCGTCAGTGGAATCTTGCCGTTTTGTTCGAGAAAGGCCAGAACGTTGTTTGCGCGTTCCATGCTGAGCTTTTGGTTCAGGGCAGCTGATCCGACGGCGGAGGCGTAACCTTGCACCTGAATAATGTAGGCTGTGATGGTCTGAGCTTTGGTCGCTAGATCGAGCAGTTGCGCGTCGTATTTCGGATCAACGTCTACCTTGCCATTGGCAAAATACACGATCACTTCGCCCAGTATGTTGTATTCGCCGAGTTCTCCAAAACGCTTGTTGGCGGCCGCGATTTCGGCTTGGTTAGCGGCAATTTTCTGCTGGTTGGCCTCGATCTCCTGCTGATGGGCTTCGGATTGTTTCTCGTTGGCTTGAATTTGTGCCTGATTGGCCTGAATTTCCGCTTGGTTTGCGGCCACTTGCTGCGCCGTCGGGGCAAGACCGGCCTGAATATCCTGGGCCGTCTTGAGGTCGGACCCTTTGAACCTGACGGTGTCTGCGACCAACTGGTGCTGGTCGTTGATTGAGCCTTTGACCTGTACTGGGAGGCCGGGAATCAGGGCCGTCACTCCCAGTTCCTTCTTGCGCATCTTGAACGCCCCTTCGACCTCCTGCACTTGCGTGTCTGTAGTCAGCGCTACAACAATGGTCTCGTTGTCCTGAGTCTTGACTGTCATCGTTGCTCCGCTGCGTCCCGTGATGAGACCTTGCACCTGAGCACTCTGTGCAGCGACCCTGGTTCCCATCAACAGAAGTACAGCGAAGGCTAGAATTACCGGAATTGCGGTCTTCATTTTTGTGCTGTTCATAAACCCTCTTTCCCACTGTCCCTAGGTCATTGCAACGCTAGCCCCCCCTTCCGAGTCATTCCATTGTCAAAAGTACCTATCTAAACCTCGGCGCAGAATGAAAACAGATTACGGCTTCTGGTAATTACAATATGTCGTAGTCACGACGAGCTGTTTAGCGCCGGTTGCGTTAATAAAACTGGGGATGGGAAATCAGTAAAGCCAACTGCATCAACAGGAGTTATGGAGCGGGCGATGGGAATCGAACCCACGTCCGAAGCTTGGGAAGCTTCTATACTGCCATTGTACGACGCCCGCTCTTCTACAAACCTAGCAAAACATCCTTTTGCTCGCAAGCACCGGCCTACCCATGACGTTCCCGCGCGGTGTGAGCCGCCAATTCCCTTTCTACCGCAATTCCCTATATCGGTGGCAACGCACCAGATGATCGTTCACCAGTCCCGTGGCCTGCATCAACGCATAGCAGATTGTTGGTCCCACAAACCGGAACCCTCGCTTCAGCAAATCTTTGCTCAACGCGATCGAAAGTGCCGTTTTCGCCGGCACCTCTTTCTGCTGTTTCCACCGATTTTGTACTGGCGCTCCGCCCACGAAATTCCACACGTAGGCGTCGAAACTTCCGCATTCCTGCTGCACCCGCAAGAATGATTGTGCATTAGCGATCGTTGCCTGAATCTTCAACCGGTTTCGGACAATCCCCGGATCGCGCAGCAGTGTCCGCACTGTCTTGCCGTCAAATCGTGCCACTTTCGCGGCGTCAAATCCGCACAGCACTTCCCGGTAGCGCTCGCGTTTTTGCAAAATGGTATCCCAACTCAGCCCCGCCTGCGCGCCTTCCAAGATCAAGAACTCAAACCACCGCCGGTCGTCGTGCACCGGCACGCCCCACTCTTCATCATGATATTTGATATTAAGTTCGGTTGTGGCCCAGGCACAGCGCGTCAACTTTTCATTCGCGGCGCCCACGTCACTTCTTCAGGATGGAATGAATGATCAGCGTGTTCCCGCCCAGCAACACGGGATCCGACGCCAGCTCGCGCGTCCAGCGGTCCTGCCGCCGGGCTTCCGGCGTCAGCGCGGCCATCAGCCGGATCAGCAGCGTGATCGGGAAATACAGCCACTGATTCGCCTTAACGCGGTCGCGGTACACTCCCTGAATCTCGAATCCATTCAGCTCCAGGTAATACCGCAGCTCGTTGTATCCAATCGGATTCGCATGCACCGCAATTTCGTTCTTCCCTGCCGTGTCGTACGCAATCTGTGCTTTGAACTTATTCGACAGCGGCTTGAAATGCGACGTGTAACCGAACAGCAGCCACTTCAGCCGCTCCTCTACGTTCATGATGTTCGGCACGCTGATAACCAAGTGCCCGTTCGGCTTCAGTAGCCGGCGGTATTCCCGGAAGGCCTGCGGCGGCGAATCGATGTGCTCCAGACCGTCCAACGATGTGATGTAGTCAAACGACTGGCTCTCATACGGCAACGTCCCGCTCAGGTCACCCTTCTTGATCTCGACGTTGTCCAGCCGGAACAATTCGTCATAGAGATCGCACGCCTGAACCTCGAACCCAGCCGCCACCAGCCGCTCCACAAGCGCCCCCTCCCCTGCCGGACAATCCAAAATGCGGCCGCGCGGCAGAGGATTCAGCACACCCAAGACAGTGTCATGCAAGCCGGGCCGGGACATTGCCATTGGCCCGCGTTCGCCCGCCAACAGTGGTGGGTGGTCCGCCGGTTTGACTCGCCGGGTGGGAGCGGATTGTGTTGTCGCCAAGTTTGAGGGTCCTTAAACGTGCTCGCTTATCCGATATGCCGTTCCAGCGCCTTGGTGATCTGGTCCTTCGGCACCGCGCCTACGATCTGCTCGACAACTTGACCATCCTTGAATACGAGCAGCGTGGGAATGCCGCGAATGTTGAACCGTCCCGCGGAATTCATCGCTTCATCCACGTTCAGCTTTGTTACCTTCAATTTCCCCGCGTAATCCTGCGCAATTTCTGCGACCGTCGGTGCCAACATGTGGCAGGGGCGGCACCATTCCGCCCAAAAATCCACCATGACCGGCTGGGCTTTGCTTGCCGTCACCACTTCCGACTCAAAATTTCCGTCGTTCACAACCAGAATATTCTCTGCCATAACCAGTATTTATCCTCGACCGGCTGCAACCAAGCAGCCGCTTTCCTAAGTTAATTAGATGATGAAACTACGCTTTGGTTTCGCGCTGCCCGGGCAGCTTCATATAGTTTCGCATATTCCGATGCCGACGTGTTCCACGAAAAATCTTTGGCCATCCCGTTTAGTTGGATGCGCTTCCAGACGCCCTCGTCGGAATGATGATGCAGCGCTTGCCGGATCGCGTGCAACAGCGCTCCGCCCGAATACTCCATGAACTTGAACCCGGTCCCGGTCCCGTGCTCCAGGTCAAACGCTTCGATGGTGTCATCCAGCCCGCCGGTTGCACGCACCACGGGCACCGTGCCATACCGCAAACTGTAAATCTGATTTAACCCACATGGCTCGTACCTCGACGGCATCAGGAAGATATCCGAGCCCGCTTCCACCAAATGCGCCAGTTTATTGTCGTACCCAATCACCGCGCCCACCCGCCCGGGAAAATCGCCCGCTAACGCACGGAACAGTTCCTCATACCGGCGATCCCCGGCTCCCAGCACCGCCAGCAGCACATCCTCCTGCAACAATTCATGCGCAATCAGAGCAATCAGGTCGAATCCTTTTTGGTCCACAAGGCGCGACACAATCCCCAGTACCGGCCGGCTCGGATTGTCCTTCAAAAGTTTGAGTTCATCCTGCAGCGCCTGTTTGCACACGTGCTTCCCATCCAGATTTTTCGCCGAGTATCTCATCGGGATCAGCGTGTCTCTGTCCGGACTCCAGGCTGAATAATCAACTCCGTTCAGGATGCCAACCAGCCGGTCGCTTCTCGTTCGGATCACGCCTTCCAGCCCAAACCCAAATTCCGGCGTCTGAATTTCCTGGGCATATTTCCGGCTTACCGTGGTCAGATAATCCGAATAGATCAGACCTCCCTTCAGGAAATTCACGTTTCCAAAAAACTCAATCCCGCCCGGATGAAACACCCCCGCCGGAATCCCTGCTCGCTCCAGTGTCTCCTTCGGAAAGATGCCGTGGTATCCAATGTTATGGACTGTAAATACTAGCGGCAGGTCCCGTACCACAGGGTCATCTCCATAAGACGACCGCAGCAGCACCGGCACCATCGCTGTTTGCCAGTCATGACAGTGGATCAAGTCCGGCATCCAAATTTGTTTGGCCAGTTCGATCGCCGCACGCGAAAACTCTGTGAATCGTTCCGCGTTGTCTGGATATTCGCGGTTCCGGTCCCCATAGATGCCGTCCCGGTCAAAATAGAAGGGATCATCCAGAAAAAAGTAGCGCACCCCACGATGGATTCCGCCGCTGGCAATCGCCGGAAAGCGCAGTCGCGTCCCTTGGGGAATGGTCAAGCTGGGCAAATCCAGGGAAGTGACTTTCATCCCGCGATACCGCGGCAGAAATACCGCCACCTCATGTCCCAGTTTGACCAGCGCTCGTGGTAGCGCTTCAATCACGTCTGCAAGTCCGCCAGTCTTTGCGTACGGCAGAGCTTCGGATGCAACAAAGAGTATTCGCATGTTCAGAACGAATTTCCTACGCTATCGGAGCCCAGTCCCAGCGTCAAGCTTCCTCCCGTCCTAAAGTAGTATCTCAGCTTCGGATGATTCGGCCTGGCTATTCGCTCGCCTTCCAAGGTCCGCAAAACCTAGACTCCGCTTTCTGAGCGATGCCGCGAGGGTGGTTGGGTGTCCCCGCCCGGCCCCCTATTTCGGGGGTTCTTCGATAGTTAGAATTCGGTCGACGGAGACATCCTGCAAGACTTGTTTTATGCCGCTCGGCCAGCGGATTTCCACTTCCTTGATGCGCTCGTTCTTACCAAGGCCAAAGTGCACGCGGGAGTCGCTGGACGACGCGTAACCCACTGCTGTCGTAACCTCGTTCCACTGTGATTTTCCATCTTCCATGGTGATGTGGATCTGGGCGCCAATCCCCATGCGATTACTCTTCGTTCCCACGAGTTTCAAGAGGATCCAATGGTTCTTGTTCTCGGAAATATTATGAAAAAGCTTGGCCGGTCCATTGAGAACCGACACGACCATGTCTACGCGGCCGTCGTTGTCCAGATCACCGAAGGCGACTCCACGATGGGGCGCCGCCAACTGAAAATCCGGCCCTGCTGTTGAGCTCACGTCTTCAAACTTGCCATTGCCCATATTCCGAAAAACCGAGTTGGGTTCCGGATATTGCCGCTCTGGATTAATCTCGCTGATGTTATCCATCACGTTGGACCGGGCCACGAACAGGTCCTTCCACCCATCATTATCAAAATCCACGATGCCGTTGCCCCAGCCGGACATGTCCGCGGTGACACCCAAGCCGCTGGCGGTGGTCCTGTCATCAAAGGAGCCCTTGCCGTCATTGATGTAGAGAGGGAATTTCTCGCGCTCCACGGCGACATGCCAGATGTCCGGCAAGCCATCGTTGTTCACGTCACGGAAATCGGCACCCATGCCGGAGCGAGCGACACCATAGGGAGTGTAACCAACACCCGCCGTCAGGCCCACTTCTTCAAATTTCTTGCCTTTAAGGTTGTGGAAAAGAAAGTTCTGTGTCGTATCGTTGGCGACAAAAGCGTCCAGGTAACCATCGCCGTCGTAATCCGCAAACGTCACGCTCATGCCTTTGCCAAGATACTGGGCGATCCCCACTTCCTCGGAGACGTCCGTAAAAGTTCCATCTCCGTTGTTACGATAGAGCGTGTTGTGCATCGGGGCGTAGTATCTCGGGTGACAGTATCCGCGCGTGCCTTCCTTGGCACTGCAGTACGGATCTTTGTTAACCTCCCAGTTGCAATAATTCACGACGAACAGATCCAGCAGGCCGTCATTGTTGTAGTCAAACCAGCCCGCGCCTACCGACCACATCTTTTTTCCGTCCAGCTTGGCACCTCCCACGCCTGCCTTGGCCGTAACCTCCGTAAACGTTCCATCGCCGTTGTTATGAAACAACTGGTTGCCGGTCACGTTGGCAAGAAACAGATCCGGCCATCCATCGTTGTCGTAATCGCCCACCGCCACGCCGCTGCCATAGCCCGCTCCGGCGAGTCCGGCCTTCTCCGTTACATCGGTGAACGTGCCGTCGTGATTGTTGTGGAACAGGCGATTCCAATAGACTGGTGTTTCCTTCTGCAACGACGGGATCGCCGCGCCACCGACCAGGTACACGTCCAGGTAGCCATCGCCGTCATAATCAAACAACGCTACGCCGGCCACCATCGTTTGCGGCTGATTCTTGTTTTCCGTGTTCCCATTCGCGGTCACATAGTTCAGACCCGCCTTCGCGGCAATCTCTTCAAAGCGAATGGGGCCATCCGGAAGCGGTTTTTGCGGTGTGGAAGATGGCTGGTTCTGGGCAACTGCCGGGAACAGAACGATGGCGAATAGAATTAGCAGCCTGCGCATGCGGTTACGTCTGCTGAAAACCAACCTTCGTCATTGCAGACTGCGCTTCTGGATTTTTCGTGAACGTGTTCCATACGAGCCCGGTGCGGTAATTTTCCGCCATCACCATGGTAATACCCAAGTCAATTCCCAGTACATCTGTATCGTACCAGCCCGACAAGGGGGTTAAACGCGTCAACGTAACCGTACAACCAGGCGTGCGAATACTGGTGCGTGAAGATCGGATCGTTTCCGGAAATGTACGTCAGGCCCTGATACGTAATCGTTGGTCGCGTCCAGGCGTTCCACATATCCGCGGCTTCCTCGTCATTAAATCGATTTATTGGCGCGAATTTATCACTCTTTTGCGTCACTCTCCAGCCTCTTTTTCTGCTTTTTACACGCTGCTTGCTCCCCGCGCCTTCGTTGTGCCACACTACGCGCCAAGACACCCCCATGACTAGGGCAAAGGCTAATCAGGCCGGGAATGGCCCGTCTGCTGGAACCGCCTCCATCAGCATTAAGGAGCTTGCCGCGCATCTCGGATTATCTTCCGCTACCGTCTCTCTCGTACTAAACCGTTCACTGGGCGCCAAGTCCATTCCTCCTGTCACACAGGAGCGCGTCCGTAAAGCCGCTCGCGAATTGAACTACCGCCCCAACCTGATGGCACGTTCCTTGCGCCAAAAGCGCAGTTTCACTATTGGAGTGGTGGTGCCAGAGGTCAGCGAAGGCTACGCGGCTCTCGTCCTCTCCGGGATCGAAGATCACCTCTTGCAGGAAGGTTATTTCTATTTCGTCGTCAGCCATCGTCACCGTGCCGATCTGATTGAGGAATATCCCACGCTCCTGCAGCAGCGCGCTGTGGAGGGCATCATCGCCGTTGATACGGTCTTGAGCGAACCTTGCGCCATCCCGGTAGTTGCGATCTCTGGCCATCGCGATGTTCCCGCTGTGACCAACATTGTTCTGGATCACGCTCTTGCCGCCCATCTGGCCTTGGAACACCTTCAGAAATTAGGCCACTCCCGCATCGCCCTCATAAAAGGCCAGGCTTTCAGTTCCGACACCGAGATTCGCTGGCGGGCTCTTCATCGCGTGGCCAAGCAACTGGGCATCGTAATCCCGGAGAAATTGACAGTGCAGCTCGAAAATGATTCGCCTTCGCCTGAGGTAGGTTATGGCGTCACTCGCAAGCTTCTCGAACGAGGAGAACCCTTCACTGCCCTTCTGGCCTTTAACGATATTTCCGCGATAGGGGCGATTAAAGCGCTCTGTGAATATGGCAAGCGTGTCCCTGAAGACGTATCCGTCATCGGTTTTGACGATATTCAGAGCGCCGCATTCCAAAATCCAAGTCTGACCACGGTGCGCCAACCGCTGCGCCAAATGGGCGTAATCGCTGCGGAAACTCTCCTGGAGCGGATTAACACGCCTCGGAAAGTTAGCTATCCGAAGGAAATCGTAGTGAAGCCAGAACTCGTGGTGCGCGGGACCACGGCCACGAACCTCGGAAACTGTTATTGAGTGCGGTCGCAGTCATTTTCACGAGCTTTATCCAATGGCGGTGATTGCGGACCAGAGGCCTCCATGAAACTGGATCACGCAGTACTGAAGAGTCTCCCCAAGGTTCTGTTGCACGAACACCTGGACGGCGTCCTAAGACCGAAAACCGTAATTGAGCTGGCGAGAAACGTAAAATACGACCAGCTTCCCACCGAAGATCCAGAAGAGCTGGGGCGCTGGTTCCACCACGGGGCAAACCAGGGAAGCCTGCCAAAGTACCTGGAAGGCTTTGCACACACGATCGCTGTGATGCAGACCGAAGAAGCGCTCGAACGAGTGGCGTATGAACAAGCGGAAGATCTGAGCAGGGATGGAGTGGTCTATTTTGAGAGTCGCTTTGCGCCGGTTTTTCATACTCGCAGGGAATTAAGCCACCAGCAGGTCGTCTCCGCCGTGCTGAAGGGCTTGGAGCGAGGCCGAAAGGACTTTGGAATTTCTTCGGGCTTAATCGTCTGTGCGATGCGCAATATGGACGTCTCGCTCGAGATGGCCGAACTTGCTGTCGATTTTCGCGAGCGCGGAGTTGTGGGATTCGATCTGGCCGGTGAGGAGGGCGGCTATCCTCCCAAAAAGCACGTGGATGCTTTCCACTATATTCAACGGCAAAATTTCAACATCACGATTCATGCCGGTGAGGGGTTTGGAAAGGAATCGATCTGGCAGGCCATTCAATACTGCGGAGCACACCGCATCGGACATGGGACACGATTGATCGACGACATAGCCGTAATGGATGGAAGAGCAGTGAAATTGGGTGACCTAGCCCAATACGTTCTCGACAAAAGAATCCCGTTGGAGGTTTGCCTGATCAGCAACGTCCAGACGGGGGCTGCCCGCAGCTTGTCCGAACATCCCTTTAAGCTTCTTTATCAAGAGAAATTTCGCGTCACGCTGAACACCGACAACCGGCTGATGAGCGACACGACCATGACCAAAGAATTCGAGGCTGCTCAGGATACTTTTGGTCTGTCGCTAGAAGACTTCGAAAAGATCACCATCAACGCGATGAAGAGCGCCTTCCTGGCCTATGACAAGCGTTGCGACTTCATTTATTCCGTGATCAAGCCAGGTTATGCCAAGGTCCGTAACTCGCAGCCAACAAAGTGACTTAGATCTTCAACCCGAACAGTTTGAGAGCATTTTCCTTAAGGATTAAGGGACGCACTTCATCCCGGATGGCAATCTTTTCAAAGTCTGCAAGCCAACGGTCCGGCGTAATTAATGGATAGTCAGATCCGAAGAGAACCTTGTTCTTCAATAGAGTATTTGTGTACTGAATGAGCGTCGCTGAAAAATACTTTGGCGACCAGCCGGAAAGATCGATGAAAACGTTCGGCTTGTGAAGGCAAATGGAAATGGCCTCGTCCTGCCAGGGAAACGAAGGGTGCGCCATGATGATGGGCATCGTGGGAAAGTCCACGGCCACGTCATCGATCGGCATGGGGTGCCCGTACTTCAAACGCACCCCGCCTCCCCCCGGCATCCCCGTGCCCAAGCCACTATGACCTGTGTGGAAGATCACAGGCAGCCGCGCCTCAGCAAAGACGTCATATAAAGGATACGCAAGCGAATCATTGGGAATAAATTTCTGGACCGGCGGGTGGAGTTTCAGGCCTCGTACTTTCCCGGCGGAAACCAGGCGCTTCGCTTCCTGCACACCTTCCGCGCCCCGGTTTGGGTCGATGCTCGCAAATGGAATCGCGACATCGGAATTCTGCTCGGCGAACCGCACAACCTCTTCGTTCGTGACGCGCGTCCTTCCCGTGAGCCGTTCGTCCACCGCAAAAATTACAAAAGCAATCTTTCTTGAGCGGTAGTACTCGGCAAGCGCGTTGGCATCGCGCGCCGCGCCGCTGTCGCCAAAATACTTTTTGGCTGCGGTGTCGGTTGCCGTGCGATCGTCAGCAGCTTCCAGGTGCACGTGCACGTCAAGGGCCGCGAGCGACTCACCGTCAATCCTAGAAGAAAAAGTCATTCAAGCTCCTTTGTGAGCGTGAGAACGTGGGCGGGAACGGGTTCGCGATAGAGCTCTTCAACGAGCGCGGCTCGATTTCCCAGCACTGCCTTCTGATTGATGGAACCCTTGTCCGTAATCTCCTGCACCTCGATGGAGGGCGGCGTGTCCAGCAGGATCGCCCGTTCAATGCGAGTCGAACTCCCCGTACTTGCTGAGGCAAAGGAATCGAGCCGCTCTTGAAACACTCCGCGAACTTCGGGGTGCGCCAGGACTTCGGCCGCCGGCGCGTTTGGCGATAATCCCGCACAAAGCTTCCGGCACATTTCCAGAGCCGGAAAGAACAACGCGGTCGTGAATTCGCGGTCGGGCCCGGCAATGACTACGTCCTGAAGAAGAATCCCAAAATGAGCGAGCAGACGCATTCGCAACGGGCCGACCCGTACCCACGTTCCGCTCGACATTTTGAAATCTTCGTTCAACCGGCCGTCGAAAACAAACCCTTTCAAAGGATCCTGCGGATCCGCGAACTTGATCGCGTCGCCAAGCCGGTAGTAGTTCTCTTCATCGAACGCGGCTGCGGTCAATTCCGGGCGGCGCCAAAATCCGGGAGTGATCGAAGGTCCACGCAGCCGCGCCTCGATCTTTTCTTCCACGGGGACCAGCTTTAGCTCCACGCCGGGGACAGGCAATCCCAGGCAACCCGACGAGGCACCTTCGATCCCGGTGGATAACGCGTACGGAGAGCTTTCCGTTGCGCCTAGCCCGGTGACAACGAGAATCTCCTCGCCGCAGGTTTCGAACGCGAGATCCTGGAGTGCGTCCCAGATGTGCTGGCTGAGCCCGGCCGCAGCGAAGAACAGGAGATTCAAACGGCTAAAGAAAGTCTTGCGCAAACCGGGTTCGCTTCGCAGATGTCCGATCAACATCTCGTAGGCCTTCGGCACATTGAAATAAGCCGTTGGAGCGATTTCTCGCAGGTTGCGTATCGTCTCCCCAAACAAATCGGGCGTCGGTTTACCGGCATCAATGTACAGGGAACCGCCATTGTGCAGAGCGATTCCGAAATTATGACTTCCCCCAAACGTGTGATTCCAGGGCAGCCAGTCGCACAGCACCGGTGGCTCATCCGCCAGGGACGGCATCATTTGCCGAAGCATCTGTTGATTTGAACACAGCATGCGGTGAGTGGTGATCACGCCCTTGGGTAGTCCAGTGGAACCAGAGGTGTACAGAATTTTCGCGACGGAGTCCGGCCCGATCCGTCGGTTCGCCTCGTTCACAGCCGGAGACGGCTCCGCACTTTCCAATTCCTCCACAGGAATCGAACGCATTCCTTCAGGCCGAGAGCGGTGAAAAACGATTTGCGTGTCGTTGTTGGTAACTGCTTTCAGCGCGGGGGCGAACTTCGCGCCTTCGTCCGCGAAGACCATAGCCGGGCCAAAGTTCTGCCACACAAAAGAGAGGGCTGCAAACTCCTTGACGGCCAAAGAATATGCGGGAGCAATGGGTGCGTACGGGATGCCCACATACATTGCCGCCAGCGCCAGCAGTCCATGCTCGATACTGTTTCCCGAAAGAATGATCAGTGGCCTACTGGCCGAAAGACCGTGATCGAGCAGACCACGGGCGAGCCTGCGCACACGCACCAGGGCCTGGGCGTAAGTCACGGTTTGCCACGTGCCGTCCGGCGCGCGCTGCGCAAGAAAAATCCGACCGGGCGCCTCCGTTGCCCACAATTCCAGGCGGTCGGTGACGCGCGCGGGATACTCACCAAGCGGCCTCGGTGACCGCACATAAATCACACCGTTCTCGCGGCGGTCCACAATCGCCTCCAGCGCGGCAACACGCACGGCGCGTACCGGTCTTTTAGTCAGCGATGGCACGGTAATTACACCATTCCTAAGAGTTGCGCTCGGCGTCATACTCCCGGAAATTCTTGTTTTCCGCAGCGAGACGCCGCAGCAGGGGTGCCGGCTTCCAGCGCGCCCCGAATTCCCTCTCAAATTCGCAGATGCGATCATAGATTCTGCGAACTCCCACCGTGCCGGCGTAAAACATGGGTCCCCCGCGCCACGCGGGGAATCCATAGCCATTGATATAAATGACGTCGATGTCGGCCGCTCTTTGCGCGTAACCTTCCTCCAAAATCCGCGCACCTTCATTAATTAAACCGTAGAGCGCACGCACGACAATCTCCTCGTCTGTAAATTCTCGCTGCGCGATACCGGCTTCGCGGGCCGACGCGCGAATCAGACGCAATACTTCCGGATCCGGCACCGGTTTGCGGTCTTCTCCGTACAAATACCAACCCTTCCCCGTCTTCTGCCCAAAGCGGCCCATCTCGCACAGTTTGTCCGCCACCAGCGGCTTACGTTCGCCAGGTTCGGAAAAGTGCCGTAGTTCCTGGCGTATGCGCCATGCGACGTCGATGCCCGCCATGTCGTCTACTTCGAACATGCCCATCGCCATGCCGAATCGCGTAAGCGCCCCATCCACTTGCTCCGGGGTCGCGCCTTCCTCCACTAGGAATTGCGTTTCGTACATATACGGGAACATCATGCGGTTGCCCACAAAGCCCGGGCAGTTCCTTACCACGACTCCGACCTTCGACAATCGTTTTGCCAACGCCACAGCTGTTGCGATGACCTCTTTTTTCGTGACTCGCCCGCGCACGATTTCAAGCAACCGCATCACGTTTGCAGGACTGAAAAAATGTAGCCCAATGACATTCTCGGGACGCTGGGTCACGCCCGCGAGCTCGTCGATATTCAGCGTGGAAGTATTCGATGCGAGAATGCAGTATGGTTTGGTCCGCGCCTCGAGTTCTTGGAAGACCTGCTTCTTTAGCTCCATGTTTTCGAACACGGCTTCGATCACGAGATCGGCTGTATCGAATCCCGTGTAGTCCAATTGCGGATGAATCCTCGCGATCCGGTCCGCAACTGCCCCTGGTGTAAAGCGGCCGCGCTTTACCGACGCGTCGTAGTTGCGCTGGATAGCTGCCATGCCCGCATCGAGCGCGTCTTGACGGGTTTCTTTGAGCAATACCGGGATGCCTGCATTGGCGCATGCCATGGCGATGCCGCCACCCATTGTTCCAGCGCCCACGATGGCGATGCGCTGGAGCGGCAAGACGGGTGTCTCCTTACCATTGCCTGGAAGCTTGGCCGCACCGCGTTCGGCAAAAAAGGCGTGAATCAATGCGCGGCACTGATCGGACTCAACGCACTCTTGAAATAATTGCCGCTCTCGGGCACAGCCCTGATCGAACGGAAGCGACGCAGCGGCCTCAATCGCTTCGACCGCCTTGAGCGGCGCAATCAAATTCCTCTTTGTCTTTCGCGCTAGTTCGCGTCCGGCCGCAAGCACTTTCTCCAAAGTCCCATGCGCTCTCACTTGTGCGGCCCGCTCTCGCGTTTTGCGTTGCACTCGTCCTTCCACCGCAATGCGGCGCGCGAACGCTGCCGCTTCCGTTCCTAAATCGCCTTGCACGATTTCGTCGATGATTCCGGCCGCCAGCGCTTCCGGCGCCTTCACCGGTTTTCCGGAAACGCACATCTCTAATGCCTTCTCCACGCCCGCCAGGCGCGGCAGCCGCTGCGTGCCTTCCGCCCCCGGAATGATGCCGAGATTCACTTCGGGCTGGCCAAACTGCGCCTCCTGCACCGCCACGCGATAGTGCCCTGCCATCGCCAATTCCAACCCGCCGCCCAGCGCCGTGCCATGGATGGCCATGACCACGGGCTTCGAACAGTCTTCGATCTGCTGCAGCAATTCATGCAGGTTCGGCGCACCTGCGCCTTTTCCCCAAGCCATTTCTTCAAGCTGTTTGATATCCGCGCCTGCGATGAACGTTTTCCCCGCGCCCATCAACACAATTGCCCGGACGCTCGCGTCTGCTTGGGCTGCTGCGATAGCAGAGCCAATCCCTCGCGGCACACCTTCACTAAGTGCATTCACCGGTGGATTGTTCACCAAAATGACGGCCACGCCGTCCTGGCGTGTTGTTTCGACCAACTCGTGCCGCTCTGCTTCCGAACTGTCGGAAACGTTCAAAACCAACCCTCCTGTATCTCAACCGCAAGGCAAGTCGCTGGAGCCGGGAAAAAACTTTACCGCGAATCACGGTCGAACGCGAATCTGGTGGTGCCGCATGGCCGATTATCGTTCACAACTTGGTGAAAACAAGCGAATTGGAACACGTCTTTCATTGACAATGGCAAGAGGGTGGGGTACAGGTGAAAGAGAAAGTCGCGGCAGTTTGTGGGTCGGCGCTCGATTTTCGCTCTGCGCCGAGAGAATCATTTTCCTCACGGAATGATGGAGGCCTAGCGTGAAAACGAGAATTCGGTGGAGTGCATTCCTGCTGGTGTGTCTCATTTGCTTCGTAGTGGTTGCAAGCTTCACTCGAGCGCAAACGAAAGAAGTCAAGAAAGCTCCGGTTCCAGTAACCTCGGCGGCTTCAGGGAGCGAGATGTTCAACTCTTATTGCGCGGCGTGCCATGGGAAGGATGGCAAGGGTAACGGGCCGGCAGCCACAGCCCTGAAGGTGCCACCGGCCAACCTGACGCTACTCTCGAAAAAGAACAACGGAAAATTCCCTGCTGACCACATCTCTGCTGTTCTCCAAAACGGCTTAACGGCGGCTCATGGCTCCACAGATATGCCAATCTGGGGACCGCTCTTTACCCATGTCAGTGGCGGAGACAATGGCGTTGTGCAATTGCGAATTGCGAACCTGGTCCACTACCTCGAGACGATGCAGGCGAAATAAACCTCAGCGGGATTGAGGACTTCGCGCGAAATCTGCGCGCTTCCGGCATTGCAAACTTCGCTCTTTCTGGAGACGACGCTAGGAAGTTCGCGAAGCCTGGGCCAGGCGGAAGTGCTTTCGGTAAGGCCGGTACGTGGCCCAGAATGTGATTCCCATCAGGATGGCGGCGACGGCCATAGAGACAGCGAGCGCAGCACCGATCTTTTTCTCACTATGGAAGAAGTAGTCCGTGAGCAGGCCGGGGAGCAGCGGGCCGAGAGACAATCCACCCAAGCTGAGAATGAACAAAAAGAGGGCTGAGACCTGGCCGCGCAATTGGTTCGGCAAGATCAATTGCAGTGCGGCATACGAGCATCCGATCGGGAGCGCCAAAAAGAGAATCGCAGGAGCAAAAAGGCCCGTCGCCCAGGACGGGTTAGTCATAGTCAAGGCGAGCGGAAAGAACAGGGCGGCTCCTGCAGCGCTAAACACACCAACTCTCAGCGGTGCCTCAGGAAGACCTTGTCTCTGCCAGCGATCACAAAGGCTTCCGCCGATGTACATGCCCAGACACCCGAAAACAAGCGTCAGGATTCCAAGCGTACGTCCGGATTGGCCGGGGGACCAACCGTAGGTGCGTTGCAAGAATGTTGGCGCCCAGGCCAGAAAGGCGTAACCACTTATGGCTTGAAATACCATGCCCAGCGAAATGCCGACGACAGACCCCAGCCTGAGCCGCAGTTGCTGCAAGAATTCCCGAAAGCTCAATGGAAGCGCCTGACCATCGGCTGTGCGCTGGAGATAACGTCGCTGCGGCTCTCGAATCGTCCGGACCAGGAAAGCAATCAAAAGGCCCGGTAGTCCGACGACAAGAAACGTAGCACGCCAGGAAGCAATCGTGCCGAGGATCGGCAAAGTAAGTTCCGGGCGGCGTGCCAGGCCCTGAACGACCTCCCCGCCGACAATCAACGCCAGTCCGGAACCAATATATATCCCCATGGAATACAGGCTCAGCGCAACGCCCAGCCGCCCGGGCGGAAAGTAATCCGCTATGAGGGAAAAAGCGGCGGGTGAGAGCGTGGCTTCGCCAACGCCTACGCCCATGCGTGTGAAGAAGAGCGCCCAGAAATTCCTTGCAGCACTGCAGGCCGCAGTCAGAACACTCCAAGCAACAATGCCAGCGGTTATCAAGTCGCGCCGATTGCGGGTATCCGCGATGCGCCCCAGCGGCAAGCCTGCCAGGGTGTAAAAAAGCGCGAACGACAATCCCTGCAACAGTCCAATTCGCGTGTCGTTGACATGCAGGTCGCGCTTCATGGGCCCGACCAGGAGACTCAGAATCTGCCGATCAATTAAGGAGAGTGCGTAACAAAGCATGAGGATAAAAACGACGTACCACGCGTAGCGCAGCGACGCAGAACGCCCGGTGGGCCCTGCTGGTGAATCCTCACTTGTTGTGGCGGAAGCATCCTTACTCTGCATTACAGCCCAGCCTCGTCGCGGCGATGGCGTAGTATCGCACTACTTTACGCTATTCCCGCGCCGCGCATTCCCTGCGAGAGAGCTGCGCTGTTGGAACTTTGCGAATGTGGACACACTCAGAACGAGAATTTTATCGAAAATTGAAGCTGCCGAGCGTTGAACATGGTTCTCGGCGTCCCGAAAGTAGTATTTGGAGCCGATGGAACACCAACCGGCAAGAGGCCCAAGGCAAGCCAGGATCCCGGGTTCGACGCCGGGCATGCGACAGAGGACGACCCGCGTTGAATCGCAATCGTAGTGGCGTCATTGTAATGCTGCGGAATGGCGCCGCAGAAAACCGGCGAGCCGTAGACAGAAGTCACTTCATCCACATTGGGCCGGTTCAAGACGTTGAAGGCGTCGAACATCAGGTCCAGCCGCAGTTTTTCCTTAAGCATGAAATAGCGAGACACGCGCAGGTCCCAAGCATAGAGAGGATCGCCCACATAGGTGTTTCTCGAGATCATGGTGGTGCAATTCGACACGCTGGGGCAGGATGGCGAACCACCCGGTAAGCCGCCGACACGGTCTGTGGAAAGACCCGCAACATCCCCCAAGACATTGCTCCCCGTGTACAACGTAAAAGGACGCCCAGACTGCAAGGTGATGATGCTGCTGAACTGGAACTTCCTAAGGAAGGTGGAGTCGGGAGCCGTGGCCGTGAAGTTCGCAGTGAGACGGTGCCGGACGTCCTGGTTGGAGTTGGCACGTTCTGTGTTGTAATCGAATTGATTGGGAGGCAGGTTAATGAATGTGGTGAAGTTACCGTTGTCAATCGTGTGGGAGTAGGTGTAATTGACGTTCATGTTGAAATACTTGGCCCACTTCTCCGTGACGCTCACGATCAGCCCGTTGTAACCGGAGTTGGCGACGTTATTGTTGTAGTCGAGGAGGCCTCCACTGAGCGTTGGAGCCGGAGCTGTCGCGCTGGGCACGCCAAATTCCAGTCCGCTCGGATTGAAGGGGAGCAGTGGATTGGCGGGATTATTCAAGTAAGCGAAAAACGGCCCCAGGCCAAAAGGCCCAAGCGTCGGCGTCCCGGTACAGGGAGAAAGGGTGCCATTGGGGTCAAGCAGGCCTTGCGCATAATACGGATTGGACGACTTGCTTGTGCCCGCCGGGCAAGGAACGTTGATGTTATTTCCACGGACCAGGCGATGCGCCCCTACAAAAAGATATCCGACGTCGACACTCAGTCCGCCTCCGAATTGGTGGGCAACCTCGAGGCTCGCCTGCCCCGCATAGGGAAGCTTGCCATTCTTCTGGATTCCTCCGGAACCAACGCCACACGCGCCACTCGGCCCGGCCGGCGTTAGAACGCACGGCCCAGACAGACTTACGGGATCATACGAATTGGGGCCACCAGCGAGAATACCGAAAGCCGTGATCGCTGCTATGCTTCCGGTAGGCCCGGTGGTGCAAAAGATAGGGGGCAAAGGGCCAGGGCCAACGGGAGGAGGAGTATTTGTGCAAGGGAGCGACGGTGTGCCCGGATAACCCGGCTGAGCGGAGAGTTGCCAGCCGCCACTTGCCGCTTGCTTCTGAATCATCGGAACGTTTACGCCCTGGGTGATTCCGTTGGCAGCGCAACTTGGAGCCGCGGTTGCAGGGCTGCAGAAATACCCGGGGATGGTCTTCTGGTTTCCTGTCGTGAAAAAGAACGTCATGTTATTGCGGTCGAAGAACTCTCCAAATCCTGCACGAATGACGGTCCTCGAATCCGGCGAGTAGGCCAGCCCAACTCGCGGTTGCCACGCTCCGTAATAAGAATCGATCACGTTACCCAAGCCCGATTCAAACTCCCACCGGAGGCCGTAATTCAAAGTCAATTTGGGCGTGATTCGCCACTGATCCTGCGCAAAAAATCCCCAGTACCCGTGATTCAGGTTATAGGCATAATTCCCATAAAGGTTTGTTGGGAACGCGTTTGGCCATCCACTGTTATACCCACCGCCCGTGGCGGGTGGCGGAACGATGCCGTTGTAAAAGCCGTTCGAGCACGCCGTGAGACCAGGGCAATTGGTTCGGGGGAGCCCAACTCCCCAGTAGAGGAACGAAACGCCATCGGCTGCGGGAGACAGCGGACACGGAGAGTTCGCGACTGGCGCCAGCGTTCCCGCAGTGCCTGTAATTGCGCCTTCGACGAAATTCGCAAACTGGTACATGCAGCTGAGATTAGGAAAGAGAATGCGCTCGGGTGTGAAACCGGGATAGTTGTTTTGAGCCCAGACGTAGTTGCCATCGAATCCAAATTTTGCGGTGTGGTTGCCCTTGACCCACGATAGCGCGTCGGAAAATTCGAGCCGGGATTCGTAGATAGCATCATAGGTGCCAAAGTTGTGCCCAAACTCCAGGTCGTTCACAACGCTCAGGTCCGGTTCACCGGTAGATCCCGGAAAGTTGTAATGCCGCCTGGCCCACTGCACCAGAGCGGTGTTGACGAGAGTAGGCCTGAACGCGGAGCTCCACGTGCCGACCAGAGACTGGTCCCGGACGAAAAGATTACGCCCGCCGCTTGGAGTGCCGATACCGCCGCCATCCAGCGTGTTGCCGATCAGTTCGCCCAAGTCTCGGGAATCTTCCACGTTGTAACGGATCGCCATCCGGTTGTCGGTATTGAATTGATAGTCGAATCGCACAAAACCGATGTCGTTACTTACCGTTTTTTGATTAGAGTCGAGATACTGCAAGGGCGTGCCAGTGCATCGCGCGGGCGGAAGATAGCAACCTTCGGGTGAGAGTCCAAGATAAGACTTGGCCAGATCAATGGAAGCAAGATTATTGTAAAGGTCCGGCGCAAAAGTGGGAGATTCGGAGCGCCGTTGCCCCTCATAGTTCATGAAGAAAAATGCCTTGTCCGTTTTGATGGGACCGCCAATGGTGGCCCCGAATTGGTTCTGCTGCAGGTTGTGCGGGAGCGGCGCAGGCTGCAGAAGCGAGCGAGCGTCAAAATCGCTGTTCTGGAAGTAATCGTAGGCGGAACCATGAAAATCGTTCGTGCCCGATTTGGTCACGATATTGACGATGCCGCCGAGCGCGCGGCCACTTTCCGCCGTGAAACTGTTGTTCACAACACGGAATTCCTGCACGGAATCCTGCGGCGGAGTGGCACGTTGGACGCCGCTCGTGGAATTGACAAAATCCGCGCCGTCCACACTGATCATGTTGCTAAACGAACGCATGCCGCCGAAAGAAATCTGCGTCACTTCAAATTCCGTGAACGTGGTGCCCAGGCTGGTCCGGCTCGTAGCCACGCCGGGGGTGAGGAGCGCAAAATCGGTGAACACACGGTCGCTAATCGGCAGCGCCTGAATCTGCTGCTTCTCAATCACCTGGCTGATTTCCGTCATCGTGGGTTCGATGGTTGGCACGTCGGTATTCACGACAATTTGTTCGCCCCCGCCGGCAACTTTCAGGGTTACATCGACTGTCGCCGATTGGCCCACGCGCAACACAATTCCCGTCTGGATGTATTCCGCGAAACCTGTGTAGCTGACTTTCAGTTCATATTCGCCCGGGGGAAGATTGGGAATCACGTAATTTCCATTGTCCGAAGACGTCGCGCTATGGGTCAGATTGGTACTGACCTCGCGGAGAGTGACGGTCGCTTTGGCCACCGTGCCGCCGGACGAGTCCAGGACGGTGCCGTTTAACTGAGCAAAGCTGCTACCAGCCTGCCCCAGAGAGAACTCCACTTTTGCGACGAAGATCAACAGAAACAGCGAGATAAAAGCCCGCAAGAACCGTCCCCCCATAAGAACTCCTCTCGAGAATCTTATGCCCCAAGCCGGCCCATAAAACGAAACCCACTCCGCGCGAAAAGCCGCGAATATTGGGAGTATGGTCTAGCCTCAGCGCTGTTGCTTGTCAAGGCTGTAACCGCCCAGATTGTGCGAATATCGGTCAAAATCGACCTGTTCGTTGTTCGCTATCCAAAAAGACAATGTTCTACAAAAACTCAGCGGAGCACGCCAAAACGGTCTTCTGTGCTCGTTCCAACGCCTCCCTTCTTGTGTGGAAAGAAGGGCATTTTTTTGCATGCACTTGACACTGATAGTCAAAGACGATACGAACTCAACTAACTTTCGTTCGCGAGTGTGCCGGAACAAATTTGAGATTAGGGGCGGAGGATGATGCTCATGCGGAGACTGGCTGAGAGTCCAAGGCTCGGCAACGAAGAATGGATTCGACCCGCGATTCTGCAGACGTGCTTTTGCGCAGCGATCCTCGCCTGCGTTGGATGCGGAGCGCATAGCCCTCAAACAACCCCTCAAACCAATTCAACAGTTACAAAACAAGCTGCGCAGGTGGACGGCGCAAGGATTATCGACGCCGACCGGGATTCGGGAAATTGGATGACGTACGGCCGTACGTACAGTGAGCAGCGCTTCAGCCCGCTGAAGCAAATCACCGATGCAAATGTCCATCAGCTTTCTCTTGCGTGGTATTACGACCTCGACACGCGGCGCGGTCAGGAAGCTACGCCACTGGTCGTGGACGGGGTGATGTACTTCACCACCGCCTGGAGCAAAGTTATTTCCCTCGATGCCGCCACCGGCGCACGGCGTTGGGAGTACGATCCGAAAGTTCCGCCCGAATGGGCCGTGAACGCTTGTTGCGACGTGGTGAATCGCGGCGTGGCCGCATGGAAGGGAAAAGTGTTTGTGGGGACACTGGACGGAAGATTGATCGCCCTCGACGCCGCCACCGGCAAACCCGTTTGGGAAACTCTGACAATCGATCCAAAGATGCGCTACACGATTACCGGCGCTCCTCGCGTGGTGAAAGGCAAGGTGATCATCGGAAATGGCGGCGCCGAACTGGGTGTCCGTGGCTACGTTTCCGCCTACGACGCGGAGACAGGAAAACTCGCCTGGCGTTTCTATACCGCGCCGGGCGATCCTTCAAAACCATTCGAAAGCCCGATCCTCGAGAAAGCCGCAAAAACATGGAGTGGCGAGTGGTGGAAGAACGGTGGGGGTGGCACCGTCTGGGATGGAATGGCCTACGATCCTCAGCTCGATTTGCTGTACATCGGATCAGGCAACGCGGATCCATGGGCGCGTAAAATCCGCAGCGCTCACATTGAGGATAATCTGCTGACGTCGTCAATCATCGCTCTCCGGCCGGACACGGGCGAATACGTCTGGCACTACCAGGAAAATCCCGGCGATGAATGGGACTACGACTCCGCGGGGCAAATGATCCTGGCGGATTTGCAAATCGATGGCCAGCTTCGTCACGTCTTGCTGCACGCGCCCAAAAATGGGTTTTTCTACGTACTCGACCGCGCCACGGGCAAGCTCCTGTCCGCGAAGCCTTTCACACAGGTGACCTGGGCAAGCGGCATCGACCTCCAGACTGGCAGACCGACCGAATCGCCTGATGCGCAGTATGAGAAGAGCAACAAACCATCCGTGGTTTCGCCTGGCCCCGGAGGAGCACATAGTTGGCAACCGGTATCGTATAGTCCGGACACTGGACTAGCCTATTTTCCGGTGATGGAAGCCGGGTTTGTTTACAAGTCGGCGGAACATTTCAAACACAGGACGCTGGCTTATAACAACGGAATTGATTTTGCGGCTGCGGCCATGCCGCAAGAACCAAACATCAAGAAAACAATTTTGGGAAGCATTAAGGGCCACTTGACAGCTTGGGATCCCGTCAAGCAAATGGAAGTTTGGCGCGCCGACCGGCCAGGCCCTTGGAACGGCGGAGCGCTCTCCACAGCCGGCAACTTGGTGTTCGAGGGCACGGGCTACGGCCAATTTGAGGCCTTCCG
>Ga0187801_10000054_pt1 | contig 22826 bp, 20 predicted proteins | sample NC_wetland_sal_i_10_FD_132465 | JGI IMG/M metagenome (GOLD analysis project Ga0187801, IMG submission 132465) | Wetland sediment microbial communities from Neuse River Estuary, North Carolina, USA - Control_1 | ecosystem: Environmental > Aquatic > Freshwater > Wetlands > Sediment | place: USA...
AGGGCCGCCATTGTCGGGGCGGTGTTGTCGTCGACCATGCGAAAGCGCAAGCCGTCGGCAATGAATAACACGACGTTGTGCGGCCGCGCGGATTGCGTCTGCGCCAGAGCGAGCGGGTTCAGCACCGCTTGGGTCAAAGTCATTTGCAGGGTTGCGGCAGCAAGGAGAAGCGATCGGCGCATGATGAGCTTCGGGCAAAGAGCGCAGGATGCGCCGTTGTGACGAGAGCGGATGACAGTGTTGTGACATACAAAGGGCGGCCCGAACGGGGCCGCCCAAGTTACCGCGCAACAACTACCGTGAACAACAACGCGGCGGGAGAACCGAGCTACGGGCGGCAGGTTGCCGCCCGTAGAGGCAGATCGCCCAATTACTCGCCTTCGACGCCGATAGCGTAGGCGGTTTCGCCGTGCACCGCGTCGTCACCGACCTTCAGCGTCGCTTCATCCATGCGCAGCGGCACAATGAAGCCGATCACCTTGAGGATGATGTAGGTGGCGATCGCGTTGAACACGATGATGAACGCCGCACCCGCCGCCTGCAGCCAAAGCTGAGACGGATTGCCATACAGCAAGCCAGTAACGCTGACGCCGGGCGCCTCTTTATCGGTACCGATGTACATCAGCATGTCGGGGTTTGCCAGGAGGCCCACCATCAAGCCGCCGGTGAGGCCGGCGACGCCGTGGGTGGAGAACACGCTCAGCGTATCATCCACTTTCATCATGAACTTGGTCTTCTGCAGCTTGTTCATGCTGAGCCACGGAATGATGCCTGCGGCGATGCCGATGATGATCGCTCCAATTCCATCGACGTAACCGGCGGCCGGCGTGATCGCAACGAGACCCGCGATCATGCCGTTGACGGCGCCAAGCACCGACGGCTTGCCGTAGGCCATCTTGTCCATCAGCGTCCAAACCAGAAGCGCGACGGCGGTCGCGGTATTGGTATTGAGTACCGCCGCTCCCGCGTCCGCGTTGGCGAAATACGGATCGCCGCCGTTGAAGCCGTTCCAGCCGAGCCACAGGATTCCGGCGCCGACCAAGGTGATCAGCAAACTGTTCGGCGGGAAATTATCGCGGTCGGCCTGTAGCCGAGGACCTATCACAGCGGCCGCGACGAAGCCCGACGTTCCGGCGGCGAGATGGATCACATAGCCGCCCGAGAAGTCCGCCACGCCCAAGCTGGCGAGCCAGCCGCCGCCCCAGAGGCTAAACGCCCCTACGGTGTAGACCAGCGTCATCCATACCGGGCAGAAAATCATCCAGGCCGTGAAGTTCATGCGGCCGAGCAATGAGCCGCCCAGGATGATGACCGTGATCGCGGCGAACACGAACTGGAAGAACATCAGTGTCGCCATCGGGAACGCGAGTGGGGGCATGCCTGAGGCGGCTTCTGGGATGGTGGCTTGACCGAGGGTGAACGCCGCCGAGGTTCCTAAACCAGGCGTACCGAGAAAACTTTGTCCGGCGACCGATAGCCATGCCGGGCCGAACGCCATGTTGTAATCGAACAGAACCCAGACGACCAAAACCGACGCGAACGCGTACATCGACATGAAGGCGGAATTGATCGCCCACTTCTTTTTGACGATGCCGCCATAAAGGACGGTCAGACCCGGAATGCTCTGCAGCCCGACGAAAGTCGCTGCCGCCAGCTGCCAGGCATTATCGCCGGTATCCAACCACTGTGGTGATGGTATGAGTGCCATGTGCCTTTCCCGCCTTTCCCCGAACAGATGCCCTCAGTGCGCCGATGGCACACGGGCCGACGTTTGAGCGGTCGCAAAAAATATGCCAGTTAATCGGTCGCTACCTGACCCGATTTTGCCATCTGATGGCAGCAAATCGGGCGGTCGCTGACTAGAAACTTCGCAGCATGAACATAAAATGGGCAGACGTTATGGGGAGGCTGAGGTGCTAGGTAGGCCATTGGCGGTGGCGCTGGCCTGCCTTGGCTGGGCGGTTGTCTGGGCGAACGGGGGGCGCAGCGTCGCACACGCGGCCGAAAGCGCCGTCACCTGCGCTAATCCGGCCAGCGGCGCGTACTGGCAAATCCGGATCGATTACGCGCGCAGCACGGTGGATTCCTATCCGGCGAGCATCACCGAGGCCAAAATTTCGTGGCATGACGCCTCCGATGGCGGCAATTACACGCTTGATCGCAAATCCGGAAATCTCACCGTGGTCATTGCCTCAAGCACCGGCGGCTATTTCCTCTTTGATCGTTGCAAACTGGACAATTAAGGCCGGGTGAGCGGTGTCGATGTCGACATTTTTGACTGCACTCTCGGCGTCTCACCTCTTGGAGCGCTTGCCGCCGCGCCTCTGGAACGGCGGTCATGCCTGAAATAACGCCTGCGATCAAAGCGAGCGTGGGCTTTGCCTCCGAGACCGGCCCGCGTGAACGCAACGAGGATTTCGCCGGCGCCATTTTCGGCATGGAATTGCCCAAGCCTCGCCGCGACATCATCGCCGCGATTGCCGACGGCATCGGCGGCTCCAAGGGCGGCCGTGTGGCGGCGGAAACGGCCGTGCGCGGATTTCTCGATGGTTTTTGCGATCTGCCCGAAACCATGGAAGTCGGTCGTGCGGGAGCCACGGTCCTCAATGCCCTCAATAGTTGGATTTTCTCGCAAGGCCGCCGCGACAACAAGCTGAGCGGGATGGGTTGCACCTTCACCGCGGTGGTGCTGCGCGGCCGCATCGCGCATATCCTGCATGTCGGCGATACGCGCGCCTATCGCTTGCGCGGCGATCGGTTCACCTGCCTGACCGCGGATCACGTGCGCGAGGACGCCAGCGGCCGATCCAATATCCTTAATCGCGCGCTTGGCGTGGAAACCGAAGTGCGGCTCGACTATGCGGCTCATCCGGTCGCGCTGCATGATCGATTTCTGCTCTGCAGCGACGGTGTGCACGGTGTCGTGAGTGCCGAAGTCATGGCCGACATCCTTCGAGATCGGTCCGCATCCGACGATTCCGCCCGCGCGCTGGTCACCGCCGCACTGGAATCCGGCAGCGGGGATAATTGCACCGCGCTCGTTCTCGACATTGTCGCGCTGCCTTCTGCGGATTCCGCGACGGTGGGCGCCGACATCATGCAATTGCCGCTGATCCCGGTGCCGATCGACGGCCAGACCGTGGACGGCTTCGTCCTTAAAGTCTTGATTTCGGACGGGCGCTATACGCGCTTGTTCGGCGCAATGGACGAAGTCGAGGGCGGTGAGGTGGCGCTGAAATTTCCGAAGCCCCAGGTCGCCGCCGCGGCTACCTATCACGCTGCATTCGTGCGCGAAGCTTGGGTCGGTGCGCGCGTCAACAGTCCATGGATCGGCCGGATCATCGAACTGCCGCCGGGTCGGCAGACCTGCCTCTACACTGTGATGCCGCTCTACCAAGGCGAACTCTTATCGACACGCCTGGCGCGCCGGCCGCTGGTTGGGCTCGAGGAGGGCCGCAATATCGCGATCAAACTCGCTCGCGGTGTCGCCGCACTGCACCGCGCCGGCATTATCCATCGCGACATCAAGCCGGACAACGTCATCCTCGAAAGCGAAGGCTCACTCAAGCTGATTGACCTTGGCGTGGTGCGCGTGCCGGGCCTGGAGGATTTCCCGCCGGAGGATATTCCCGGCACGATGGCCTACATGGCGCCGGAAATGCTTGCCGGTGAGCCGGGCAACGAGGCGACCGATATTTATGCGCTCGGCGTCACGATGTTTCGCGCGCTCACCGGCGAATTCCCCTATGGCAACCTGGACGCGGTGAACCGTCCTCGCCGCAGCCGGCCGACCCCGCTTGCCGAGCTTCGCCCGGATTTGCCGGCTTGGTTGCAGGCCGCGCTTGGGCGGGCGATCGCGACCGACCCAGCCGAGCGGTTTCGCGACGTGATGGAATTTGCCCTCGAGATGGAGGCGGGACCGTCGCGCGCGCCAGCGGCCGCGCGACGGCCGCAGACGCTGTACGAGCGTTCACCGCTGCGATTTTGGCAGGGCGTTGCGGCACTGCTGGCGCTGGCGCTGATCCTGTCGCTGTGGTGGCGCTAAGCAATGGCGAAACTGCGGAGGGCAACATGAAACGTATCGCAACTTTTGCGTTGTTCATGGCACTCGCCATGGGGCACGGGTTTGCGCAGGACTACCCGGTGCGGCCGATCCGCATCCTGTCACCTTATTCGCCCGGCGGCATTTCGGACATTGCCGCGCGCATTGTCGCCGGCAAGCTGACCGAAGCTTGGGGGCAGCAAGTCATTGTAGAGAACCGGCCGGGCGGCAATGGCTTCATCGCGGTCACTGACGTCGCGCGGGCGGCGCCGGATGGTTACACGTTGGTCATGGTCACCGCCGGCGATGTCACCATTAATCCTTCGCTGTTCAAGAATGTTCCTTACGACATCGACCGCGATCTGGCACCGGTCTCCGCTGTGAGCGACGCACCACTGGTGCTCGCGGTCAACGGCGAGGCGCCATACAAGACCTTCGCCGATGTCATCGCCGCCGCGAAAGCGCAGCCCGGTATGCTCAATATGGGCACGCCTGGATACGGCAGTATTAATCATCTGATGCTGGAGTCGATTTCGCTGAACACCGGCACCAAATTCGTGCACGTGCCCTACAAGGGCGGCGCGCCCGCGGTCCAAGCCTTAGTCGCTGGCGACATTCCGCTCGCCATCATTGCAAGTTCGACCGCGGCTCCGCATGTGGCGAGCGGCAAAATTCGCATCTTGGGTATAAGCACCGGCGAACGTTCGCCGCTCAATCCAGAATGGCCGCCGCTGGCCCAAGAGGGTGCGGGCAATATTAATGTCTCGAACTGGACCGCCTTGGTGGCGCCCAAAGCGACGCCGCAGCCGATCATCGAAAAACTCTCCGCGAAGGTGGTGGAAATTCTCAGCATGCCGGACGTGAAAGCCCGCTTTGCCGCCGGCGGCGTGTCGACCATTCCGTCGTCGCCGGCCGAATTGGCCGCCCGGATCAAGCGCGAACTGGCGACTTACCGGGTCGTTATCCAAAAAGCCAGTGTGCACGTCGACTGAGCAAAAGTCGCAGGATTCATAATGGCATGTTCAAGCGAATCCTGATTGCCAATCGCGGCGAAATCGCCTGCCGCATCATCAAAACCGCCCGGCGCATGGGTATAGCGACGGTCGCGGTCTATTCGGATGCAGATCGCGATGCGCTGCATGTCGAGATGGCGGATGAGGCAATCGCAATCGGGCCGCCGCCTGCCGCGCAGAGTTATCTCGACATTGAAAAGATCGTCGCCGCCTGCCGGCAAAGCGGAGCCGAGGCAGTGCATCCCGGCTATGGATTCCTCTCCGAGCGGGCGGCATTCGCCGCGGCGCTGGCCAAATCCGGCATTGTCTTTATCGGCCCAAACGCCAAAGCGATCGCGGCGATGGGCGACAAGATCGAGTCAAAGAAAGCTGCGGCGCGCGCCAAAGTCTCGACCGTTCCCGGCCATCTCGGCGTGATCGAAGACGAAAAGCAGGCCATCGCCATCGCCGAGCAGATTGGCTTTCCGGTGATGATCAAGGCTTCGGCCGGAGGCGGCGGCAAGGGCATGCGTATCGCCTTCAACAAAGCGGAGGTTAAGGAGAATTTTGCGCGCGCGCGTTCGGAGGCGAAATCGAGTTTCGGCGACGATCGCGTTTTTTTGGAAAAATTCATCACCGATCCGCGACACGTCGAAATCCAGGTGCTCGGTGACAAGCACGGCAACGTGATCTATCTCGGCGAACGCGAATGCTCGATCCAGCGCCGCAATCAGAAAGTCATCGAGGAGGCGCCGAGCCCGCTCCTGGACGACACAACGCGCAAGCGGATGGGCGATCAGGCCATCACACTGGCCAAAGCCGTAGGCTACGACTCAGCCGGCACGGTCGAATTCGTGGCCCGGCAGGACCGCAGCTTTTATTTCCTGGAGATGAACACGCGGTTGCAGGTCGAACATCCGGTGACCGAGCTTGTCACTGGTATTGACCTCGTCGAACAAATGATCCGCATCGCCGCTGGCGAGCCGCTCAAACTCAAACAGAGCGATATAAGATTGTCGGGTTGGGCGGTGGAGTCTCGGATTTATGCCGAGGATCCCTATCGCAATTTTGCACCGTCGGTCGGTCGGCTGGTGCGCTACCGCCCGCCGCCCGAGGAGGTTCGCGATGGCATCACAATACGCAACGACACCGGCGTAATCGAGGGTGGCGAAATTTCACTCTACTACGATCCGATGATCGCCAAGCTCGTCACGCACGCCGCAACACGGCTTGAGGCGATCGACGCACAGGCGGAGGCGCTTGACGCCTTCACCATCGAGGGTATCCGCCACAATATCCCATTCCTTGCCGCGGTTATGCAGCATCCGCGCTGGCGCGCCGGCAAGCTGAGCACGGCTTTCATCGCCGAGGAATATCCTCGCGGTTTTGAACGCACGCCGCCGCAAGGCGAGGTCGCGCACGCTATCGCCGCAGTCGCGGCTGCGATCGATCATGTGCTCGGCGAGCGCAAACGGAGAATATCGGGGCAGTTGAACAGGGCGGTGACGCGCGAGCGGCACCGCGCGATTTGGCTTGGCCCGGATGAAATCCAAGCCGACGTCGGACATCAAGACGACGCGATCGTCGTCACCTTTGAGGATGGTGCGCCGCACATCCTGGCGTCGGACTGGGTGCCCGGCATGCCGGTGTGGGCGGGCACGATGGACGACCAGCGCATCGCCATGCATGTGCGCATGATCCCCAACGGCTTTGAACTCGCCTACCGGGGCTTCGAAGTGAAGGCTTTCGTTTATACGGAACGTGAGGCCGCCTATGCCCGGCTGATGCCGCTGAAGAAGCTTTCCGGCAGCGAAAAGGCGGTGCGCTGCCCGATGCCAGGTCTTGTGGTCTCGCTTGCGGTGAGCGAAGGCCAGGAGGTCAAGACCGGCGAAACATTGGCCGTTATCGAGGCCATGAAGATGGAAAACGTCTTGCGTGCCGAGCGCGACGGCGTGATTAAAAAAATTCGCGTAAAACAAGGTGACAGCGTCGCGGTCGACGCCGTGGTGATGGAGTTTGCGTAAGCTCAAGCCGTCAGCCAAGGTGGCGGGAACGGGAGCATGCAAGCCTTAACCCTCATCTCACCGCAAGGCCGGCTGCGGCCGCAGCCGTTCTTGGCAGCCATCGCCGCGGTTTATGTCGCGGGTGCGCTGTCGCACTGGCTTACGGTGCCGGACGTGACCGCACGTGTCGGATTGTGGGCCTTCGCCGCCGCGCAGGTGGCGCTGACTTGGCTGTGGTTCGTCTTGCATGCCCAGCGTCTCCACGATGCCGGCCGCGGCGAGGGCTTGGCGATTGCGGTTGCGCTCCTTTACATGCTTTCGCTGGTGCTGCTGTTGCTCCTGGCGACGAACTTTTTTGCCGGTTCGGAAGCCGGCTCATTAGGCAATGCCAGCGCGACCGGCGCGCTCGAGCTCGTTTTATTGCTTTACATCGTGATGACGCTCACCGGTCCGATGCAATATGACCTGACCTGGATCGTGGTTGTCATTCTGACCCTGTTCGCTTTTGTGCCGGTGCTTGTCGCCTTGTTTTTCACGCTGTGGACCGCGACGCGGACAAGCGCGGCACAGCCGTGATCGGACCGGGTTAAGATCGGCCCCAATGCTGCACTTCGCCTATGGCTCGAACATGCATCGCGCGGTGATGCGCAAGCATGCGCCGGAGGCTGTCGCTCTTGGCGTTGCGCGTCTCGACGCTTACCGCTTCATCATCACTGCGGACGGCTACGCTTCGGTTGCGCCGCATCCCCGCGGCTGCGTGCGTGGGCTCCTCTGGCGGCTCACGGCGCGCGATCGCATCACGCTTGATTTGTGGGAGAATATCGCGGCCGGCCTTTATCGAGCGGAAATGCTGCCGGTCATCGCTGCCGGCAAGCGGCGGCGCGCTCTTGTCTATGTCGCGCGAGCGCGCCCGCGCGGCGTACCGCGGCCGGGCTACATGGAAATCGTGGTGGCGGCCGCGCGCGAATGCGGCTTGCCGGCGGACTACGTAGCTTCCCTGCGGCGCTGGCTGCCCAAGCAACCGCTGGCCGCCGGGCATCGCAGCCTTGGAGAATTCGCGTGACGGTGCACCGGCATGTTGTCATTCGCGGCCGCGTGCAAGGCGTTGGCTATCGCGCTTGGACGGAGGTCACCGCGCTTGAGCGCGGTCTTGAAGGCTGGGTGCGTAATCGCCGCGACGGTTCGGTTGAGGCGGTGTTCAGCGGACCGGAGAATGACGTTGCCGCGATGATTGCGGAATGCCGGCGCGGCCCGCCCGGCGCGCAGGTCGACGCCATCGATCAGCGCGAAGCGACGCCCGATGAAATCGCGTTGCGCCGCGGCGACGAATTGTTCTCGGTGCTGCGCAGCGTCTGATCCTCCACCACTGCGCCGAATAGCGGCGTGAATTCTGTGCGGAGCGCCGTGTCCACGTCGGAAAGTGAAGCCACACAGCCAAGCTCCGCGAGCGAGGTGACGCCATAGCGGGCGTCGGACACGCCGCACGGCACGATGCCGTCAAAATGCGACAGATCGGGAGCGACATTGAGCGCAAAGCCATGCAGCGTCACCCAGTGCTGCACGCGGACTCCGATAGCGGCGATCTTGTCCTCGAAGCCTTGCCCTTTGTCGGGGCGGCGCACCCATACCCCGACGCGGTCGCCGCGCCGCTCGCCGCGTACGTTGAAACGGGCGAGCGCGTGAATGATCCATTCTTCCAGCGTGGCGACGAAACGGCGCACGTCGGGCGCACGGCGCTTGAGGTCGAGCATGACATAGCCAACGCGCTGACCGGGGCCGTGATAGGTGAACTGACCGCCGCGGCCGACGCTGTGCACCGGAAAACGCGCCTCGATTAATTCCGCAGGCCGCGCCGAGGTGCCGGCGGTATAGAGGGCAGGGTGCTCCAACAGCCAAACGAGCTCCGGCGCCTCGCCGCGTGCGATCGCGGCCGCGCGCGCCCCCATCGCCGCGAGCGCATGGTCATAGGCGATCGAGCCGTCGCTGACGCGCCACTCGACCGGTGGGGATCGGCCGGAGGGCAAAAGGCCAATGGTCACACCGTCGCGCGTATGTACCGCCTGATTCATGGTCACGTAGACTTAGTCGCGCAAGATTCTCATGGCTATAGGCGGAGAATATCGCGTATTGGCTCACCGCCGAAATCACCGGCGCGACAGCGGCTTGGCCCCATGAGTGGAGAGCCAAGCGCGGCCTTGTCCGGCCGCAGCCTAGCTGTTACATCCGCGCGGCCTGTGTCCGGCTGCGGCCGGGCGCAGCACCCCACACGCGGCCGTGGCGGAATTGGTAGACGCACTAGCTTGAGGTGCTAGCGGGGCAACCCGTGGAGGTTCGAGTCCTCTCGGCCGCACCATTAAACTCCGGCTGGATGCTCGCAGCGTGCATAATCGATCGCCAAACTTGGACTTCTGACCGTCTCCTGTCGGCCAATTCCGTTAGCCGCGAGGGTGCGCGCTATGCAAATTTGGGATTGAGAAAGACGTAGAGGGCAGCAATCTTGCCATCACGAACAATGACGACATCCAGTCCGGTGTAGTCTGGGGCCTCGCCTTTCGCGCCTGAGCCCCATGCCAGAATTCCCCCGTTATGCAGGGCTTGTGGCTCTCCATGGGGCGTATAAACGAAGTGTGGATGTGTCGCGCGGAGGTCTCCGGCGAACTTGTCCAGAGCGTCGCGTCCAACAAAGACACCGGGCGGGACGTACAGCACGCAGTCTTCGGCATAGAGGTCCTCAATGGCGGCGCGGCGGCGGGCCGCGTCACCTTCGCCAAAGACTTCCTGAAGGTTCCGGTACAGAAGTTCAATAATTCGATCACCCATGGTTCTGTTGCCGATCTTGGACGTTCAACGCACACGTTCTCAGTGACGCAAAGCGGCGTCGAGGTTTTTCAAGACCCCGAGCTGAGCAAAAATGACCGACCCCTCTGGGTAGCAGTCGAAGCGTTTGATCTTGCCGTCTTCGAGTTCGAACACGTCGCAGCACGGTGCGTCCATTTGCTTACCCGTGGCAGGGAGCTCGCCAAAGGGAAGCTGCAGCGGGCCATCGTGGGTGCCCTGCAGAGCCAGTTGCACCACGACGACATTGCCATCGACATAGATGCGATTTAGCTCGCGGTGCATGTTGGAAAACGCCGTGCCGTAGTTGCGGACCGGGTCGGCGAGGGCGCGACCGCGGTAGGTCGCACCCACCGAATTGTCGGCGAACACCCCATCGGGCGTGAACAGGTTGATCCAGCCCTCCAGATCTTTCCGTTCGACAACCGCATAGGCGTTACGAACAGCGGCCACATTGTCATTATTCATGAGTTGTTCCTCTCACAGACAGTGTAGATCAGCTGTTGGTTGCGAGAATAAGTAGATTGACCAACGGCACGCACAAGAAGGCACACCGGTGTTGCCGAGTAACCTCCATGAGCCCGAGGATTGCCGCGCCGCGAGCCATTGGCAGCAATTGCGACAGCTTCGCCGAATGTTCCGGTTTGCCCCAAGCGGACCTCGGGCCGTCAATAAGTACACCCGAAGTGTTGGGTTTTCCGCACTTCACGACTACAGCGATCACTTCAGAGCGGACGTACCGTTGGAAAAATTATTCAGTGTTATCAATTTGGTGCGGAATTGGAGGGTGTTTCCTCTCAGCCGCACCATCACCGACTCTGGCTTTAATTATTTGTGGCCCTCACCCAATCGAGGGCGTGCTCAGTTGCGCTTTCTCTCGCGACCGATGCGCTACGTAGCGGCTGAAATTCGGCGTCGACTAAACAAACATCAAAGCGATTGCGCAACAAGGTCGGCCGTTCACGCACCTTCGTTCGGGTCACGGTAGAGTTCGCCGACGATTCCGGTTGATCCGGGTTTCGCCTTACCGAGATAATATCGGCCGTCGCGGTCCCGGCTGAGACGGCCAGCTTGGCGCAGTTCGTCGAGTGCGCAGGCGACTTCGCGGCCATCTTGGCTGCCGACGGCTTCGACGATGTCAGCATAGAACAACGGCGACGCCGCGAGCGCCTGCTCGACGTTCTGATAACGTGCGGGTCCTTTAAATGTTCTGGCGGCGCATCGCGTCAGCGGGATCTGCCCGTCGCGGCCGAACGGGTTTGTGCAATCGAAACCGGATTTGGCGCCAGTACGGCGGCCGTTCAGCGAGGGATCCATCGTCATTCCCAGCATCCCTTGCAGGACTACCAGATCCTGATCGGCTTGAAAGCGCGTGCCGAGCGCCCAGTCCACTTGCCGGTCGTCATGAATATCGATGTCCTCATCGAACACGTAGACGTGTTTAAGCCGCATAATGCCACCGAATAACGCGGCGATCGCCGCTCGCGCCTCGCCGAATGCGTGTTGTCTGATCGAGATGCGCAACGTATTGGCTCCGCCGGAGATCGCGCGCAAATAGACGGCGCGCGGCTCGCGCACGCACGTTTTGAGAATCCGCATTGCCTCAGCTTCCGTGCGTATCGCCGTGATGTTGGCGCTGTCAGTTTGATCGAGCACGAAGGCGGAGCCGTGCAACAGCGTGTGGTGCAGCACGTCAGAGCGCATGGTGATCGCGGTGCAGTGAAATACCGGATCCATGTGAATCGCGCCGTAATAGCCCATATATTCGCCGAACGGCCCCTCTGGCTCGACGTAGCCGCGCTCGTCGAGATAGCCCTCCAGCGTCAACTCGGCGTCCGCCGGCACCAAAATGTCGTTGGTGAGGCTTTTGACGACTGGCGCCGGTTCGGCGCGAAACCTCGCGACCAAGCCGAGCTCATCGCCGCCTTGCCGCGTCGTCGCGGCAAAGAAATCGAGCGGATGTGCCCCGACTGTGAATGTCACCGGCAGTTTTTGGCCGCGCGCCACGCAAGCCGTGTAGATGCGCTTGAGGTCAGACGGGGCGGTGACATTGGTGCCGGCTTGGTAACGGTTGCGCAAACTCAGCCTCCGGCAGCCGACGTTCCTCCGGCCGGTCGCCGGATCGATCGTATAATCGATCGCTGAACTCAGATAGCAGCTGCCGTCGAACGCGTGCTGTGGATGGAACGGCAACTTGGTAAGATCGACGTCCTTGCCGGTGACCTGAATTGCGTGCACCGGGGCCTCGGCAGACGGCACCTCGACCAGTGGCTGGGGATTTGTCAGCCGTTTGAAATATTCGTCGTAGAGCTTGTCCTCGCTGGTCTCGAAGGCGGCAGCGATGCGCTTGCGGCTGCCTGCGGTCTTGGCGACCATTTCGACTCGCTCTGGCCCTGCGTTCTTGAACAGCACGGCCTTGTGCGTGTGTTCGATGATGGCGCTAAGTTCGGTCAGCGGCACCGGTTCGTGGTGAACGTCCACCTCGCCGAGTTCAATCAGGCGCTCGACAAAACTGCGCAAGCGGTATTTGTCAAAGTCGAGGGTAGTGGTTGCGTTGAGCATCGTGGCCACTTTACATCTTGAACTGCGAGACGTGCCGCAGACGCTTCTCGCGCGTCTCGCCGGATGAATTGAGGGGGACATCTTTCCTTGCGGTGTGAATTGCCCGCCAGATTTTCTCCGGAGTCAACGGCATATCGATCTGGCTGACGCCGAATTCGGCGAGCGCGTCGACCACTGCATTGGCGACCGCGCCGAGCGCGCCGGTAGTGCCGCCTTCACCGGCGCCGCGCACGCCCAGCCGATTTGTCGGTGTCGGCACCTCGCTGATAGCGGTGGTGAACGATGGCAAAAGGTCAGCGCGGGGCATGGCGTAATCCATGAACGAACCGGACAATAATTGCCCCTGCGCATCGTAGGCGCACAGCTCCCAAAGTGCTTGGCCGATTCCCTGAGCGGCGCCGCCATGGGTCTGGCCATCGACGATGAGGGGGTTGATGGCTCGGCCGACGTCGTCGACCGCCGCATAGCGAACCAGTTCGAGGGCGCCGGTCTCGCGATCGATTTCGACCTCGCAGACATGTGCGCCGTAGGGAAAACCAAGCTGCAGGATGGTTTCGTCGCAACTTGCCTCAAGCGCTCCGCGCAAATTTTCCGGCATGCCTTTGCCGTTTGCCGCCGCTGCCGCGACGTCGAAAATTCCGAGCGAACGATCGGTGCCTTGCACAGTGTAGCGACCGCCAGCAAATACGATGTCATCTTCGGCGGTTTCGAGCATATGGGCCGCGATTCTCTTACCCTTCTCGATAATGGCGTCAGTGGCTTTGCCCATGACGATGCCGGCGAACCGCATCGATCGGGCGGAGTGCGAGCCGCCACCCTCCTTGACGATGTCGGTGTCGTTTTCAAACACGTATACGTCGTCGAACGGCACGCCGAGCCACTCCGCCACACACTGCGCGAACGTCGTCTCGTGGCTTTGTCCACTGGAAAGCGTACCGACCACGACATCAACCCTGCCGTTGGGCGCCACCTTGATGTCAGCGCGTTCGCGCGGATAACCGCCGGTCGTTTCGAGGTAGCAGCAGAGCCCGATGCCGCGCAGCCGCTTGCGTTTGCGTGCTTCGATGCGCCGCCGCTTGATGCCTTTCCAATCCCCGAGCTCCATTGCGCGCTCCATCACTGCGCGATACGTGCCATTGTCGTAAGTAATGCCTTGCGCATTCTTGTAGGGAAAGGCCGACGGCGGAATAAGATTGCGCCGTCTAAGCGCGACGCGGTCGAAGCCGTGCTCAAGGGCCGCTTTGTCGATGAGCCGCTCGATTACGTAAATGACTTCCGGCCGGCCGGCACTACGGTAGGGAATTGTCGGGACCGTGTTTGAGAGCACGGCGCGCGCTCGCACATGCGATAAAGGAATGCGATAGCCGGCGGTCACCAGGCCGACACCTTTGACGAGCGGAACGTAGGACCCCGAGTGAGCGCCGATATTACTGAGATTAGAAGTGCGCAAGGCAAGAAAGCGGCCGACGGCATCAAGCGCGAGTTCGGCGGAGACTGTGAGATCGCGGCCCATATAATCGCTGAGGAACGCTTCGTGCCGTTCAGCTGTCCATTTAATTGGCCGTCCGACGCGCTTGGAGCCCCAGGCCACCAGCGCGAATTCGGGAAAGAAGCTGTTGCGCGTGCCAAAGTTGCCGCCGATCTCTCGAGCGATGACGCGCACGGCTTCCTTGGGTACGCCGAGAATGTGCGCGAGTTCACGCTTCTGGCGCACGATGCCGCCAGAACCGGCATAGAGAGTGTAGCGTCCGCTCGTGTGGTCATAAATGCCGACGGCGGCGCGTGGCTCTATCGGCACACCGGTGACGCGATTGATCCAGGTATCGAGCCGCGTAACGTGAGCGGCCTTTTCGAACGCGCGGTCGACGGCTGCGGCGTCGCCGACCTCAGCGTCGATCACGACATTCCGGATATCTTCGTAAAGCCGTGGCGCGTCGGGCGCGAGCGCGGCATTTGCGTCGGTCACCGCTGGCAACACGTCGTAATCGACGACGATGCGTTCGGCAGCGTCCTTCGCCGCAGTAAGCGTCTCGGCGATGACGAAGGCGACGGCGGTGCCGACATGACGAACACGGTCGATGGGCAGTACGTGATGTGGCGCGACCGGTACTGGCGAGCCGTCGCGGTTGTGGAGGACGATGTCCGGCGGCGCCCCGGGCGTAGCGAGATGGGGGATGGCGTTGAGCCCGTCGGCACGGGCATCCTCGCCGGTCAGTACTGCAATCACGCCGGGCATTCGGCGCGCCGGTATCGTATCGATGCCGCGGATTAGTGCATGCGCATGTGGTGCCCGCAGCACAGCGGCATAGACCTGTCCCGGAAAATTGAAATCGTCACTGTAACAACCGCGACCCGTGACGAGGCGCAAGTCCTCCTTGCGACGTACCGAATCCCCGATGCGTGCCTGCATGAATTAATGGTTCAAGAAAATGAGGTCTGAAATATTCTCACAGCGCGGCTGACGCGGCTAGTACCCTAGACGGCACCTGCCACGCGTTGCAGAAGGGGGTATTAAAGGTGTCGGGCAAACCCATGAAGCTTCGCCGCCGCAAATTTCTCCATCTGGCCGCGGTCGCTGTCACGCTGCCGTCCGCTGCGCGCCATGTCTGGGCGCAAGCCTATCCGACACGGCCGGCGCGGATCATTGTCGGTTTTCCTGCTGGGGTTGCGCCCGACATCGTCGCGCGGGTTATCGGCCAGGCGTTGTCGGAGCGGCTCGGTCAGCAATTCATCATCGAGAACCGGCCGGGCGCTGGCAGCAATATCGGCGCCGAAATCGTCGTTAGGGCGCCTCCCGACGGCTACACACTCCTTCTTGCCGTATCGTCAGGTGCCATCAACGCGACGCTCTATTCAAATCTCAGTTTCAACTTCGTCCGCGACATTGCTCCGGTCGCGATGATTGGCCTTGGCCCCTTCGTCATGGTGGTTAATCCTAAACTGACCAAAACCGTTCCCGAGTTCATCGCTTATGCCAGGGCCAATCCTGGCAACATCAACTTTGCGTCACAGGGCACCGGGCTTGCGTCCCACCTCATGGGTGAACTTTTCAAGATGATGGCCGGCGTAAACTTGGTTCACGTGCCGTATAGCGTTAATTTTACAGCCGATCTCCTCAGCGGACAGGTGCAAGTCGCGTTCGTTCCAATAACGAATGTGATCGAGTACATCAAAGACGCCCGGCTACGCCCGCTTGCTGTAACCACTGCAAAGCGGGCCGAGCTTCTGCCTGACATCCCGGCCCTGAGTGAATTTCTATCAGGCTATGATGCAACTGGTTGGAATGGCATTGGCGCCCCCAGGGGAACGCCCTTCGTAATCATCGAAAAGCTCAACAAAGGGATTAACGCCATTGTACTGGATCCCGCCATGAAGGCGCGCCTTATCAGCTTGGGCGTCGAGCCGCTGTCGATGACGCCCGCCGAATTCGGAAAACGCATTGCCGATGACACCGAAAAATGGGCCAAGGTGATCAAATTTGCGAACATCAAAGCCGAGTAAAAATAAAAGCCGAGTAATCACCTGACATTTCCTAATATCCATCCCTGTGTTTTGGTGAGCTTTAATGCGCCGCCGCTTGCGCCGGCGTGAACATGGCAGCGAACGCCTTCACCCGCGCCGTGACGCTACTGTCGACATGATGACCATCGGTGCCGGCGTGGACGCGCTCGTGCCGGGCTCGGTGCGCCCGCTCCGGCTGCGCGTGCCCATTGCCGCCGGCGGCAACGCGCTGCTTTCGTTTTTCTGACGATCGCGCGAATTTGTGCTTGCGGGAAGCTTTGGTCTTGACGGCGGGAGGCGTCATGACCTGCGCTTGGACGGGCCATTGCACATCGCCAACATCTTCGTTCTGCACCGTGTCGGGCTCGAACGCTGCCGCGTCCGGGACCGGCAGCGCCGTATCTTTTGCGGCACTGTTGGCGACAGTCTGCGGCCATCGGGGCGCCGCGCCGCGGTCGGCGTCATCGCTGATCATCGGCTCGCCGGAAAATGCGGAGGCCGCCAGTTTCGATCTTGGCTTATTCGCCATGGCGATCACGTAGGAGGCGGCCGGCACCATTTGCACGATGTGGAAGCCTTTGTCCTTAAGCTCCTTGAGGAGACCCGGCAGGGCTGCCACCGTCTTTGGATGGATGTCGTGAAGGAGCAGAATGCCTTTGCCGTGTGCTTCGAGCCGCTGCATCGCCGCGGCAATGATCCCCTTCGCGCCGATGCGGTGATGCCAATCATCGGCAACGGTGTCGGAGGAAAAAACGATCAGGCCGCGGGCCGCGAGCTCGCTCTCAACCACGTCCGATCGCGCCAGACCGGGAATGCGGAAGAACGGCGCCAGATATTTCGGATCGCCCAATGCCGCGCTGACGTCAGAAATGCCCCAGTCGATCTCTTGACGCATTTTCTCGACCGGCAATTGGCCGAACCGGGTCGGGTGATCCTCGCTATGGGTGCCGATGGTGTGACCTTCCTCGTAGATGCGGCGCACCGTCGCCGGGAAAGCGCGGGCCATTTCACCGACGAGGAAGTAGGTGGCCTTCACGCATTGCGCAGCGAGGATGTCGAGGATTTGGTTCGAATGGGGAGGCAGTGGACCGTCATCGAAGGTCAGCACGACTTCCTTGTCGTTGAGCGGAAGCGAGTCGGGATATTGCATGCGGCCGATTCGCGGATATTTGGCGGGATCGAGCGCCAGCACCCGGCTCGTGCCAAGGGCGTCCGGATGCCCGGGACAGTTTGGGGCTTGGCCGGCCGTGTTTTGAGCGGGTTGCGGATTGGCGGCTTGGTTTGCAATCTGAGCCGCAGATTGGGGAGCGGCGGCTTGGCTAGCGGCGGCTTGGGCAGGCGCGTCCTGCGCTGAAGCCAAGTCAAAGTAAGCCACGTCAAAGCACAGCGCTACAGTGCTCGCTGCCGCGAGCGCCGCCGCCAACAAAGCTGCCCCGGCCTTGCTCATTCCCAGCCCCGACACCCGACCCCCAGCAACAGCGCCGAATGGTCGACCAATACAAATCTCCAAAGCGCACGAGTCCGGCCGAATTTTAAGGCCGGCCGACATTAACGGCATGTGAACGGCCTCGCCCGCTCCGGGCCTCAACTGTTAATAAAACTGATCCACCGGCCCCAGGCTAATCCCATCGCCATCGGCACTTCAGCGTAGTTGGGCCTATTCCATCGCAACAACTTGACCGCCTTCCGCCGCCAGCAACCGAATCGAAGCCCACGCTATCACGTCCGAGAAGTCAGGTTGATGACGAACCAATATCCGCCCTCTGATGCACAAGTGCTCAAGCTCTCGCTTCTGACATGCCAGCCCAGACATCAGCGAAGCGGAGAGCGAGGGAGATTGCTGAGGAGCGTTGGGGGCTTCGCAGCGCTGGAAAAGAAAAAGCCACCCCCATTGCTGAGAGCGGCTTTGGCGCGGTTATGCCGATCAACCGTCCGTTAACCATAAGATCGTTTCGTTAACAGAATATTTACCACCGCAGGGTCCCGCCCGTTGTAGAACCGGGGCTGCTCAAGTCTCCCCAGACAGAGCACGGCCCCGATCTCAGTCCCCATCCCCCGACACCCCAATGAGGTCGGGGCCATTATTATCCACGATTGAAATATGGCCCTCGGTTTGGTGGGCGACATATTGTGGATCACAAATTCCACGATCTTTAACAATCGATGATCGGGCCTTTATCGCCTCCCTGCCATGTCCCCTCCCTGCCTTGGCTGCTGCCATAATTGTGATCTAGGTCAAATTCTTGAAATCGAGTTCCCCATAAAGTCGGGGCCGGTTCTCCTTCCTGAGAGCCCGGCCCCGATCTTCCGTCCCCCATCCCCCAAGATGCTGACGAGGTCGGGGTCGTCATTTCTCAGGTGAATATGGCTTTCAGTAGACGTATGGGCTCTATTCTTTTGGTTGTTGCCGAATAAGCACGAACATTTTCAGAACTTCCTGTGGCCGCGAAGGCGTGTTGACGATGTTCAAGTGGTGAACACTGCTCCGAGCCTCGAAATTGTCGAATGGCTGACGTTGTAACTCCGCGCAATATCCACCAAAGCCTCGCCCGCAGCACGCCGCGCTAAGGCCTCTTGCTGTTGATGCGCGGTGAGCTTGAGCTTGCGCCCAAAACGAACGCCCCTCGCTTGCGCACGCTTGCGGCCTTCATCGGTCCGCGCGCGGATTAGCTCCCGCTCGAACTCAGCCAATCCACCTAGGACCGTGAGCATCAATCGTCCGTGCGCAGTCGTGGTGTCGGCCCAAGCATCAGCTAACGACTTAAAGCCAGCGCCAGCTTTGGCGACAGCGTCAAGCACATTGAGCAAGTCACGGGTTGAACGGGCAAGCCGATCCAAGCGCGCGACGAGTAGGACATCAGCAGAGCCAAGCGCAGCGACGGCACGCGCCAGTGCCTTCCGCTCTGTCACAGCGCCGTTAACTTTCTCAGAATATATCTGCGTTGCGCCAGCGGCCTTCAGCGCTGCGCGTTGTGCTTCGAGTGATTGGCCGTCCGTTGAAACTCGCGCGTAGCCTACGATCATTTTAAAGCTCCAATTCGAGCATGACATTTGCCCAGCGAAAGCTTCGATAGATCAGCTCTCTCGCGGTTGTGCATCATTGCTAAGTTCTGCACAGAGCGCACGAGCTGCCCGCTTACCGAAATCGCCTCGCAGGATCATTGCGCGGGCCTGCTCAATCGCTGGAGGGATGAGCTCGGCCCTGTGGTCGTCGAGGTAGACTTGCGCCTAGGAGCTAATCTCTCGGGCTGCGAGTTGTGAAACGTTGAGCCCCTGCTTTTGTAGCTCGCGTTTGACTGCATTGCGAGGTGCATTTTATCAGATCACGCAGCGATCTAAAAATTAAATCAGCTTGCGCTGCGCGATTTTTTTATCGCTCGCATTGATTTGTTTGTTGCTCGCAACGCTTTTTGCTGCTTAGATTGTTTTGTTGTTTGATCGCAGGCGCTGCGTCAGTGGGCGGCGATCATTCTTAAATTTCGGGCGATGCCTAGGGGGTACCCCCAAAATCGCTTCGCCGCAATATGTGTCCGCAAATCTACATGAATTTTGATCGATACATGTCGATGAGCGCGGGCACTCGCGCGCAAATCTTGTGAAAAATCGATGGGTATGGATCGATCGCTCCCGCGAAGCGGCGGACCTTCGATTGCCAAAGATTAACCCGTCGGCAATTTCCCAGTAACCCCTCAGCAACTCCCCAGTAATGTACCGATCCCATTTAGCTAGCGGCTCAAATACGGAGTTCCGCTTATGGGCGACGAACCCACTAACAATTTCAAGCCCACGCCACCGCTTTGCCCAAGCTGCGCTCAGCGGATGAAGCTTGTCCGACGAACAAAACGGTTTGGCGGATTGTCCGACGTGTATACCTTTGAATGTCGAACGTGCGGTGTTTCGCACACCGAAGCGTCATGACGACGATTACGATAATGCTGGTCGCGATCGTGATCGTCGTAGGCGTCGCTTGGCAAGGGCATGGCCGGTGGTACTGACGATAGGTAGTCACGGCGGACGGTGCAGTGACAGCACACCACTGAAATCACACCGTCTCCGCACCGTGCCGTAGGTCGCTGACCACTTCCACCATAGAAATGGCCACCTCAAGCGCAGCTTGTTCGGTCGCTAGTTCAGCCTCAGAAAACGGTGGGTTGGAGTTGCGTAATGCCTCCCGGAGTGCCGTGCGTGCACGTTCGTAAATTGCATGCCTGGCTTCATCGGTTTCGCTGGGCAAACGAGAAACGGCGCGGGCTATAACACAGTAATAGTCAGCCATGGGGAAAGCCAAATGAAGCTGATTATTTTGTTTGTCGTTGTCGTCGGCGCAATTCTGGTTTGGTGGTTGAGAAGCGTGAAGCCCAAGCGCAGGATTTGATCGCTACGGTACGTTGCTCAATTCACTTTCGCCTACGACACGCTCATGTAGCTCGTTGGCGCTTTTCACTCGATATTCGAACTCGTGTATTTCTTACTGCCACCATGCGCCGGAACATTCTAGGAGGCGCATACATCCAGTTTGACCGATCTGAAACTTATAAAGCGGCATGATACACCCAGCCCAAACCACAACATAATATACGAAATCCCCGACTAAAATGCTATGCACTCCGCTTGCTTACGCGCCGGGCTTCAGCGGGCGCGATCGACGCTGAAGCTTTGGGTGTTTGGGACAGGCGCAAGGCTCGCAGGCGGTGCATGTTCTTGACTACGGCCGCGCGTCGCGCAGCTTCCTCCTTCATCGCAAGTGCAATCTCGGCTTCTCGCCGTTGAACACGAGATGCGATACTTTCTTTTGGCTCGCTATCTATTGGTTCAGGCTGTTTTGCTTCGTCCATGATCGGCAGGCCGTGTACGCGATACCATGTCTAATAGATGGGTATTCAGAGCCAGGATTGCGAACTGCGGTCCCGTTAAGGGCCAAGGCCGAACAATGAAGCAGGCGGCCTGAGCTTTCGCTCGGCCCTCTCCCTCATGCAGCGCAGCTCACGCCTCAACCCACTTGGCTTCGAGCTAATCCGTTTGCGTTGTGCAGTGCGCAATGGATGAAGCTGCGCACACAACCCTGCTTCCTGTTCAGCCGAACACACCAAAACACATCGCGAGTTTGGTGCATACGCAAACCTGCACATAAGGGGCCGGACGCGTTGCTCAACTTCGGAACCACATTCGCCCGTCTGCGTTTAAAACTTTGGGTCCGTCGCCTCGAACCACATTTTCGTCAACCCTCCGTGCCGGGGTCGCGTGAGCCACCATTTTTTATGGAAGGTCGCCGATGAAGACCGAGAACAGATTGGCCATAAAGACCGAGAGGTTTGAAGGTCACCACGAGGCGCAGGAAGCCTTAGTGCTTTCTGTGGCGAGCGTGACGGCCATTATGCTGACCGCGTATTTGATGTTGCTAATTCTGTATTGACCGCTCGCCATTTGACGGCGTGGGGTCTTGGGCAGACAATGTTCGGGCTTCGCATCAATGCGAAGCCTCATCACGCTCTCCTTCAAGGCTCGTCGAAGTTGGCGAGCCTTTTTGTGCGCCGCCACACTACATTCGGCGCACATCCCTCATGGCAGGCAGGACTTAGCGGCTCGCCCTGAGGTTCACCGCGGAAGATTTCCCGCGGTTGTCCTCGATCTCGAACTCGATCTGCTGACCTTCATTGAGCGAGCTCAGTCCAGCGCGCTCGACGGCGGAGATGTGCACGAAGATATCCCTGCCTCCACCACCTGTGGGCTGAATGAAACCATAGCCCTTTTGCGAGTTGAACCACTTCACCGTGCCGCGCGCCATTGTCGAATTCTCCAAGTCAGTGATGCTCGGCTTTGGAACTAACAACGGGACGTTCAGGTTCGATCACGGGCGTGTTGAGTTGATCAAGGGGATCGATACCCCAAACGGTAAGGCGCATTTCATAGTGGCACGTGAGACACCTAAAAACGCGGATATGCGTGTCAGTCGGCAATGGCAAAGTGTGGTCGAGATGCATTTCTTTTCCACACCGACAAGCAGGCAGTTCAGTGCAACCGGGCGCTAACAATCGTTCGAAATCAGACATGTGCCCGATGCCCCCGCATCGCCAGTTCAAAGCAATGCATCGTCCGTTCGAGGCCACTCACCGTCAACCAAATACCGCCAGCAAATGCCAAATCGCTCGTAAGCGTTGCCCCAAAGCCACAGACATCAGTCCGACCATCAGTGAAATTATTCACGCCAAGAAAATGTGATCGTTCGGCCGTGTGATCGTCCACCGAGGGTCACAAACTCGGCCAAGTTTGCGCCGAGCGTTCGCTAATCGCTCCTGCTCGTGTGGGCTTTCGCAGACCAGCTTCCGCGCGGCAAATTGTAGTCGTCTCGCGCCGTTTAGCCGGGCCAAACGAAGTCATTCGCCACCAGTATTCCCAATAGCCACACCGCAACTGTGCCCGCGAGGCCGACACCCACTGCAACGAGCGCTATCAGATTGTCCATCTGAGGCATGGCGTTTTCTCCAGAGCTTGCAGCAAACGGTCAGCCGCTTAGCTGATTCTCGCCGTGTAAAAATTTGATTAAAATCAAAGACGGTCGCGGCTGCCAAGAAAAATGGGGATCGCGGCTGAATTTTGGCAACGCCCCCACGGCATTTGAGCGAGGCGTGACGGGAACCCACAGGCTAGGCTTGGACTTGTAATTTACGCCGTGCCTGTCTGTAAAAAAGGGCCGCCAAATTGCGACAGCCCAAGTGAGGGAGGAAACGCACCGCCGAAGACGACGGTGTGCAGTCACAGCTAAGCAAGTAAACCGTTGAGGCGCGCTGTGACACTCGTCACTCCGGCAGGCACGGCACCCGATTCGTTGCAAGTGCCGAAGATCCGGGAGCTATAGAACGGGCCTTTGATAGGTTCGCGAATGAACGCGCG
>Ga0187801_10000055_pt1 | contig 22726 bp, 23 predicted proteins | sample NC_wetland_sal_i_10_FD_132465 | JGI IMG/M metagenome (GOLD analysis project Ga0187801, IMG submission 132465) | Wetland sediment microbial communities from Neuse River Estuary, North Carolina, USA - Control_1 | ecosystem: Environmental > Aquatic > Freshwater > Wetlands > Sediment | place: USA...
GACGGTGGGCACCGAGGAAGCCAACCGCTTGGTCGTCGCGGCACTCAAAGAATTTTTGGGGCAGACATGACGCGAAGCGCCGTCGTGAACCACCTCTCCCCAGTGGGGAGAGGTCGACTTGCGAGCAAGGCGAGCAAGTCGGGTGAGGGGGATCGGATCTTTCGGTCCCCCCTCACCCGGCTCGCAGCCGATGCTGCTCGCCGATCTCTCCCCAACGGGGAGAGGCAAGGCTGGCGTCATGGCTCCTAAAACACCTTTGTTTAACCGCCTGGCGCTGATCGGCGTCGGATTGATCGGTTCGTCGATCGCGCGCGCAGCGCGCGCACAGAGCGCGGTGCGGGAAATTGTCGCCACCGCGCGCTCGCCGGCGACACGGCGGCGCGTGGCCGAATTGGGGCTGGCGGATCAAGTCGTCGAGAGCAACGGCGCCGCGGCGGCGGGTGCCGATCTCGTCATCGCCTGCGTGCCGGTCGGGGTTTGCGGCGAAGTGGCCAAAGAGATCGCGCCGCATCTCAAGCGTGGCGCGATTGTTTCCGATGTCGGATCGGTGAAGGGCGCGATCGTGCGCGACATGGCCCCGCACTTGCCCGCCGGAGTGCACTTCGTGCCGGCGCATCCAGTCGCCGGCACCGAGCATTCCGGCCCCGACGCCGGCTTCGCCGAACTCTTCGTCGGCCGCTGGTGCATTCTCACCCCGCCACAAGGGACCGAACCCGCCGCCGTCGACAGGCTGGCGGCGTTTTGGCGCCTGCTCGGCGCCAATGTTGAAACCATGGCGCCGGACCATCATGACTTGGTGCTGGCGATCACCAGTCACTTGCCGCATCTGATCGCCTATACGATTGTCGGCACCGCCGACGAATTGGCCGAAGTGACGCGTTCGGAGGTCCTCAAATTTTCCGCCGGCGGCTTTCGCGATTTCACCCGCATTGCCGCTTCGGACCCGACCATGTGGCGCGATGTTTTCCTCGCCAACAAGGATGCGGTCTTGGAAATGCTCGGCACCTTCAATGAAGATCTGGCGCAATTAACGCGGGCCATTCGCCGCGGCGACGGCGAGGCGTTGTTTGAACATTTCAAGCGGACCCGAGCTATACGGCGCGGCATTGTCGAAATCGGCCAGGATTCGCCTTCGCCGGATTTCGGCCGGGCCCATCCCGGCCTGCCTGCCGCTCCCCTGCCGCGGCCTTACGCGGCTTCAGACGACAATTGAGCCTAGAGCATGATTCCGAAAAGTGGATACCGGTTTTCGGAAAAGATCATGCTCAAACAACAAGCTAAAGCGAAACAACGAATCAACCTAAGATCATTTCGCTTTAGCGGGTCGATCAGAAAGTATTTTCGCGATCGATGAACCGGACTACGACGTCGCGCGTGTCGGGCGGCGGCAGAGCAAGTTCGCTGTGGAACGCCAGCCTGTGGCCCGCGGACAAGCGTCCGCGCGCCGGCGCGGCGGTCCAGGAATAAATTTCCTGATGCTCCGCGTTGCGGATCGCAAAGCGCAAATGCGGCACATCCGCGCTCTCCGTTGTGCTATTGCCGATCTCGCCTTGGACGATGAGGATCGGTTCGCCGTCATGCCGCTCAGCGGTTGCGGCAAGGCGGTCAAAATGGATGCCGCGAAGGTTCACCGGCAAACCGAGCGTGGCATAAAACGATGCGGTTTGCGGCATGGCCCAGACCAGATCGGCACGCTCGCCGATAATCGCCGCGTCAGTAAGCGCAAGTCCGAGAATAACGCACTGCAAGCGTGACAGTGACGGGCGCCACAGCCACCAAGACTGCCGCCAAGACAGCCACCAAGACGGGCGCCAAGATCGGCGCCAAGGTTGCCGCCTGACAGCGCCAATGACCCGCGCGGCGATAGCTGAGATGCCCGCGATCAGCGGGGTCACCGTTGCGCCTGCGAGGTCAGCGCCGGCCGGCTCGGCATGAAAGCCCGCAGGCTGGATGGGCGCGCGGTCCGCCCGGGTCCTGGCGGCTTCCAGCTCCTCAGCCAAAACCGCCGTTGCCCGCCGCAAACGCGGTAGCGCCGACCACGCCGCATCGGCCGCAGCTTGCGCAATGGCGGCCATCGCGCGTCGTACCGGCGGCACTGCATCCGCCGTGGCCAGGAGCTTGTCGGTATTGGAGAGCGGCGCTTGCCAGACCCAGCGGCAATGGTGGCAACGAAGCTTCCGGGTCCAGCCTCTGGCCGGCCGCAGGCTTGCCATTTCGACGCCATAGGATGTAGCGCAGTTTGGACAGACGATCAGCATTGGCGTATCGGCAAGCGCGAAAAGCGCGCCAAAATGCGCGCCCTTGGACCCTAACAGCCGTCTGTTAAAGAAGGGGTAACCACGCCAGCCCCGGCGCGCCGCCGGGCCACGGCTTTGTTCGCCTGCTAGGGTCAAATTTCGTTATTTACGCGGCTCGCGCAAATGAATGAGTTTTGGCCCTAGATTGCGGGCGGCAGGGCGAATCACGACGCCGGCTTGGTGGAGGACCGCGTGATCCGATTTGAGAATGTCGGCTTGCGCTACGGCTTCGGTCCGGAGGTCCTGCGCGACCTGAGCTTCCATATCGACAGCCATTCTTTTCAGTTCCTTACCGGCCCCTCGGGCGCCGGGAAAACCTCGCTGCTGCGTTTATTATTTCTATCGCTTAAACCCACGCGCGGTCTGATTTCCATGTTCAATCGAGATACCGCCACGCTGACGAAGGACGACCGCGCCACGCTGCGCCGCCGCATCGGCATCGTTTTTCAGGATTTTCGTCTGCTCGATCATCTGAGCACTTATGAAAATGTGGCGCTGCCGTTCCGCGTGCTGGGCAAGGAAGAGGCTGCGTATCGCAGCGAAGTCGTCGAGCTCTTGCAATGGGTCGGTCTCGGTGAGCGCATGGACGCGTTGCCCCCGGTGCTGTCGGGAGGCGAGAAGCAGCGGGCCGCAATTGCGCGCGCCGTGATTGCACGGCCGCAATTGTTGCTCGCCGACGAGCCGACCGGCAACGTCGATCCCAATCTCGGCCAGCGGCTGCTGCGGCTGTTCATTGAGCTCTATCGATTGGGGACCTCGGTCGTTATCGCCACGCACGACATAGCGCTCATGGACGAGTACGACGCCCGGCGACTGGTGCTGCACGAGGGACGATTGCATGTCTACGAGTGAGCCCCTCGACACTTCGGCGCGATCATGGGCCGACCGCGAAGCGACTTCGGCCATTGCCGCGCGCCGCGGGCTGACTCCCATCGTGCCGGGCGATTCGATCGCCGGGCGATCGCTCAGCGCGGTCGTGGCCATCATGACGTTCCTTGCCGCGCTCGCCGCCGGCGCGGCCATGTTGATCGCCGGCACAGCGAGCGACTGGCAGTCAGAGGTGGGGCGCGAGGTGACGATCCAGGTTCGCCCCGTTTCCGGGCGCGATCTGGAAGCCGATGTCGCCGCCGCCGCCGCCATCATCCGCCAAGCCCCGGGCATTGCCGACGTGCGCGCCTATACCAGGGAGGAATCCGCAGAGCTCGTCGAGCCGTGGCTTGGCTCGGGCATCACGCTTGGTGACTTGCCGATCCCACGCATTATCGTGGTCAAGCTGCTGCCGGGCGGCGCGGCCAATTTCGCCGATTTGCGCAAAGCGCTCGCGGCGCAAGTGCCGGGAGCGAGTCTCGATGACCACCGCGGCTGGATTGATCGCATGCGGACCATGGCGGAGACCGCGGTCGCCACGGGCATGGTCATTCTCGCGCTCGTTATTGCCGTCACCGTCCTGTCCGTCACCTTCGCCACCCGCGGCGCCATGGCAACCAATCGGCCGACCATCGAAGTGCTGCATTATGTCGGCGCGACCGACGGCTTTGTCGCCAGTCAGTTTCAGCGGCATTTCTTGGTTTTGGGTCTCAAGGGCGGCGCGATCGGAGGCGGCGCCGCCATGGCGCTGTTCGGAATTCTGCAAGCAGCCGATGCCTGGCTCATCGGCACGCCGGGAGGGGAACAGGCGGCAGCTCTGTTCGGCAGCCTGGCGATCGGGCCCGCCGGTTATATCGCCATGTTTGTCGTTGTCGTGCTGATGGCGCTGGTCACCGCCGTGGCGTGCCGCCGCACCGTCGGCCACACCCTGGAGACGATCGAGTGAGGCACGCCACAGGTGCCGATGCGCGCGTGGAGTATAATTCGCGGCCTGGTGCGGCCGCTAAAGCATGATCCCGAAAAGTGGGGAACCGGTTTTCGGAAAATATCATGCTCAAACAACAAGCTAAAGTCGGCGAGGGAGCGCTGGAATGCCGAGCCTTAGAAAGGCGGTGAGAAGGCGCCGGATCGGTTCAATCGGCACTAAGCTCATTGTCTTTGCCGCGATCCTGCTGGTCGGCGGCTTCGGCTATTTCATTTGGCAACTGCCCGACCAACAAATCGAGCTTGATCGCAATGCCGACGGCATCGTGGTGCTGACCGGCGGCGACTCGCGCGTCGCCGACGCGCTTGCACTGCTCGCCGCCGGGCGCGCCAAGCGGCTTTTGATCTCCGGCGTATATACCGGCACCACGACAAACGACATCGCCCGTCAGGTGGTCGACTACAATCGCCTGCTGACCTGTTGCGTCGATCTCGACTATTCCGCGGTCAACACGCTGGGCAATGCGGTGGGGACGCGGCAGTGGATGCTCAAGAACGGCTTCCATTCTTTGATTGTTGTGACTTCCGCCTATCACATGCCGCGTGCACTGGCTGAACTGTCGCGCCAGCTGCCGGAGGTCGCTTTGATTCCGTACCCGGTCGTCTCCGACCGATTGCGTGTCGAGCCATGGTGGTCGAATGGTGCGACGACAAAAGTCGTGGTGTCGGAATACTTCAAATACCTCGCCGCCAAGCTGCGTATGCAATTCGAGGCGGCTCCGGCCTCAAGCTGATCACGAATGAGCTGCCAACAACTCTGCCTATTTTCGGAAAAATCTCCGTGTCCCGATTGTTGATTCTTGCCCGATCGCTTGTGTTCAACGCGCTGTTTTACGCCAATTTGCTCGTCCATATGATCGTGGCGCTGCCGGCGCTGGTACTGCCTTATCCGGTCCTGCGCGCCTTCATCCGCTCCTATGCGCGAAGCAGTCTTTGGCTGCTGCGCGTCATCTGCGGCACCAATGTGTCATGGCGCGGCACAGAAAATATCCCGCGAGGCTCTTGCATCGTGGCGTGCAAGCATCAGTCGGCCTGGGAAACATTTGCGCTTTACGCAGTGCTTGAGGACCCGATCTACATCCTCAAGCGCGAATTGATGTGGGTCCCGCTATTCGGCTGGTACACGTGGAAAGCGGGCCTCATCCCGGTCGACCGCAACGCCGGCATGGCCGCCCTTTCCCGCATGACCGCGCGGGCGCAGCGGGCGATCGCGGGACCACGACCGCGACAACTCGTGATCTTCCCGGAAGGCACCCGCCGCGCGCCTGGCGCCGAACCGAGCTACAAACCCGGTATCGTGCATCTTTATGCTAGGGCCGGCGCGCCCTGCGTGCCGGCTGGGCTTAATTCGGGTCTGTTTTGGCCGCGCCGATCATTGCTGCGGCGGCCGGGCACGATCATCGTGGAATTTTTGCATCCGATCGCACCGGGATTCGACAGGACCGAGTTCCTTGCGCATCTGCAAGACACAATCGAAGAAGCAAGCGCACGCTTGCTCCAGGAATCAGGAAACAGGAATCAGGAACCAGGAAACAGCAATCACGGATCGGAATGACTGATGCCGGATTCCTGACTTCCCGATCCCTGATGCCTGCTACCTGACCCCTGGCTTGCCAGCCGCTCTGCCAGCAAATGCAAATCGCTCTCGCGATAACCGAGCGCTTCGAGCGCGCGCACCGTGCCCAGCACATAATCGCGGTTGGCACCGGATTGGCCATGGCCCTGCCGCACATGATGCAAACTTTCCAAAAGCGTCAGCCGGCCGGCATATTGCACGTGGCTGCGATCGACGACGTAGCACACCGCCCGCGCGCGGCGCCGCGCGTGCTCTTCGAGCTCGATCTGCCGCATGGTTTCGACATAGACCGTCGTGACCTGTTCGCGCGCGCGCAAATAGTGCAGCGTTTCGGCGCGCGCCGGCGCGGCGACCCGATAGGCGATGCCGCGGCACATTCCGCCGCGATCGAGCCCGAGCACGAGGCCGGGCCGCTCCGGCGTGCCGCGATGGACAAACGAGAACACGCAAAGGGCGCGATGCAGCCCGATCAGCCGGGCCGGGACCCGCTCGCGATAAGAAAATCCCGGCCGCCACATCAGTGAGCCGTAGGCGAAAACCCAAAGGTCTTTGTTATCGTGTTCAGCGGTCTTAATCATTGCCCCTGACGTGTCTTGGAGTCCTTTTGGCGGTGTCTGGCGGTGGGGACGTTTTGGCCCGCGGTGGAGGTCGCGTGAAACTATGGCCGAACTTTGCGCCGGTCCAAAATAGGATCGCTAGAGCATGATCCCGAAAAGTGGATACCGGTTTTCGGAAAAGATCATGCTCAAACAATAAGCTAAAGCGAAATACCGATTCGACCTAAAATCATTTCGCTTTAGCGTCCATCTTCGAAATGCCATGACGAGAGGCGACGAAGGGTGATGTCTGCGCAATCTCCGCTGAGCATGATGCAGCCGCGGCGGCCTCCGGCTCGCCCGCGCCGCAGCCCTCCCCCGCGCCGACGTCTCTTGCGTTTTCTCGTCCTGGCCGCCGTCATCGTGGCGCTCCCGATCGGCTGGAACGCGCTGTGGTCCTACGCAGCCTCGATTGCCAACGAGGCCTTGGCGGGCTGGATCGCTCGCGAGGCCACGCTTGGCCGCGTTTATGCCTGCGGGTCACAGTCAATCGGCGGCTTCCCATTCGGGATTGTGATCCATTGCGACAAGGCGCGTGCCGCTTTCAACAGCAATCGCCCGCCGTTCGATGTTAGCGCCGGCGACTTCACTTTTTCTGCGCAAGTGTTTCGTCCGACCCTGTTGAATGGCGAAATCAGCGCCCCGGTCATGCTCGCCGATCCGGGCCAGGGTCCGGCTTTTGTCGCCAACTGGTCGGCCGCGCGGCTGACATTGCTCGGGCTGCCGCCGGAACCCGAACGCGTGACTGTTGATTTGACCAAGCCCCGGCTCGACCGCACGGCCGGCGCCAATGCCGGGATGATCTTTCAGGCCGATCGGCTCGAGGTCGATGGCCGCATCATCGCGGGTTCCGCGCGCCGCAACCCAGTCATTGAAGCGAGCGCCAAGGTCACTGCGGCGCTGGCGCCGAGCTTTCATCCGCTCTTTGCCGAACCGCTGGCCGGCGAGATCGATGCCGTGATGCGCGGATTTAAGGATTTCCTGCCCAAGCCGTGGTCCGTTCTGTTCCGTGACATGCAAGCCGCAGGCGGCGGCATTGAGATCAAAACCCTACGTCTTGCTCGTAGTGATGCCGCGCTCCTCGGCACTGGCACGTTCACGATCAACGCCTCTGGCCGGCTCGAGGGCGAGCTTCGCGTCACCGTCGCCGGGGTGGAGAACATTGTGCCGCTCCTCGGCGTCGATCAATTGATCGGGCAAGGGATCGATCGGCTCACCGGCGGGAGCGGATCGCCGGCGCAAGGGCTCGGCGCGCTCGATCGCTTGCTGCCGGGCCTGGGCGGTGTTGTTCGGGAAAGCGCCAGTACCGGTTTGATCGAGACGATCAAAAGGATGGGCGAACCTACGAAGTTGGATGGAAAGCCGGCCGTCGCCCTGCCGCTTCGCGTCACCGATGGCATTGTTTATGTCGGAATCATCCCGGTTGCGGCCGTGCCGGCGTTGTTCTGAGCGAGAAGCGAAGCTGGATTGCTGCGGTGCAAATTTCGGTGCGGGACAGTTCCGTCACGTGCGCTTGACCTGAACTATGCCCGGTCACAAACGTTTTGCCAATGCGAGAGCCGCGCCGTAGCGGCACGAAGATCGGTTCCCGGTTCGCAGCGAGGAGCTGGCGATGGCCTGGATCGATGACGACGACACACGGTCGAAATCCGACGAGATCGAGCTGAGCGTCGGCCGCGTTGTTTATTGGCTGGCGACGATGATCGCTGCGGTCATGGTGGTTTTCGCGGTCGCGGATCTCTTCATCGGCTGGGCGCAAGGCGCGCCGATCCTGCGGATCTTCGCCTTCATCGCCGCGGCGGCGGTATGGCTGATCGGCCGCGCCTTGCGTGCCCTTCTGACCTAACCGTCACTTTGGCCAACGAATCTTGGCCAACGAAAGCACATCCATGCCGTCACCTGATGTCGTCAATCGAAATAGCGCCAAAGGAGGACTCGTGACCGATCGGCTGCATTCACGAGTCTATGCAATCCTGATTGGGCTCGCGCTGTGGACGGCGCTCTGGGTGTGGAGTTTCGTGGGCGGCGGCGAAACCGATTACCTTCTCTTCATCGTGACCGGGTTCATTGTCGTCGTGGTGGCGCTGCAGCTTGTTCTCATGCGCGTCCAGCGCGCGGACAAAGCGGCTGATGCCGATAACAGTGCCGACGACAGCAAGGACGGCGCACTTTCATTCCGCCAATGGGCGCGCGGAGAATTTGAGACCGAGCGCGGCCGCCTGCGCGCCGCCGAAGCGGCGCTATTGATCCTGCTGCCGATCGCGGCGGCGGCAATCGGGATGATGGCGTTCGGCATCGAATTTCAGATCGTCGAGCATGGGCTGTAGGGGTGTCGCCCGTTGGGCTCCTCGCAATGACCCTAAATCGGCTTCCCACGCCGCTTGAGCATCAAGACGTGCATACCTTCGAGCACCACTTCATTGCGCTGATTGTGGAGCGTGATGGCGAGACGGACGATGCCGCGGTCGATGCCCTTCGGCTCGACCGACACGACGGTAAATTGCGGCGTCACGGTATCGCCGATGAAAGCCGGCCGCTTGTAGCGCGCCTCGTTGCCGAGCATGGCGACCATGGACTCGGTGAGCTCCTGGCTGATCGGCGCCGCACCGAGCGCGCATAGGCCGAAAAGCAAAAGCCCGTGCGCCAGCGGCGCATCCCAGCCTTTGGCTCGCGCGTAATCGGGGTCGTAATGCAGCGGATGCGCGTCGCCGGTCATCGCGGCGAAAGCGGCAAAGTGTTTATCGCTCAAGGTTTGCGGCAGCGACTTGAAGACTTCGCCGGGCGTGAAATCGTCGAGATAACGCTGCGGCATTGTGCTGATCCTTTGCGACAACGGCCGACCTCATTCTATCCTTTCGTCACCACCGGGCTTGACCCGGTGGTCCATGCTGAAGAGTCGCACGAAAAATGGTGCAGTGAGCAGATATAGTCCAGTGGATTTTCAGGCTAAAAATCAGCATGGATTGCCGGGTCAAGCCCGGCAATGACGATTGAGAGATGCGATGGGAACTACGATGGCCAAGTCGACAAACTATTTCCAGCGCCTATTCGACCCCCGTTAAAGCGGCAGATAGGCAAAGCGCTGCATCTGTTCGTGATTGGCATCGACGATCCGCTGGATCTGCTGCGGCGTGAGAACTTCTTTCCACTGCTCTGCCCGGCCGTCGCGGAACGGCTCAAAGGCGTAAAACAATTCAGCCGCTCACTTGCACAAATTCGCCGCGCTGACGCCGACTTGCACGATCCGCGGTTTGTCGACGCCGGCGACGCCGACAAATTTGAAGATCTTGTTGTCGATCTCGCGCTTGCGCGCGTTTTGGACGACGACTGTCTTGGCGCCGGTGATGAGCGGCCAGAACGCCGAAGCCTGCGGCTGCTTCCTCGCATCGGAACTGAAGGTGAAGTCGATCCCGGTATTGGTCAGATAGGCATGTCCAGACGAATCGGTGATCCAGAACTCTTCGATGGCGGACTTGCCGGCGATGTCTTTGAGAATTGCTTTGATCGCATCCACCGTCATGCCGTTCTTTTCCGCCACCGCGACGAACTGCGCAGCCAGCATGGCTTCGCCGACCATATGGCGGGCGATCGTGTCTTCGCAGCCGGCCGCCCGCGACGGCGACGCGGCACTGAACAATGCGAGATAGACGCAAATAACCGATCCGAGCAATCGAGATTTCAGCATCGCGCGCGGCTCCCTATTTACATTCCGTGTTAAAGACGTGGATGGCCGGAACAAGTCCGACCATGACGAACCCTCCCCGCCACCACCGGGCTTGACCCGGTGGTCCATGCTGCGGCGCGGTCCCATGGATTGCCGGATCAAGTCCGGCAATGACGAACTATCGAGACGATCTGATCTCATCCAGCTCAGTCCCCGCGTCGCGCGTGCCAGCCAACGACGGCACCAGGCACCGAGTCGGTCGAAGCAAAATACGGCTTGATGTCGAGGAGCGGCGTTTCGTCGAGGCAGTCGACGCCGACAACATAAAGCGCATTGCCTTCGATGCGGACAAGACGCGCCACCGAAACCGCAATCGGGTTGGGACGCGCAGGGGATCGTAATGCAAACGTGCCGCGTTGCTCGCCGTAGTGCCGCGGCACCTGCAGCACCAGATCGCGGCGGGTGCGATCCATCCAATAGAGCAGCAGAACGTGGGTGACGGTCTCCAGCCCCTTGAGCGCGAGCGTCCAGCGCGGATCGAGCTCGACGGTGCAGATCGCGTCGGACTCGCGCGGGTTCTTCGGACATTGCTCGCGGCTTTGCCACGGCGTGCGGATCCGCCCGATGAAATAGAGCGAGGCGTCGAACTCTTCCGGCGGCGCGACGGCGACCTCGCCCTCGCGTAGCGCGAGGAATTCGTCATCGGAGGCAGCAGTGCCCGCTTGGACCTTCGATCTGGTTTCCTTCGTCATCGCTCGGACGGTGGCACGCGCCAGGCAAGATCGCCAGTGCAGAAAGCGCGTAGGTTCTCGTCCCGACAGCGAAATTGCTGTTGTCCGTCATCCTGAGGTGGCCGCGAAGGGCACCCATCGCGCTTGCGCGATGGGATCCCGCTGCGGCCCTCGAAGGATGCGACCGCGGCGTTCAAGCCGTTCATCCTTCGAGGCTCGCTGCGCTCGCACCTCAGGATGACGAAATTTCGTGTCACTGCGACGTTGACGTTTGTCTCCTTTTTAGTTACATTCGGCTCCGAATCTCGCCCTTCTCGGACGTGACCCGGCAGGCATAGCCGGGTCGCGCGGGCGAGTGCGGTGCCCGCGGGCGGAATTGCAAACCGCTCCCGGGCGGCTTTGGGCATCATCTCTCCGGCACTACGACCGGAGCGCGAGGTGCAATCGCTGGACTGGGATAGGCAGGGGCGGCTAACACCCGCTTAGCGACGATCGAGGCCGCGTCCCAGGAAGCCTGGCCTGAGGCTGAGTCCCTCGCGATGAAACACTCCTTGGGGCGAGAACCGCGGTGGAACGCCGACAGTCGTGCGCCTGGCGATCCAGGCGCGGCCGTGCCCGTCGGCACGGCTGAATACTGAAATTGCGTCTGTCGGCGTTTCGCCTCCGAATCTTTTCTTTTCGTTCTTTCGTCCGTCATGCCCGGGCTTGACCCGGGCATCCATGCAGAAGCTTCGCTGGCACAGGCGCTTCCACCGGCGCTTGGGATCAGTCCCCTTGCCTCCCACTGCTTAAGGATATAAAGATATCCTTATATGAAATGATAGGCTCCGGATGGACCATCAGGACTTAACTTTTGCCGGCCTGACCGCCACGTTGAAAGCCGCCGGCGAGCCGACACGGCTGCGCATCCTGGCGCTGCTCGCCGAGGCCGAACTGACGGTTTCCGATCTCACCGAGATTCTCCGGCAGTCGCAGCCGCGGCTGTCGCGGCATTTGCGGCTCCTCACCGAGGCGGGCTTGGTCGATCGTTTCCGCGAGGGATCCTGGGCCTTCTTCCGCCTCGGCGAACGCGGCGGCACCGCTGAGCTTGCTCGCGCGCTGATCGGCCGGCTCAAGACGGATGATGCGATCCTGCTCCGCGATCGCGAGCGGCTGACCGCCGTGCGCACGAGCCGCGCCGCCGCCGCGCAGAATTACTTCCGGCGCCATGCCGCGGAATGGGACCGCATTCGCCGGCTGCACGTCGCCGACGCCGCGGTTGAATCGGCGATCCGCACCGCGCTCGCCGACAAGCCGATCCGCTCGCTTCTTGATCTCGGCACCGGCACCGGCCGCATGCTCGAACTGTTCGGCGCCGATATCGAGCGTGGGCTCGGGCTGGATTTGTCGCTCGACATGCTGGCGCTGGCCCGCGCCCGGCTCGATCGGGCCGGGCTCAAGCACTGCAGTGTCCGCCACGGCGATATTTACGATCTGGCGCTGCCGCGCGATTCCTTCGATGTCGTCATCATCCATCAAGTCCTGCATTTTCTCGACGACAGTGGGCGCGCCATCGCCGAGGCTGCCCGTGTCTTGCGTCCTGGCGGACGGCTGCTGGTGGTCGATTTCGCCCCGCACGAGCTCGAATTCCTGCGCGAGGAGCACGCACATCGCCGGCTCGGCTTTGCCGCCGAAACGGTCGCGCAATGGCTCGAGGCGGCCGGCCTCGACGTTTTGCGGCAAGAGACCTTGCCACCGGGACCGCAGGGCAAGATCGCCGTATCGCTGTGGCTCGCCCGCGATCCCCGCATCGTGCTCGCCGCGCCGGCGAGCCGCGAGGTCGCTTAGCGCATGATCCGGAAAAGTAGGAACCGGTTTTCCGAAAAGATTATGCGCAAACAAAATTATTGGAGAGGGCTAGTGATTCAACTTAATCCGGTGAAAGTCCAGTGAGCGCGTTTCGCGCCAGCCGCTTCGTTGCCGCCGGCGCCCGGCGCGGCTTGCACGTTTCGTTCGAATTCTTTCCGCCGAAAACGCCGGAGATGGAGCAATCGCTGTGGGAGTGCGTCAGCCGGCTGGCGCCACTTAAGCCGAATTTCGTATCGGTGACCTATGGCGCCGGTGGTTCAACCCGCGAACGCACTCACACCACCGTCAAGCGCATCCTGGCTGAGACCGCACTGATCCCGGCCGCGCATCTGACTTGCGTCGCCGCGACTCGCGCCGATATCGACACGGTGATCCAGGCCTATGCGCAAGCCGGTGTCCGCCACATCGTGGCGCTGCGCGGCGACCCGCCAGGCGGGCTCGGCGAACGTTATGCGCCGCATCCGGGCGGCTATCGCAACGCCGCCGATCTGGTTGCCGGCATCAAGCGGATCGCCGACATCGAAGTATCGGTCTCCGCCTATCCGGAGAAGCATCCGGATAGCCCTTCGGTGGAAGCCGATATCGACATGCTCAAGGCCAAGGTCGATGCCGGCGCCACCCGCGCCATGACGCAGTTCTTTTTCGAGAACAGCTTATATTTCCGCTATCTCGACCGCGTGCGCGCCGCCGGAATCGACATTCCGATCGTGCCCGGCATTCTGCCGATGCAAAATTTCAAGCAGACAAAAAATTTCGCCGCGCGCACCGGCGCCTCCGTCCCTGCTTGGCTCGCCCAACGTTTCGACGGCCTCGACGACGATCCAGCGACGCGCAAACTGATCGCCGCCGCGGTCGCTGCCGAGCAGGTCCTCGATCTGGTCGATCACGGGGTGACTGATTTCCATTTTTACACCATGAACCGTGCCGACCTGGTCTACGCGATCTGCCACTTGCTCGGGCTGCGGCCGGAGTCTGCCCTCCCTCTCCCCATTGGGGAGAGGGAATTGATAGCGGGCAGTCGCCGTGCGTAATCCCGCCGTCATGTCCAAAGCGGAGAAAGCGCTCCGCCGCTCGGCCGCCGAGCGGATTCTGGTGCTCGATGGCGCCATGGGCACGATGATCCAGGCGCTCGGCCTTGACGAACAAGGCTATCGCGGCGCGCGATTCGACGCCTGGAATCGCGAGGTCCGCGGCAACAACGATCTCCTTAATCTGTCCCGGCCGGACGCGGTGCGCAGCATTCACTTGGCCTACTTTCGAGCCGGCGCGGACATCGTTTCGACCAACACGTTTTCATCGACCCGCATCGCTCAAGCCGATTACGGCATGGCGGAGATCGCCTACGAGCTCAATGCCGAGGGGGCCCGGCTCGCGCGCGAGGCCGCAACCCTTGCCCAGGAGGAAGACGGCCGCGCGCGTTTCGTTGCCGGCGCCATTGGTCCAACCAATCGGACCGCCTCGATTTCGCCTGACGTATCTAATCCCGGCTTTCGCGCCATCACCTTCGACGCCTTGCGCCTTGCCTATGGCGAACAAATTCGTGGGCTGCTCGCCGGCGGCGTCGATGCGCTGTTGATCGAAACGATCTTCGATACGCTCAATGCCAAGGCGGCAATCTACGCCATTGCCGAAGAGCTCGCGGCGCGCGCGACCAGCGTGCCGGTGATGATCTCTGGCACGATTACCGACCGCTCCGGCCGCTTTCTCTCCGGGCAGACGCCAGAGGCGTTCTGGAACTCAATCGCGCATGCGGCGCCGTTTTCGATTGGCCTGAACTGTGCGCTCGGCGCAACGCAAATGCGAGCACACATTGCCGAACTCTCCCGCGTCGCCGACGCGCTGATCTGTGCCTATCCGAACGCCGGCCTGCCGAACGAATTCGGCCATTATGATGAAGGCCCGGAGGAGATGGCGGCCTCGCTCGGCGAATTCGCCGCGTCCGGTCTGGTCAATATTGTTGGCGGCTGCTGCGGCACGACACCCGAACACATCCGCGCGATCGCCCACGCGGTCGAGGGCAAGCCGCCGCGCCCGATTCCGGAAATTGCACCGAGGCTGCGGCTGTCCGGCCTTGAGGCATATACGCTCACGCCGGAGATTCCATTCGTCAATATCGGCGAGCGTACCAACGTCACCGGCTCGGCGCGCTTTCGCAAGCTCATCACCGGCGGCGACTACTCGGCTGCGCTCGCCGTCGCGCGCGATCAGGTCGAGAACGGCGCACAGATCATCGACGTCAATATGGACGAAGGGCTCCTCGATTCCGACAAAGCGATGACGACATTTCTCAACCTGATCGCCGCCGAGCCCGACATCGCGCGCGTGCCGATCATGATCGACTCCTCGAAGTTTTCGGTCATCGAGACCGGTTTGAAATGCGTCCAGGGCAAGGCCGTGGTCAATTCGATTTCGCTCAAGGAGGGCGAAGAGGCGTTCATCTGCCACGCCGAGCTCGTGCGCCGGCACGGCGCCGCCGTGGTGGTCATGACCTTCGACGAAGCGGGTCAGGCCGACACGCTCGAAAAGAAGACGAAAATTGCCGCGCGCGCTTACGACATTCTGGTGAACCGGGTGGGTTTTCCGCCGCAGGACATCATCTTCGACCCCAACATCTTCGCCGTTGCAACCGGAATGGAGGAGCATAACGGCTACGGTCTTGCCTTCATCGAAGCCGCGCGATGGATCAGGCAGAACCTGCCGCTCGCGCACGTGTCCGGCGGCGTCTCCAATCTATCGTTCTCGTTTCGCGGCAATGAACCGGTGCGCGAAGCGATGCATTCGGTCTTCCTCTATCACGCCATCGCCGCCGGCATGGATCTAGGCATCGTCAATGCCGGCCAGATCGCCGTCTATGACGATCTCGACCCCGAACTGCGCGAGGCTTGCGAGGATGTCGTGCTCAACCGGCGCGCCGATGCGGCGGAGCGACTGTTGGCGCTGGCCGAGCGCCATCGCGGCCATGGCAAAGAACGCAAGGAAGCCGACCTGTCGTGGCGCCAATGGCCGGTGGAGAAACGATTGGCGCACGCGCTGGTGCACGGGATCACCGACTTCATCGAAGCTGACGTCGAGGAAGCCCGCCGCAAGCTGCCGCGCCCGATCGCGGTCATCGAAGGGCCGTTGATGGACGGCATGAACGTCGTCGGCGACCTGTTTGGTTCAGGCCGGATGTTTCTGCCGCAAGTGGTGAAATCGGCCCGCGTCATGAAACAAGCCGTCGCCTATTTGATGCCCTACATGGAGCAGGAGAAAGACGGTCGCGCTCACGTCTCAACCAACGGCAAGATCGTGCTCGCCACGGTCAAGGGCGACGTCCACGACATCGGCAAGAACATCGTCGGCGTCGTGCTTCAGTGCAACAATTATGAGGTCATCGACCTCGGCGTGATGGTGCCGGCGGAAAAAATCCTCCACGCCGCAATCACCGAACAGGCCGACATTGTCGGTTTATCAGGCTTGATCACGCCGTCGCTCGACGAAATGTGCCACGTCGCGGCGGAAATGGAGCGGCAGGGCTTCGAGGTCCCGCTGTTGATCGGCGGCGCCACCACGAGCCGTGTGCACACCGCGGTCAAGATCCACCCGAATTACAAGCGCGGCCAGACGATCTACGTCAATGACGCCAGCCGCGCAGTAGGAGTGGTTTCCGCGCTGATGGCGCGCGATGCGCGCGCCCGCTATGTCGCCGATACTCGCGCCGAATATGCGCGTATCGCCGCCGCACATGCCCGCGGCGAAGACAACAAACGGCGACTTTCGCTTGCTGCCGCGCGCGCCAATGCGCTCAGGCTCGACTGGTCCGGCGCCTATGCGCCGCCGGTGCCGCAGCTTCTCGGCACGCGTGTACTGACCGACATTCCGATTGCCGAGCTGGTCGACCACATCGACTGGACGCCGTTTTTCGCCACCTGGGAGCTCACCGGCAAATATCCCGCCATCCTCAACGATCCGAAGCTGGGTGAAGCGGCGCGCGGCCTATATGCCGACGCTCAAGCCATGCTGCAGCGGATGATTGCGGAAGGCTGGTTTACAACGCGCGCCGTGATCGGCTTGTGGCCTGCGAACAGTGAGGGCGACGACATCCTCGCCTTCGCCGACGAAGCACGCAAGACTCCGATCGCGACGCTGCATACGCTGCGCCAACAGCTCACCCGGCGCGAAGGCAGAGCCAATATGGCGCTCGCGGACTTTGTCGCGCCCCGCGCGAGCGGGCTTGCCGATTACATCGGCGCCTTCGCCGTCACCGCTGGCATCGGAGAAGATGCCGTGGTCGAGCGCTTCAAGCACGCCAACGACGATTATTCCGCGATCATGGCCAAAGCGCTTGCCGATCGGCTCGCCGAAGCGCTCGCGGAGCGCATGCATCAGCGGGTGCGCCGCGAATTCTGGGGCTATGACCCCGGCGAGGCGCTGAGCAAAGAGGAGCTGATCGCCGAACGCTATCGCGGCATCCGTCCGGCGCCTGGTTATCCGGCGCAGCCCGACCACACCGAGAAGGGCACGGTGTTCGCGCTCCTCGGCGGCGAGAGCGCGATCGGCGTGAAATTGACCGAGAGCTTTGCGATGTGGCCGGGCGCCTCGGTATGCGGCCTCTATTTCAGCCATCCGGAGAGTTATTATTTCGGCGTCGGCAAGATCGAACGCGATCAGGTCGAAGACTACGCGCGGCGTAAAGATCAAACGCTCGCCGAGACCGAGCGATGGCTGGCGCCGATTCTGAATTACGATCCGGCGGCGCTGACGCAGACCGCGGCGGAGTAGGTCAGTCATTGCGAGGAGCGCAAGCGACGAAGCAATCCAGACCAAAGACACTGAATTGCTTCGCTTCGCTCGCAATGACGATTAGGAACCCACCTTCCTCGCGATCGCCTGCTCGACAAACAACGCTGCTTCCAGCGCGGCGCGGTCGCGGCCAAAGCGGCCGACGATCTGAATGCCGAGCGGCAAGCTGTCGCCGTCGTTCATGCCGGCGACATTGATGCAGGGCGCGCCCATCAACGTCCATAGCCGGTTGAACATCGGATCGCCGGTAGTGGCAAAACCGCGTGGAGCGGCGCCCGGCGCAGACGCCGTGAGGACCACGTCATGGTCCGCCATCGCGTCGGCGAGGAGCTGCCGCCCGCGGCTCGCGAGCCGGCGGGCGGCGTCATACTCGTCGGCCGATATCGCGGCGGCGCGATCGAGCTGCACGAGCAGCAACGGATCGATGCGGTCGCGATGGCGCTCATACTCGAAAGCGAGCGCGCGGATGTTTTCATAATCCTGGATGGTGAATTGCGCTTCGTAAGCGTCTTCGACGATCGGGGAAAGCTCCAGATCGGCGACCTTGGCCCCTGCCGCCGCAGCAATCCGCGTCGCGCTTTCCACCGCCTGCTGCATCGCTGGGCTCGCTTGCGGCCACAGATGGGTGCGGGCCACTGCGATCCGTGGCGCTGCCGGGACTGCGCTGTCGACCCTAAGCTCCCGCTGCAGGATGGCCGCGGCTGCGAAAGCGACATCGGCGACGCCGGCGCCGAACAGACCGGCGGTATCGAGGTGCCAGGCCACGTCCTTCACCCCGACCATCGGGATCAGCCGGTACGACGGCTTGAATGCGGCCACCCCGCAGAACGCCGCTGGCCGGATCACCGAGCCGGCGGTCTGCGTGCCAAAGGCGAGCGGCACCATGCCGGCGGCAACGGCTGCGGCCGATCCGGCCGACGAGCCGCCCGGCGTATGGGCGGGATTGCGCGGGTTGCGCGTCGCGGACGGCACCAGCGATGCGAATTGCGTCGTCACCGTTTTGCCGAGGACGATGCCTCCGGCTTGGCGGGTCATCACCACGGCGGTCGCATCGGCGGCCGGCCGATTGTTGGCGTAAACGGGCGAGCCATATTGGGTCGGCAAATCGGCAGTGTCGAAAATGTCCTTAAAGCCGACCGGCAGTCCGCGCAGCGGTAAGGAGGAAAGACGCGCATCGTCTGCTGCGCGGCGCGCGCCGGCGAGGTCAAGCGTGGCGAAGGCGCCGATGTCCTTTTCGCGCGCGGCGATCGCCTCAGCGCACATTTCGACAACGGCCCGCGGCGTGAGTTTGCCGGCTTCAAGGCGTGCGGCGAGATCGAGGGCGGACAGCATCAGGCGCGCAGTCCGATATTGCTGAACGTGACGACGCAGCTGACGACAAAAACGATGATGCCCGTCGCCAGAATGGGAAAGATAAACTTGGCCTTTCCTCCCATCGCCCCTCCCGGATCAGGGATCAGGTATCGGGTATCAGGCTTCGCTAATCAAGATGGCAGCTCGGCGGGAATCAGGTTTTCTCACCGGATCGCGAACAGTCTCGATCTCCATTTCTGATCCCTGATCCCTGCTGCTCGATACTTGTATGGTTAACACATTGCTGCACCGTCAATTTTGAGCAGTCCTTAACGGAATTCCTCGCATTGTCGCGTTCATGACGCGTGCAGTTCAGTGGTCGCTCGTCTGCTTTATCGTCCTCATCGCGCTGATCGCTCTTGCCGGCTGTAGCCACTATCTCTTCGCCGAGCGCGAGCCGTGGCGCCATGACGCCGAAATTGCCTGCCTTAATACCGGCGCGGTGAAAGAGACCCCGCAGCGCATACGCATTTCCGCGATCAGTGGGCCGGGAATTTGCGGCATGGATTATCCGCTCCGCGTCGCCGCGCTTGGCGACAACCCGCCGCTTGCTTATGACGAGGCGCCGCCACGCCCGCCCGGCAATATCCCAACCGGCGCCCTGCCCCAAGACGCGCCGCCGATCATGTCGCAGCGCTGGCCCGATGCGCTGTCGAGAAAAACGCCGCCGATCACGAACCAGGCAATCGTGCACCAGCCAAGCCCGATCCAATCGCTCGTACTGCCGCCGGTGCAGACCGGCGAACCGCCATACAATCCCTATGCCCGCCCTCTTGCGCCTTCGCGGTCAGCCCCGATCATGTCCGGCGGAGCCGAACAGCCGCTGTCGATCAATCCCCCCGGCGTCTCGGCGGCTGAGCCGGATGACGAAGAGATCGGCATTCAGGGCGGCCCGCCGCATCCGTATTACGGCGGACCCCAGGCGCCATACTCGCCCGGCGTCGAGCGCAATCCTGATGCCACCCAGCCGCTGCCGCCGCTCGGTCCGCCGCGCGGACCGATGGGGACCGCATCAGCCGGACCGGTCGAAGTCAGCCCGCCGGCGACGCTTGCCTGCCCGATCGTCGCTGCGCTCGATCAGTGGATCGGCACGGCGGTTCAGCCCGCGGCGATGCGCTGGTTCCGGCAGCCGGTGGTCGAGATCAAACAGATCTCCGCCTATTCCTGCCGCGGCATGAACGGCGATCCGAACGCGCATATTTCCGAGCACGCTTTCGGCAATGCGCTCGACATCGCCGAGTTCGATCTCGCCGACGGCCACGTGATCAAGGTGCAATATGGCTGGCACGGCACGCCGGAGGAGCAAGGCTTTCTGCACGACGTGCAATCGGCGGCCTGCGATCAATTCGCGACCGTGCTGGCGCCCGGCGCCAATGTCTATCACTACAATCACATTCATGTGGATCTCATGCGGCGAGCGAGCGGACGCCGCATCTGCGAGCCGGCGCCTTGAAGGCGCGAGCCAGGCTGCTATTACCAGCAGAAATATGAAAAAGGCCGGCGCATTTGCCGGCCTTTTTATGTCGCAGTGTGTTGCAAAATATTCTCGTTTTGTTTCAATGGTTCTCATTGGTTGACGGCAGCTCCGCGCGACATACTCGCGACATAGTGCATCGCTCGGCCAGCCCGTTCGCGGCGACATTTGGCGATCACCCCTTGAAGGGTGTCAGGCATTGACGACAAGAAAATCGTCACAAAAAAAACTCGTCACTGGCTCGCCGGAAGAACGCACATACGCAAAAAAGAAAGCGGCCCCGAGAGGACCCGGAGCCGCGTGGGTTGGTAACGCGATTTCCTTTTATTTTTTATTCAGCGCGGCTTCAAACTCGTCCTGGAGTTTTCGAACCTGGTTAAGCCGCCTGATCGTGAATTTGACGGCCTCTGCTGAGAACCGCTCGGTGCTATCCTCCGCGACTTTTAATGCAGCGACGTAAGCCTTCGTCGCGTCCCTCATCGCGTCAAGGAAGTCGCCGACTTGACGGTTGTGCTTATTCAGCCGCTCTAGCCTCTGTTTGGACTGCTCCTTGATCGCCGCCACACGCGCCCGGTCCCCAAGACCCTCGATCAGGGCCTCGGTGACCGAGAGTGCTCCGTTGCGGACAGCCTGGAGCTTCTCTGGGTAGTGTTTTGCAAGGCGCTTGGCGTGGTAGACAAGGTCTATACTGACTTGCAAAGCCTCCGCCGCCCTTCCAGCGGCAGACCGTTCCTTCTTGCCCCGAGTATCGGCTCGATTGATCGAGCCGATTTTCTTTCTGCCGGGCTTAGACGCAGGATCGAGGGCAATTTCGGACGCAAACCTCTTTTCCAAGTCAAGCGCGAGGACTGCTCGCTGGTTCAGCCCAAGGTGACGCCGACGCAGGTTCTGCGAAATGACGTAGGCGAGCGCGTCGCCGCCGTTGAAGTTCTCGTACCTCGGCGTCACGCCAGTATCCTCGCACACCCTGGCGCGATTGCGCCCATCGAGGATTTTACCGTCCTTCAGGACGATCGGGTTCATCAGGCCGCGAGCCTTCACGTCCTGACAAAGCGCCTCGTAATCCGCGCCCTCTAATGGCGGGAGAAGCTTGGCGTATTCGTGCAGTTCTTTCATTGTCGCCTCTCTTGGGTTTGCAGAAGCAGTTGCGTGATGTTCAGCGTGATCACCGACTCAAAGTGATCAGCGCCGCCTTCGGGTTCCTTTCCGGGAAACCAGATTTGCGGCCAGCCATGTGCTTTCCCCGCCTCGCGCCCCATCCCCAACCACACCACTTTTCCCGGCTGTTTCCGGGCTGCGGCAACGGCCAGCCGGCCAAACAAAAATAGGGTTCGCGCTAGCTTGGCGTCGCGCAGTGCGGCGCTACGAACGGCCGGGATGCCCCAATCCCCCAACGCAGTCAGAAGCAGCGCGTCGGTGACGGCCTCTTGCGTATAGGAATGCGGCACACCAGTGCCCGGGCTGCGCTTGCCGTGCGGCCGCAACAGCCCTTCCTTGGTCCAATTTTTAAGACGAAACATTACGGCGTCGATGTCCTCATCGGGCCGTCGAACGCGCTCCGCGACGTCTCGAACTGTAAGAAATGTGGGCATTTTGAAGCCTCCGTAATCCTTCGTAGTAATATAGAGCAGCAACTACTCTTGTCAACCAGATCGAAAACGGGTAATTAAAATGCTGTGAGAGCAGCAGCTGCTCTCTAACGGTTCTAAGGAGCAGGAAAATGGAACCCAGATTGGGTGACGACCTGATGATAGGCGCCAGGGTTATCGCGGAGTGGCTCGGCGTTCCGGAACGCAAAGTCTTCTACTGGGCAGGGTCCGGCGACATTCCACTTTTCAAAATTGGCAACCAGTGGGCTGCTCGAAAATCAACGCTCACACGTCACTTCGCGAAGCTCGAAGACGCCGGCAAAGCCGCCTAACAAAAAACCCCCCGGCTTGTGGGGGGCTGTTTGCAATGATGCGGAGCTTTGGCGAGCCCCGTCTCTAGCAAACAAACCTCGCGCTTGCAAGCGCACAAAAGGAGACGGGCAATGCAGCTCGAACCGTTTGATCCGCCAGTGGTGACGCTGCCGCCGTGCGGCCGCCGAGAATGCCCGCGCAAGGGCGTCGTCGAGCACGGCCAATATTACTGCAACGTCTGTAATTGCAGCGCGCCAATCCCGCAGACGATCTTCGACGGCTACATCCAATCACAATTGAAATTCCTGCAAAGCAGGTCTCGCCGCCGCGGGGCGTAACCCCGGCATCACAAAGAAAAGGTGAAATATGCATACCGATACATCGAGACAGATCGCCCCGATCTCCAATGACGGCATCGAGGATCTCAACGCCTCAGACAAACTGATCCAGGGCGAGATCTTAAAAAACGTCGATGGGATTTGGTCCTTGAAGGACGGCACTACATTTCCGCCCAACAAGAAAATGATCGCCCTCGCGACGACGATGGCCGTGCAGCGCTGGCAGGACCAGACGCCGATCGAGATCATCACCAAGCAGCCGGGCGTGCCCTTGCCCGACGTCGGCGAACTTAACGCCGGCATTCCTGAGAAGGA
>Ga0187801_10000056_pt1 | contig 22649 bp, 15 predicted proteins | sample NC_wetland_sal_i_10_FD_132465 | JGI IMG/M metagenome (GOLD analysis project Ga0187801, IMG submission 132465) | Wetland sediment microbial communities from Neuse River Estuary, North Carolina, USA - Control_1 | ecosystem: Environmental > Aquatic > Freshwater > Wetlands > Sediment | place: USA...
CACGCCCGGTGGGCGTGGAGTAGGGCCTCGAGATTAATTAGAGGATCGTGCGAACAGGGGCGTTCCGGCGAGACCGGGGCGCCCTTCCTATTTTTGGGGCGGCGTTGCCGGAGTTGGGGTTTGGCCTTGCGATAGTTCGGAGGAAGTGTGGGCGGCGCCATAAGCCTGGCTGCCGTGCTGGCTGCGTTGCTTTTCGATTTCTGCATTGAGCTGAGCGAAGACAGCACGCTCTCGCTCCGCGTCTTCCCGCCGATTCAATTTGACGTAAGCCTTGGCAAGATTGAAATGGATTTCCGGGCTGCCGGGGTTGAGTTTCACAGCAGTTTCGAGTTCCTTCGCAGCGTCTTCCAATTTACCGGAATCGAGGAGGCTGCGGCCGAGCACGTAATGTGCCGCCGCGGAGCCAGGGGCGAGCTGAACCGCGCTCTGAGCGGACAGCAACGCGTCAGCCGGACGGCGAGCCTGAAGCTCGACGAAGGCGCGCTGGATGTAAGGCAACTCACTCTGAGGATTGACGCGTGACTCCGCCGTGAACTGGGCTCCGGCTTCATCGTAGCGAGAGAAGGAGGCAAGCGCGACGCCATAGACGTAATGCAGCATTGGTGTGTTGGGATAGCTCTTGATCAGTTGTTCGATCTTCGGGAAGGCCGCGTCGTACTTGCTGTTGTGGAGAAGCAAGGAGATTTCCCCGGCGGATTGAACGAGGGAAGAATCGGAGGCGGGCACTTGTTCCGGAAGATACGCCTTGTGAAGCAGGGCGAGGCCGAGAGCGAACTGGATTTGCGGCGAGAGGGAATTTCCCTCTGCTTCCGGAACCAGGAGCGCGGAAGCCTCATCAAAACGGGCGCTACGGATCAGGAGGAGAGCCAGGCGATACCTGGCCAGGCGAACGGAATCGGGGGTACCGCCGAGGCCGAGTGCCGCTCCCTTCTGGAGATGAAGAAGCGCGTTGTCATAGTCTTTCGTTTCGAATTCCGAGAGACCTAACATGGCCCAAGCGGTGCCCATTTCGGGTTGCTGGGCGATAGCCGCTTTCAAAGCAGGAATGGCTTCCGCATAGCGCGCGGAAGAAAAAAGCTGAAGGGCGAGTTGCCAGTTTTCCTGAAAAGAAATTACCGGGCCACCGACGGAATCGGAACCGTGTGAAGAGTCGAGGCCGAGGCGAGCATGGGCTGCATCGTTGGCGTAGAGAGCTGCGACGGCAGCCACTGAGGAAGAATTCTGCGGATGAAGCTTCGATTCCAGCCCAGATTGAACAGCAGCTTCCTTTGTATGGCCCGCGGACTGGAGCGCCGAAGCATAAGCGGAATGAAGAAAAGGAATATCGGAATACTGCTTGAGCAATGGAGGGAAGCTTTCCACGGCCTGGGAAGCCTGGCCCTGCGCGACAAGGAAGGCAAGCCGGCCGGCGGCGTAGAGTAGCGCATCCTTTGAAGGGTCGACCTCGGCGGGAAGGAGAGCAACGCGGAGGGTAGCGAGGCCGAGAGCGAAAGTAACCTGCTCGGACGGAGTGCCTGAAGAAAATTCCTTCGATAGAATCTCCGCGGCGCGATCAAACTTGCCGGCGCGATTCAGAAGCAGGCTCAGATGGTAAGAAGCGACACGGGCAAGTTGCGGGTCGTCCTGAGGGCCCGAAGCGAAACCGCGTTCGAGGTGCTGCAGAGCGGAGTCGTAATCGCCCGTTTCAAATTCGCAGAGGCCCAGGAAATTTAGCGTGCCCGGAGAGTCAGGCGCGAGCGCAAGAAGTTTCTGGAAGGCGGGAATGGCGTCGCGGAATTGATCGCCATCGTAAAGAAGCGTACCGATGTACCACCACCCCTCGGCCCATTCCGGGCGAAGATCGAGCGCGCGGCGATAGAGTTGAATCGCGTCGGAAGGATGTCCGGACTCGCGAGCAGAAGCCGCAGCTTGCGCAAGGGAATCGAAATCCGCCGGATTGTCCTGTTGCGGCGCAACCGGAAGAGAACGGGCGACAAGAGGAATTGCCCCGGGCAAACAGGCAACGGCCAAAAAAAGCGCAATTTTACAGGTGAATCGTTGAATCGGAATCGCCACTGTGTTCCCCGAAAAAAGAGGAAACCTAAATGGATGGTAGCACACCGCCGTTCAACGGAAGGCTGAACCAACACGACAAATGATGGCCGGACATGCAGTCGTGGTATCGTGAATCGGATGATGCGAAACGGAGGCCCGTACGGATTGCGAAGCAGGGGAGGAGTTTTTTCCCGAAGAAGATTTCTTCAGCATATGCCGATCGCTGCAGGAGCGTTGGCGAGTGGTCTGCGTTTGCCGACGTGGGCAGGCGTTCCCGGCATGCCGCCAACATTCGAAGAAATCCCAGCAGCACAAAGCGGAATTTATTGGAAACATGTAGCGGGAAAGACCCCGGGGAAGCGTCTTCCGGAGATCAGCGGCGCCGGGTGTGCGTTTCTGGATTACGACAATGATGGTTGGATGGACATTTATCTGGTGAACAGCGGGAAGTGTGACTTCCTTGATCCAAACCCTCCGCTGCGGAACGCGCTCTACAAGAATAACCGCGATGGGACGTTCACGGACGTCACGGAAAAAGCAGGCGTGGCCAGCGGCGGATACGGAATGGGGGTCGCCTGTGGGGACTACAACAATGACGGCTACCCTGACATCTATGTGACGCAATACGGCAGGAGCGTTCTTTACCATAATAACGGGGACGGCACGTTCACGGACGTGACGGAAAAAGCCGGGGTCGCCGCGCCGGGCTGGAATTCGAGCGCTGTGTGGTTTGACTATGACAACGACGGGCGGTTGGACCTGTTTGTCTGCCAGTTCGTGGAATACAACAAGGATATGAATTGCGGAATCGAGGCTGATGGAACCAGGCACTACTGCATCCCGCGGATCTTCAAGGCGATGCCGAGTCGGCTGTTTCACAACAATGGAGACGGAACGTTTCGCGATGTGAGCGTAGAGACGGGAATCGCGGCGCACTTTGGAAAACCGTGGGGAGTGGTAGCGACGGACATCGACAACGATGGATGGATGGATCTATTCGTGTCCAACGATACGGTGGGAAATTTTCTGTACAGAAACCGGGGAGGAAAATTCGAGGAGATCGGGCTGGCCGCGGATGTGTCGTACAGCGCAGATGGCCGGGCACGCTCGGGGATGGGAGTGGATTCCGCCGATTACAACGAGGACGGGTGGATGGATATTTTCCTAGCCGATATTGACCAGGAAATTTTTTCGCTCTATCGGAACAACCATGATGGAACTTTTGAGGATGTGGCCATGGAAGCCGGGATTGGAATGGCGACGCGCTGGATGAGCGGCTGGGGATTGAAGTTTCTGGACTACGACAACGATGGCAATCTGGACCTGTTCCTCTCTAACGGATTTCCGGACGACCTGGTGGCTGAGTTTTCGCAGCAGGTGACCTTCGAGGAGCCGCTGCTGCTCTTTCACAAGGAGGGCGAGGGCTACAGGAATGTGAGCGCGGAGAGCGGCCCGGTGTTTTCAAAGAGGTTTTCGTCGCGCGGCCTGGCGATCGGCGATTTCAATAATGATGGAGCGGTGGGCGTGTTGATCTCCGTGAACGACGGCGCGCCGGTGCTGCTGCGGAACAATGTGGGGGCGCGCAATCACTGGCTGGGGATCAAATTGGAAGGGCGCATGGCGAATCGAGATGCGGTGGGTGCCCGCATTACTTACCAGGCGGGAGACTTGCGACGCCACCGCATGAAAGTGGGCGGGGGAAGCTTTCTCTCGTCGCACGATCCCCGGCTGGTGCTTGGAATCGGGAGCCGGCCGAAGATGGATTGGGTAGAAGTGAAATGGCCGGGGCCCAGCGAGCTGGTGGAACGCTTCACGGAACTACCCATCGACAAGTATGTGACGCTGGTGGAAGGCAGTGGAAAGCGACAGGAAGCGCTTTCGCAATAACTCGCGGTCAAGCCTGTTTAGACCTAGAAAATCTCCTAAAATCGTGCATTCGCGGAAAGCTCATTCCTTGTAAGGCTCGCCTGGATGAGCGATATGGATATTGTGGTCCGCAAAATAGAAATGCATTTCAGGCACATAGACTTTCGGCATGTGGCAGGAAGAGCAAGCTGAGGTTGCTACAGGACAGGAGCGGGCAGCCGCGGAAGCAGGCGGCTGCACCTGCGCAGAGGCACGATGACACTTGAGGCAGACGTGGTCATAGGATTCCGGCGCGGATTGAATCTGCTGGTGGGGATCGTGGCAATTCCAGCATTCCAGGCGAGCATCGCCTCTGCCCCAGCATTTGCTCAACTCCAAACGGTAGGGCTCCGAGCGTGCATTCGAGACTCCCTTGGCGCCAGAGAGGATCACATCCCAGGAGGTGGCATGACAGGCGCCGCAAAAATCCACAGCATCCATGGGCGTAAGTGAAGCGGGAGTGAAAATCTGGAGTGGGCCGGTGTACGAAGTGCCGGCGAATGCGACCGACTGCATAGTAGAGACATGTTTGGCTCCCGGGCCATGACAGGCTTCACAGGCAACCCCCAGAAACAAATTCTCTTCATCGAGCCGGTCACCCGTAAAAGAAGCAGTGGTGTGGCAACCGAAGCAGCGTTTCACTTCGCCACCGGAGACTTCCCGGTACATCGCCTCTTCCGGACTATTCACTGTTGTAAAGTCGCGAGCAGGTGTGAAGTGGAGATTCTGCAGGCTGGAAAAATACGTGACCCGCGCCTCGCGGTAAGTTCCATCCTTGGGCGAAAAGAGATAAGACTGACCGACACGGCCGGTCCCAAACGCCCAAGTCAGCGTGGCGTTCAGTTTCTTTGAGGGAGAACTCATGTCATAGAGGGCCCCGGCGCGGATCGAGTAGCTATAAGGTCCGGTGGAGAAATTCAGTTGTGGATGAGAGAGAAGGATACTCGACGAGGAAGCACGGGTCGCGGTTAAGGCCATGGAGGTCTTGATCTGAGAAGAATAAATCGAGGAGTGACAGCCAGCACAAGCCGCAGAGCCAACATATTCGCTGCGTGGATAGCCAGGCTTCGTGGGCCAGAACCCGGGATCGGCCAAATGATCCGGGGTGGAAAGCTGAGAATGCAGGAGCGGCGGAAGAATGAAGCAGAACGCAAGCAGGCCGCACGCGGCCAGTAGAGGAATCGAGCGATGGATGGAGCGTCTTCTCACCTCTGCCTATTCCCACCTGGCCCGTCACGCTGGTTTGATTGTGAGTGCGGGGGAGAAAGAAAGCAACCAAGCGGGAGGAGGCTGGTGCAGAGAATTACGCAACAAGGGGGGCGGCAAATGCCGGAAGAATCGGGGCCGCCTAGAGGGAGCGAGGGGCAGCAGTGGATGCGCGAACCACTAGTTCGGGTTCGACAGCGATCTCCGGAAGGAAAGCCTCGTGTTCTTCGATGCGATTGATGAGAGTTTGTGCAGCAATGCGCCCCATTTTCATAAGTGGCTGGCGGACGGTGGTGAGGGGAGGAATGGAAAAGGAAGAAAGAGCGATATCGTCGAATCCGACGACGGAAATGTCTAGAGGTATGTGAAGTCCCGCCTCCTGAAAGGCGCGCATCGCACCGATAGCAGAAATATCGTTGTAGGCGAACAGGGCGGTAAAGGGAACATTGCGCGCCAGGAGAGCCTTTCCATAGGGGTAGCCAAGCTCCGGGGTGGAGTCAAGCTCTTCCAGTTGGAGGACGAGTTCCGGATAGATCGTAATATCAAGTTCAAGCGCAGCCTTCTCAATGGCAGCCCAGCGCGTGGCGGAATCCGAGCTTTTCTCTTGACCCTTGAGGAAAGCGATTCGGGTGTGGCCAAGCTCCTTGAGGTGATGCAGGCCGAGTTCGGCGGCGCGACGATGGTCGAGGGCGATATTGGTGACATTTTCCATTCGTTGATGACCGGCGATGGCAACCGTGGGAAGGACTGGCGGTTCGGCGATGGAAGTGTCGATGGTGATGAGTCCCTCGATACCACGGGCAAGCAACATTTCAGAGTAGGTTTCGAGAAGCTTGGCGTCATGACGATGCGCCACGGTGAAGAAGAAATAATTTTTTTCGCTTAGGTAGGGCTCGATGCCGCGAACAATCATGCCGCCATAGGCATCGCCAACTTCTTCGGCGATGACGCCGATCGAAAAGGTGCGCTGAACTCGCAGGGAGCGGGCCAAGAAGTTCGGACGGTACTTCAGTTCGCGGGCGGCCGTGAGGATTCTCATCCGCGTATGTTCAGGAATGGAACGAGCCGCTGAAGAATTATTAAGGACCGCGGAAACAGTTCCTGGGGTTAGGCCGACATGTTGGGCAACAGCTTTGAGAGTGACTGTGCTGCGCGGCTTTTTGGACTGCGTCGATTTTAAGGGTGCCATCTAAGCATTGAGGTTGCCGCTATCCTCGGGAACGCGCGGAATTGTGAGGCATCAGTCGCTGGTCCTTTAAGTAAGGAACTGTAACCACGGCCAGATTCTAGCGCTTCATCGATAATTTTGCATCCCAACCGCGAGAAAAGTGGGGGAGATTAAGGGGAATTCACCGCAGAAGAGGGCTAAAGTGAGCCTGCAAGTAACAATAAGTCGGGTGACAAGTGGTCTCCTCCAGCGCAAGTAACTAGCTGAAAATAAAGAAATAACGGTTTTCTATGGAAAAACGGATATCCTCGTGGGAAGCTATTCTGACGGGCATTCAAAAAATCCATTAGAATAACGATATTTTTCTCTTGACATGATTTCGGAGATGATGCTTAATTCGAACCAACAGGGAATAACGTTTTTGCACTAGTCGGGCAAAACGGTTCCCACATCGCTCAATCAATCGAAAGTAGTTTTAACGGTGCCAGTAATTCCGGGTAGCAATAGTCAGGGGTGCTTCGCCGGAAAACAGTCGAGTAACCAATCGAACTCGAGGTGTTACTTATGTTGAATAGTGTTGGCAAGGGAAATGTAGCAAGAAGGCTTACCATCTTCAATTTACTGTTGGCAGCTTTTTGCATGATTGTGCTGCTGAGCAGTCCGGGCACAGTGAACGCACAGATTTATTATGGAACGATCACTGGAACCGTTACGGACACCACGGGTGCCGTTGTTTCCGGTGCCACCGTGAACTTGAAAAACGTGGGCACGGCGGCCACCTATACGGCCACGAGCGATAGTTCGGGCAACTACACGTTCGCGCAGCTGCCCATCGGCATATATGAACTACGAGTCAAACAGACAGGCTTTAAGGAATTTGTGTCCACAGGCGTGGAAGTGCACACCTCCACGCACACAGTGGTGGACGCGCAGTTGCAGCTCGGCGCCGCCACGGAGACGGTAACGGTGGAAGCGTCCGACGTGCAGGTGCAGACGGTCACGGCGTCGGCTGGTGAAGTTGTGGAGGGCCAGCAGGTGCGCGAATTGCCGTTGAACGGCGAAAACTTCATGGGCTTGGTCGTTCTTTCGCCTGGCGTGAGCCCAGATACAATCTTTAATTCCCGAGATAAAGGGCTCACCGGTGGCTCTGACTTTTCGGTTGACGGCAACTCCACACAGCACAACTTGTTCTTGATCGATGGCGTTAATAACAACGACGTCGGATCAGGACGCACGATTCTTGTGTATCCCTCGGTGGACGCAATCGCCGAGTTCAAGATGATCCGCAACTCCTACGCACCGGAATACGGGCAAGCAGCCGGGGCGATTATCAGCATCACCACGAAGTCGGGTGAAAACACGTTTCACGGCGGCTTGTTCTATGCCGGCCGCAACGATGCTCTGGATGCCAACGACTGGTTCTCCAACCGTAACCAAACCGGAAAGGCGGAACTTCGGCGCAACGATTGGGGCTACAACTTCAGCGGTCCAGTCATTAAGAACAAACTGTTCTTCTGGTGGAACCAGGAGTGGAACCGCGAGGTTCGCGGCATTTCGGACGCCTATTGCGTCCCAACCGTGGCCGAAAAGAATGGGGACTTCAGCGCTTATGCCGGCGCCACTGCCGATCAATGCGGCGGGGCAATCCCCAAGATTCCGGTGGCCTCTCAGGTTGGCGGCAATCCGCTGATCGAGAAGGTTGACCCGGTTGCTCAACTGCTTACCTCTATTTATCCGAATCCAACGACTGCCAACAACGGTCTTTCGCTCATCAGTGGAAACAATTGGCTGCAGTCGGTAAGGGTCACACCCGACTGGAGTGAATGGAACGTTCGCGGGGACTATGACATAAACACGAAGAACCGTGTTACGTTCCGGTGGACCAATGATTCCTGGACTAGTCCCGGGCCTAATGCGCCCGGCCAGTTCTGGGGTGATGTACCCTGGCCGACGATCAATTCGAATTGGAGCCAGCCTTCCAAGAGCGTAATGGCTAAGTTGACCACCCAAATTGGGAACACAATGGTCAATGACTTCGAGTTTGGCTATGGCCACAACGCCATTGACACCAGCTTGACGAGCACGGCAGCGCCCATCGTGAAGGCGATCAATGCTGCGATCCCCTCGGCGTGGCCAACCTCCCTTAAGACTCTGCCTGCGTACCCCTTAATTGGTTGGGGCGGCCTGGCGCCGTACGGGGCCGGCAACAACTTGTGGACGATCGCGCCCTACGCTAACCATGAGGACCTCTACGCCCTGCAAGACAACCTTTCGAAAGTGCAGGGCAACCACGTATGGAAGGTTGGCGCGTACTACAGCACCAACGCGAAGATTGAGAATAACAACGGTGGAACCGATCAACCGAACATTAATCCTGCGAGCTATGCGGTAGGAACCGATACCGGCAGCCAGCTTGGAAATTTGTTGCTTGCCGGTCAGACCTTTAACACGAGTGAAACCAGCATCAATCAAACCGCCCGCGTGATTTGGCATGACTTCGAATGGTATATCGGAGACACCTGGAAAGTCCGGCGGAATGTGACCTTGACCTACGGCTTCCGTTGGTCCTTCTATCGCCAGCCCTACGGAGAAACCAACCAGTGGGGATCCTTCAGCCTTGCGGATTGGAGCGCATCGGAGGCAGCAGCGAATCCATCCGACGCTTGCAATGGCGTCGTCATTGTTCCCGGTACCAATCCTTGCGGACAAGCCGCAAGTCAGCTTGCGGCGCTGGGTATCTCGCTGCCATTGTCCGGCGGAACGCCCGGCCCGAACCGCGCTTTGACGCAACAGAATAACCATGATATCGCCCCGCGCATCGGTATCGCCTGGGACATTTTCGGAGACGGCAAGATGGCTCTCCGGCTTGGCGTCGGCCAATTCTACCAGCGTGATTCCGTGGGTGCGAGCGAGGGTCTTGCCGGGACGGCTCCTTTCGTAATCTCAGCAACCGACAACCATCGAACGCTTGAGGCGGCAGTTCCCCTTGTAAGCCCTGCCGTATCGCCCACTTGGGGTGTCGATCCACATCTACTTACGCCAAACAGCTGGCAGTGGAACATATCGCTTGAACGGCAACTTGCGCGCAACACAGTGCTTCAAGTGGGATACGTGGGCAATGCCGGCATGCACTTGAGGCAAGGGTTGGATATGAACGCACCTCCCTATGCTGACTGGGGCACCACGGCGTTTTTGAACACGTCGAGTTTTACAAATATAAACACGTATCGTCCAGCCTCTAACTTCAGTTCTATTTCGCAGATGAACAACGGTGGCCATTCGTCGTACCACTCGTTGCAGGCATTGTTCCGGGCGCGTACAGGCAACTTCTCAACCTTCCAGGCGGCCTATACTTGGTCCCACACCATTGCCAACACGGAGTTGAATCAGTCCTCGAATAACCTCAGCGAGCAAGGTGTCACGGATCAAGCCGACACTAGGCTTGACAGAGGCAACGCCCGTATCAACCGGCCACAAATCTTTGTGGCAAACGAAGTATTCTATCTGCCGAAGTTGGCGAACAAGAGCACCTTCGTTCGCGGAGCGTTGGGCAGTTGGGAGGCCAACAGCATCATTACGATAAGTAGTGGCAATTCACAAACCGTGTTCGCTGGCGCTGTGAATGATGCCAATCAGTGCGTGAATGCCATGCTGATACCAGGTGCTCCTGCAGGAGTCCCGTGCTCAGGGGCGGGGAGCAACGCAAATGACTACTATGTCCTAAGTACGCTGATGGGATCGAATTTTCCCAGCAACGCCAACTCGCGGCCAGACGCAGTAGTAGGCGTTAAGTGCAATTCGAACCAAAGCGGCAACCAGATCTGGAATCCAGCAGCATTTACGTGGGTGGGTTACCAGATCGGCACCGTTGGCAATTCCGGTCGTGGGACTTGCCTCGGTCCGGATACCCGGAATATCGACTTCCAGTTGGCGAAGAATTGGTACTTTAAGGAGAGGTTCCGTTTGAAGTTCAGCATGGACTTCTTCAACCTCTTCAACAACGTCAACTTCAAGGGCAACTCGATGAACGGTACCTTCAACGCGAACAACGTAGTGTGCGGCACTTCTGCTTGCAGCCCAGCCAACAAGGTGATCACGGGCGAGACGACAAACCCGAACCAAAGCTTCGGACAGGCCACCGTGGTACAGCCGGGGCGCGAGCTTCAGTACACGCTGAGGTTCTCCTTCTAGGTTGTCACTGAACGGCAACGAATTTAACTCCTTCAGCGGCGGGACTTGCTATTTCGAGTCCCGCCGCTTATTTTTGACTATGCTCCACTGGACCTGCTTTTTGTGAATTTCCAGAAAGCCAATCAGCTCAGCCGAAACGAGGGATGGCGGTTGTTTCTGTCGTGTTGCACTGCGGCAGTCTTTCTCACGGTTGCCATCCAAGGTCATTCACAGTCACCGCAGGCGGCCGGCGGGACGCAAAAGACACCACGAAAAACCACTGCGCAAAAGCCCAACGGGGCCGCTGCTGAGCTGCAGAAGCGGCTCGATCGGGCGGAGCGTGCAAAGTCCTCGGGGAGCCCCGCTGAGGTTGCGCATGCGAGTGAGCTTGTAATCGCGTTGGCGCTGCGCGAACTGGGGCAGGTCCGGCTTTTGGAATCCGCCTATCCGCAAGCCGCGGAATTGTACGGCCGTTCTCTTGATTTCGAAAACATCCCGGATACGCGCATCGATTTGGCTATCGCGGATCTGCAGGCTAGCCAACCCGACAAGGCCATCGAAGAGGCGGACCGGGCGTTGCTGGACGACCCGAACAATGTGCGTGCATTTGAGCTCCTTGGCCGCGCCTGGACAGTGAAGAATGACAATGCGAGAGCTTCGCACGCGCTGGCTCGTGTCGCGGAGATTTCACCGAACGTCGAAAACCTCTATTCGCTGGCCATCTGTCTGTTAGCGAGCAAGGATCCGGCTGACCGGCCGCGCGCGGAACACGCCTTTGGAGAAATAGCGAAGCTGGCGGGCGATAGCGGGTCGCTGCACGTCATGTTTGGCCGGGCGTATCGTGACGCAGGCGATATGCCAGCGGCCATACGCGAATTCGAAACGGCCATCAAACTCGATACCCGGACTCCGCACGCGCACTATTTCCTTGGACTGGCGCACCTTGCCGTAAATGAGTGGGTTGCTACCCCCGAGGTGAAGACCGAATTCCTGAAGGAACTGGAGTTTTATCCGCACGACTATCTGGCCAACTACATGATGGGATTCCTCGCCTCGGCGGAAAGAAAATATGAGGAAGCAGCGAAATACTTGAAGGTGGCAGCGACCCTCAATCCGGAAGCGCCGGAACCGTGGCTGTACATGGGCCTGGACGCCTATGCGGAGAACGACATGAGCCAGGCGGAAGAGTGCTTTCGCAAGGCGATTCTGCTCACGGGTTCGGATGATTCGCGAACGAACTATCAGATTCGCAGAGCCTACATTGATTTAGGGCGCATCCTTACAGTGTCTGGAAGAAAAGAGGAAGCGGCGAAATATCTGGAGAAAGCGCGCGAGCTGCAAAACAAGGTCTTGCAATCCAGCCAACAAGGCATGGCCTCACACTTCATCGAAGAAGGAGCCGATTCGGCCCTTTCCGCCGCCGTAGTTATGCCTCCGGAGGCGCCAGAAGGCAAATTCCAAATCGCCTCTGCCGAAAATGTCGATCCCTTTGCACAAGTGGATCCCGCTGTTCTAGCACAGGCAAATCTTACAACCGAGCTGAAACAGGAAGCAGCCTCGCAAGAGAAACAACTGCGCGCCGTGCTGGCGCAGAGCTTTAGCGATCTGGCAACTTCGGACGCCATTCGCAAAGACTATGTGGCTGCATTGAGTCACTATCAGGATGCGGAACACTGGGATCCAGCCGTTCCTGGGCTTATGCGGAACTTGGGAATGGCTGCGTTCCGCGCGCAAAACTACCCCGAGGCAATTCGCGGATTGTCCGCCCAGTTGGCCTCGCACGCGGATGATGCCACCGCGCGCGCGATACTAGGGATGGCTTATTTCGGAGAGGACAAGTACAAAGAAGCCGCGAAAACCTTTGAGCCTCTGGGGAAAAAGGGAATGCAGGATAGCACCGTGGGATATGCGTGGGCAGCGTCGTTAGCTCGATTGGGAGAACTGCGGCGAGGAACGGAAGTGCTCCAGGAATTTGAAAAGGAAGATCGCCCGAACGACACGTTGATGCTGGTGGGCCAGTTATGGCTCGAAATGGCGGACTATGCCAAGGCGGTCGCCACGTTCGGCCGCGCGCTGCAGAAAGATCCTGCACTGCTCAAGGCGCATTACTTCGCCGGAGAGGCTTATCTTCACTGGGAACACTGGGAGGAGGCGGCGGAGGAGTTTCGGGCGGAACTTGCTCGCGTGCCGGAGGATACGGAGGCGAGATACAATCTTGGGTTTGTGTATCTTCAGCAATCGCACGTTGCCGAGGCCGAAAAGTTGTTTCAGGAAGTGATTGCCGCACATCCGGAGCATGCAAATGCGCAGTATGAAATCGGCAAAATCTTGATGGATCGAGGGGAGCTGCAAAACGCAATCGCGCACCTGGAAATAGCGGCCCGGCTGAGTCCAGAGGCAGACTACGTCCATTACCAATTGCAGGCGGCGTACCGAAAGGACGGAAGGGTTGCGGATGCAGATCGCGAGCTGGAAATCTACAAACAGATAAAAGCAAAAAAGCGGGGACGGGCGAGCGAAGCAATCTCGCAGCAGACTCCATAAAACCGGACAAAGGATGGGCTATTGAAGAGGAGAACTAGTTTCAGGATATTGGAAGCGAGCCTGCTGTTCTTTTGTGGTGCGAGCGTCACCTTTGGTCAAGGGGGCCATCCTACCCCACCGCCGCCACGACCCGGTGCGAAAGCCGCTGTATGCGCCGGGCGAGCTATCCCACAACTTGAAGACATAACCGCAAAAACGGGCATCACCTTTCGACATGTCTCTGACCCTGCCAAAAAATACATCTTCGAATCCATGACCGGTGGAGTCATTCTCTTCGATTACGACCGTGATGGCTGGCTGGATATCTATTTTACGAATGCACCGAGTGTGGCAGCAGCGTTGAGGGGGGAAAAGAGCCCTGGTGCGCTCTACCACAACAATCACGACGGCACATTCACAGACGTAACGGATAAGGCCGGAGTCGGAACGCCGTGTCTAGCAATGGGCGGAGCCGTGGGCGATTACGACAACGATGGCTGGCCAGACCTATACGTGACTTGCCTGGGTGGAAACGTCCTCTACCACAACAACGGCGACGGAACCTTTACCGATGTGGCCAAGAGCGCGGGCGTGACCGATGGGCGCTGGTCCGCGGGGGCGGCATTCGGCGACTACGATGGCGATGGGTACCTGGATTTGATGGTGGTGAATTACGTCGATTTCCATCTCAGCGATCTGCCCGGATTCGGCTCAGCGCCCAACTGCAAGTATCGCGGCATCGACGTGCAGTGCGGCCCCAGAGGATTGAAGGGCGCGGGAGATTCTCTTTTCCATAATAATGGCAATGGGACGTTCACAGACGTTTCGAAGGAAGCGGGAGTATCTGACCCAAACGGTTATTACGGCATGCAGGTGGTCTGGGCGGATTTCAATAACGTGGGCCGGCCCGACATCTATGTGACCAACGATTCCACACCAAAGTTCCTTTATAAGAATGAGGGGAACGGGAAATTCACTGAGATTGGTTTGGAATCAGGGACAGCCGTGGATGAGGACGGATCGGAACAGGCCTCCATGGGCATCGCCATTGGAGACTATAACCACACGGGCCGTCCCTCTCTCTATGTCACGAATTTTACGGACGAGTATAGCGTGCTATTCCGGAACGACGGAAATTGGAATTTCACTGATGTTTCGTACAAATCGGGCGTGGCAGTTCCTTCGTTGCCGTATGTGAAATGGGGAACTGCCTTTGTGGATTTTGACAACGATGGCTGGTTGGATCTGATCGCGGTGACGGGCCATGTATATCCTCAGGTGGATGCCCTGCCGTCCGGAGCGCGTTATCGCGAACCGAAAATCCTTCAGATGAACCAGAAGGACGGAACATTCTGTGACGCCAGCACACAAGCGGGCCCGGCTCTCATGGAACCGCAAGCTTCGCGTGGTCTCGCGGTCGGAGATTTGTTCAACGAGGGGCAGATGGACGTGGTGATCAACAACATGGACGGAGCGCCCATGATTTTGAGAAACCATGGCATCCCTGGCAATCACTGGGTGAGTTTTGAACTTGCGGGCACGAAGAGCAACCGGCTGGCGATTGGCGCCAGGCTGAAACTGGTGGCTGGTGGGATGACGCAAACGGACGAGATTCACAGCGGGGCAAGTTATCTTTCGCAGAATGACCTTCGAGTCCACTTTGGTTTGGGAAAAGCAACGAAGATCGACAGCCTGGAAATTCACTGGCCATCGGGCCAAGTGGAGACACTGAAGGATCTGGAGGCGGACAAGTTTTACAACGTTCTTGAAGGACAGGGAATAGTCCCGGCAGAAAAAATCCTGCCCACAAGCCGCCCCGGTGCGGTACCACAGAAATAGCAAACCCGGTCGGGGGAAACCTTCTCAAGTGCAAAGCGATCGGCACTCCTCACAAGCCAAGAACAGAGACCTTCTGGTGGATAAATCTGGCCGGGGTGAGCTGCGCCAATTTGCGAGCAATCGAACCGGCGTTAGCGTCCGGTACACTTTCTACTAAATCGTTTTTGTGCTATCGTTTTGCCGTAACTGGAGAGCGCAAATCCACCAACCAAACATCCGCGGGTCCCTCTGGAGGGTGCATGATTCCGCGTCAGAATCGCATTCGGTTGCCAATTCTCTTGTGATACGAGAGGCGCATGCCGCGGACTAGATACAACGTGCGAATTTCGCACACGACGTCGACAGGGTCGCCCAATGTTTTGAGCTCCTGCAAGTTGTACGTCTTTCGCGGGGGCCATAGAATGTGTGCGAGGAAATTCATGAGACACTTCCTACGGATTGTAGTAATGGCGGCTGTATTTGCAGGAATTGTGAATGCGGTAATGGCAAAAACTCAGGTGAGCACGCAGAGTGGTGGGAAATTGCCAGACGGGGCGTCCGTCGAAATCTACACGCTCAAAGACGAAAAAATTGAAGTTCAGATCATGACCTATGGCGGATTTGTTCTTTCCGTAAAGGTGCCGGATCGCACGGGCAAGGTTGAGGACGTGGTCCTCGGTTTTGACGCTCCCTCGGGGTACTACGAGAACAATCACTCGACGAGCGCCGCTTTCTTCGGCCCCATTGTTGGCCGGTACGCGAACCGCATCGCGCACGGAAAATTCGCGCTGGATGGAAAAGAATATACGCTCCCGAAAAACAACGGGGACAACACGCTTCACGGGGGGCCGGGCGGCTTTCACAGCCGCATGTGGACCGGCAAAGCGATCTCCGACGGCGTCGAGCTAAAGTACATAAGCAAAGACGGCGAAGAGGGGTTTCCTGGTAATTTGTCGGTCACGGTGCGCTACACGCTCAGTGGCGATGATCTGAAAATCGAATATTCCGCGAATACCGATAAGCCCACGGTTCTGAATCTCACGAACCATTCCTATTTCAATCTTTCCGGACAGGGACATGGCACAATCCTCACTGAACAACTGAAGCTCAATGCTTCACGTTTCACGCCGGTGGATTCGGGGCTGATTCCGACGGGGCAATTGAAATCGGTTGCTGGGACGCCGTTTGATTTTCTGAAGATCCACGCAGTTGGTGAGAGCATCAACGCCGATGATGAGCAGATTCGCCTCGGTCACGGCTATGACCATAATTTCGTGATCGATGGCGGTGGCAAGGAATTAACGCAGGCTGCCGAGGTTTACGACCCTGCAAGCGGCCGTGTACTTGAGGTGCTGACGACCGAACCCGCCGTTCAGTTCTATACCAGCAATTTTCTAGACGGCTCGATTAAGGGCAAGGGCGGCGTGGCTTACCCGAGGAATGGTGCGCTTTGTCTGGAGACGCAACACTTTCCAGACTCGCCCAATCACCCGGATTTTCCAACGACAGTTCTGAGGCCGGGCAGCGAATTCCATTCCACAACGATTTTTCGATTCTCTGTTCGATAGGCTGCCAAGCAGGTCCCAAGGAAAGCAACTCAAAAAGATGCATCTTTTAGGAATCGACGTCGGCACCAGCGGGACGCGTGCTGTCCTGCTCGATTCGCATGGTCGAGTGGTCAGCGCCGCCACGGCCGAGCATGCTCCCATGAGCTCGCCGCATATTGGGTGGGCGGAACAATCCCCAGAGGATTGGTGGCGGGCCGCGTGCCAGGCAATCAAGGAATGCTTGGCGAAAAGCTCCGTACCGCTTCAGGAAGTTGCTGCCATTGGACTGACAGGCCAGATGCACGGACTCGTGCTGCTGGACGCGCAGGACCAGGTTCTGCGGCCCGCGATCATCTGGTGCGATCAGCGCACGGAGGAGGAATGCCGTGAGATAACCACCCAGGTTGGTGCTCAACGGCTGATCGAGTTGACAGCGAACCCCGCACTCACCGGATTCACTTTGCCAAAAATCTGGTGGGTGCGCCACCACGAGCCGCAAATCTGGGCGCGCGTGCGTTCGCTAATGCTGCCGAAGGACTACATCCGATTTCGCCTCACTGGCTCGCGCGCGATCGATATGGCAGACGCGTCCGGCACACTCCTGTTCGACGTCGTACACCGCCGCTGGTCGCAACCCATGCTTGAGATTTCACGGGTGGACGAAGGGTGTCTGCCAAGAGTGTTCGAATCGCAGGAAATTAGCGGCCATGTTAACGAGGACGGTGCACGGTCGTCAGGATTGCGGCCGGGCATTCCCGTCGTGGCCGGTGCAGGCGACCAGGCCGCAGGCGCTGTGGGAATGGGGATCGTCAAACCGGGGGCCGTCAGCGCCACAATTGGCACTTCCGGTGTTGTCTTCGCGGCGACAAGCACACCTGTGCTCGAGCCGAAAGGCCGCATCCACACCTTTTGTCATGCGATTCCGGATCGGTGGCATGTGATGGGAGTGACACAAGGCGCGGGTCTTTCCTTGCGGTGGTTCCGCGATCAATTCGGAGCGGGAAAAGAGGATGGCCGTGATCCGTATGAGCGGCTGACGGAAGAGGCCGCAAAAACGCCGTCCGGAGCAGATGGGCTTCTGTGGGCACCTTACCTGATGGGCGAGCGCACGCCGCATCTTGATCCCAAGGCCCGAGGAGCATTGGTGGGAATAACCGCGCAACACACGCGAGCACATATCATTCGAGCGATTCTGGAAGGAGTGGCGTTCAGTCTTCGGGATTCTCTCACCTTGTTCCAGGAAATTGGTGTCCCGATTGGTCCCATCCGTTTGGGTGGAGGCGGAGCGCGCTCTCCGCTGTGGCAACAGATTCAGGCGGACATTTATGGCATGCCGGTGGAATTAATCGAAACGGATGAAGGCGCCGCCTACGGGGCTGCGTTGCTCGCGGGAGTAGGAATTGAAAGCTGGCCGTCTGTGGAGGCTGCTTGCGAGACCGTAGTTCGTGTTGCAAAGCGGATACACCCCAATCCAAAAACCGTCGAGCTGATGAGCCTTCAATACAATGAGTATCGCAAGCTCTATCCAGCTCTTTGGGGTATCCAGCACAGTTTTTGATTCGTTCCCTATGATCGTGGGATGTTGGTTTTGCCCCGGTCGCTGCTACCATATGGTATGTTGGTGGGAGCGGGCCCGTAGCTCAGCGGTTAGAGCAGCGGACTCATAATCCTTGAGGGAGCACTTGCCTTCTCGGTTTGTCAATAACTTAGCTGGACGTTTCTGGGGCTGTCTGGAGTTTTGTGGGCATGTCGGTACGGGTTTTGGGACCGATTCTGGGACTAGTTTTAGGACTGCCAATCAGCTCGGCGGAGTTCCGTGTTCGTGCGCTGTTCCGCCTCCATTCTCTTCGCCAAAATCGCGAATGACCCAACTCGTGAGTTCGTTTCTTGAATCGAGTTCAAGAATTTGCTCGACGATCATGTCGACTGCTTGAAGGATTCTGCCGGAACTGGCCAACGCGCCGGACTCTACGACCCACCTAGTATTGGAATTCCGCGAGCGGTAGAATTGGAGGGAACAGGTAGGGAACACTTTCATGCCGAATTGCATTTATTGCGGGGCCGCCGACGTAACCACTGAACACCCGTTACCGCGTGGCCTCGGAAAATTCAAAGACTACGTGCCGCTGACCGATGGGTTGTGCAGCCGGTGCAACGGTGTCTGTGGCCAGCTTGACGAGCAGCTATGCAGATGCGGCAGCGAAGCTTTCTTTCGCAAGTTCCTTGGTATTTCGGGACGCTCGGGACACGATGACGTGAACTCGTTCTACCGGGGCAGTTCTCGTGGCGGACGCTTGGAAATGGTCGGAATCAACCATGAAACCGGCGAAGAAAAAGAACTGGAACTAATGGGGCCAAATAGTGTGCGGGAGCTACGGTGCGTGAAGCTTGTTGCTGAAGATGACTCCATCCACACCATCCCGATCCTAGACGGGATGACGACGGAGGAGTTTCGGAAAAAGGTAACTGCGCTTGGTTTCAAGTCATTCAAACACGCCAACATTTCTGCGGCCTCTGAGGAAATTCCGTGGGTGGAATCCCTCTTTGAGGGATTCACGATGCAGGGAAAGACCGAATGGGTCCAACCCACGGGGCCAATCATTTACGGACCTTTGACCATCAAGTTCACGGTCAACGACCGGTATTTCCGTGCCATCGCAAAGATTGGATTTCACTACTTCCTGACGAAGTTCCCTAGGTTTCGCGGTGACGAAGCCTGCTTCGCGGAGATTCGGAATTTCATCATGAGCGGTTGTCCCATTGATCAAATCGGGAGATTTGTAACGCAAAGCCGGGAACAGTTTGCCTATCAGCTTCGCGCCGGTGACAGGTTGAGCGTGTGGGGCCATTTGATTGGCGTGGACGCTAACTACTCTGGTTTCCGCGCCAAGGTTCAATTGTTTGCGGGACCGGAGAACCGTTCGACCGTGTTCACCGTTCAGCTTGGTAAGAACCCTTCCCCAATCCACTACTCGGAGGCTTATGGGGACTTTTTTGCGTACTATCCGCCAGAGCAGCGAGACGATTTCGACGGTGAAGTATCTGAATTGGGCGTGGTGGCCCACCTTTAGCGTGGGCTACATCATAGGAGGGCGTGATGGCAGCAATGCTTGAACGGAACGGGAAAGATGGAAAGCCAACGCCGAGCAACATTCCGCCGAAGGAAGTAATTCGTTGCTCCCACGCTGGCTGTGGAATTTCGTACACGCTTTCATATACGGATGACGAATACTACATGGGCGGCAGCGAATTGAACGTGGATAAGATGCGCCGATTGGCGACTGACATAGCGGACAACGAACATCCGGCTCACTCAACGCAAAATTATATGTGGAAAGGGCCAGAACGCGGCTGGTTGGAAGCAGATTCGCTTACGGCGAGAGCGGCGCTCTAGGAAACTCTTTTGAGGCAGGCAGACTGAAATCTGTGACTTGCCTTGCTTCGGTGTTAGAATTAGGAGAGGAACTTAAGAATGAACTGGTTTGCACCGACGCCTCCGAGTGCTCAACCGCAGCGATACGAACCGTGCAATTGTGCGGCCCCTCAAAATCCAGTTGGATCGGCCCTCGAAAGAGATGCTGCACGAGCAATGGAGCAAGTCAATCGAGTGCAAACAAGCGTTCCCCCTCCACAGCCAGTTAACCCGCATTACCCTCGTGAGTCCTATCGCAGCGAGCCAGTTATGAATTCGTCCCCCTGCTCAGGTTCGGCCCTCTTCACGACAACGTGAAGGTAGTCACCATGCAAACGAAGTGTTGAGATGCGAGAAGTGCCTGAAGATCCTGCCTTCGATATGAGTGCGAATGAGGTTCGACTAAGACTTGAGAAAGGTCTGGCTCACTTTTTTGAGAAGGACCGGAAATTATTGGAGAGCGGTGTTAGAGAAGACAGTCTTGCGCACAAGATCGCCGAGCACCTAGCTGTTGAATTTGATGGATTCGACGTAGATGCTGAATACGACAAGATGCATGTGGACGGCATTCCGCACCAGAAGAAGTACATCGGCTTGGACGGCAAGGAACGCGGCGCGATTCCTGACATAATCGTTCATCGGCGGCAAAAGATGGACAACTTCGTTGCCATTGAAATAAAGAAGGCAGAAAATAAGCTCGGTCGGTCGAAGGACTTTGAAAAGCTGAATGCTTATAAATGGCAACTTCAGTACCACTTTGCTGTGTTCTTGGAAATCGGCTTTACGGACCACAAACCGGTCGGCAGAATTCAGTTTGTTTAGGAGTGGAAGGTGAACCATGATTGTATTTACAGCAGCAGATGCGGCCCTCGATAGGCTCGAAGGAATGGTCAACAGCTTCGTTAGGGGTCCGCGAGGACGTAAGCGCGGCGCTACAATGTCGCAGGTTTACGGCCAGTACAAAAGTGCTCGCCGCTATGGGGTGCCAGAGGAACAGATTCGCGCTAGGATCGCGCGGGGCATGACGAATCCACCTCTGGCGGCTGCTTTACGGGTTGATGAGGTAAAACGGCGTTTTCTAACGTAGGTCCAGGTGTTCCCTAGGTCTTTCTGCCTGACCCCTAATCGAAGTCGAAGGGAAACACTCTGATGTGTTCGAGTCCCTTGTCAGCTAGTAAATTCTCCAAATCACCGGTTACGCTTGCAGCTTCGTCAAGGACTACAATCCACGTCACCCATTCTCTCGAATAGGCCGCACACTGCCCCACGCATCGATCACGTTCACTCTTCCGCAGACTGATTTTGACCTCTATAGCAAGGCAATCCTCGACCAGAACGTCCGGCTGGCCCTCGTGTGTATCCGGGTGTTCCTCGATTTCGAATCCGGTTTCGTCGTTTAAGTAGCTCGCCAAAGCACTCACAAAATCGTCCTCTGTCTCGTACTCCTCCGGCTCCCACCTTTCCAGCGCATACCCTACTTCCGTGCAGACCTCCCGCACTTCTTCCGGATTATCCCGTTCTGCCCTGCTTTTCTTCGCTTCCTCGATTTGGCTGTTCACTACAGAGACCCCAACTGCTGCTCCAGCTAGTCCGGCAAGCAAGTGTGAAAGGTCGAAGTCACTCTTATGTCGCATCTTGTCCTCACCCCCTTTTCGCTCAATACTTGATTGACACCAAACGCGAAGTCAAGAGTGTTTCCACAGAGTCCGGCACCGGCACTTCAGAGTTGCAAGCATGCTGATTTTTTGTTTTGCAAGAGGGCGTCATAATGATGAGCAATTCATCGGCTAGAGTCAGGACGACTTGGAACGAAACGCTCACAGTAGTTTCAAGCTACGTGCGTGAGGTGTTTCACCGTAGCTTCCCGCCGTTCAAAGATGACGGCGATGTTTCGCCAACTATCGTTGCTCTTCGAGATGCGTTCTATGCCTTCCCAGTTCCGACAGATGTGCTGCTAATCGATTCGGGTAAAGTCCAACCCGTGGAACCAAGACTTTTCCTGGACAACATAGAAGAGGGCGGGCCTATTTGGACACTCATCGCACACCATGCAGGAGAAGCCCCAGGCCGGGGAATCACATTTCACGGAACCCGACCTCTGGCGGAACTCGACACATATTGCTCTCTCTTGAAAGAACGGTTTGCGTTTCGCGACGACGACGGATCACTAGAAATAATCAGGAGCTTAAAGAATACTGGATTTCGGGATCATCAATCTCTGGACATCGTCGATTTCATTCCCTTCGATATTCGTGAACGGCCCGAAGCCTATGCCAAATACTTTGGGGAATTGCTATTGATGGACAGTTCAGAAATGCTGATCCTCAAGTTTAAGAAGGAGATCGAATACAACGCTGTTTACGGCCTACAAACCGACCCTATTTTGAGTTTGGAAGATTGGACAAAAATCGACCCAAGGACCGCTATGTTTGTGAATCTTTCGGATGGTAAGCCGCCGACTTTTCAGGATAGGCAGGAGGCCGTCTGTGACATTCAATTGATTCCGAAAGTTCCCGAGGACATACAACTCACTTTTCAAAGGGCTAAAGATATTTACGTCACGGGCTATTTCCGATACGACTTCTACACAGTTGCCGTGCACTACGCTGCTCTAGCGATTGAGGCAGCGATCAAAGCAAGGTGGACCGCGAGTCTTCGGCAAAATGTAACTCTTTCATTCGGCAACAAAACGAATGATATGGCTTTCCCGTCCCACACAAAGATATTGCACTTTTGTAAGAGAGAAAAATGGGATCGCAACAAGACGTTGGTTGATGGCAAACCTTTCCCTGTTTCTATGACTATGCTGCTGGACTGGCTCGAACGCGAGCGGATCGTCACCAAATGGGAAAGAAGAGGTTTAACA
>Ga0187801_10000058_pt1 | contig 22528 bp, 18 predicted proteins | sample NC_wetland_sal_i_10_FD_132465 | JGI IMG/M metagenome (GOLD analysis project Ga0187801, IMG submission 132465) | Wetland sediment microbial communities from Neuse River Estuary, North Carolina, USA - Control_1 | ecosystem: Environmental > Aquatic > Freshwater > Wetlands > Sediment | place: USA...
ACGCCGTCGCGCATGGCCTCCGCCATGAGGACGGCATCGACAGCCTCAGCAATGGCCGTGTTCATCAGGACACCATCAGCACCCAGTTCCATCGCAACGGCAGCATCCGAGGCCGTGCCTACGCCGGCGTCCACGATCATGGGAACTTCGGTGATGCGTTCCCGAAGGATGCGGAGACTGGCAGGATTCTGAATCCCGAGGCCGGAGCCAATCGGAGCAGCAAGGGGCATGACGGCCGCGGCGCCGGCATCAATCAGTTTGCGGGCAGCAATCAGATCGTCATTCGTGTAGGGCAGTACGACAAAGCCTTCCTTCACCAGGACCTTGGTGGCTTCCACGAGTTGCTCGGTGTCTGGGTAAAGAGTTTGTTGATCGCCGATGACTTCGAGCTTGATCCAGTTGGAAAGACCCACCTCGCGGGCGAGGCGCGCGGTACGAATGGCTTCGTCGGCGGTATAACAAGCGGCGGTATTCGGGAGAATGAAGATTTTTTCACGATCGATGTAGTCGAGGAGCGATTCTTTCGATTTGTCGGTCAGGTTCACGCGGCGAACGGCAACGGTGACCATATCCGCGCCAGAAGCGGCGTGGGCGCGGGCCATTTCCTGAAAACTGCGATACTTCCCCGTTCCGACGATGAGACGCGAGCTGAATGCACGACCCGCGATGACGAGTTGATCTGACATAAGCGGCTCTCCACAGAGATTGTAGTCCTTGCGGAGTGCGAGAACAAACGTCAAGGCCACGGGGAAATATGGGTTATCAGAGCAAACAGAAAGGGCGGCAGAATCCCACGCCGCCCAAGTTCGAATTGCGAAGGCTTATGCTTGGGTGAGATGAGCTTCAAGGAACCAAAGGTCCTTGTCGAGCTCGCGGGTAAGCTGGGTAAAGAGGTCCGCTGTGATGGCGTCGCTCAGGTCATCCGACTCCTGGACGGCAGTGCGGAGCGCGTTGGCGTGGTGGGCGACGTTGTGGACCAGGAACTTCAGCATGGAGGAGCCGTCGGAGGCAGTGAGGTCGGCTTCTTTCAGCCCGGACTTGGCAGCTGCCTCGCGGACAGTGCCATTGGCCACGCCGCCAAGAGCGGCAACCCGCTCGGCGATGGTATCCGTTTGTTCGTCGAGATGAGAAGAGACGGAATCGAACAGTTCATGAAGTTGAATGAAATGCATGCCCTTCAAGTTCCAGTGGGCCCATTTCACCTGGCTGCGTATGTCGAGGCTATCGGCAAGACGCGCGTTCAAGAGTGCAATAAGCGCTTGCCGGTTGTTTTCAGGGACTCCGATGCTGCTGGGGTACGTGCGGGCGGTGGCCGTAGCGGTAGCGGCTTTAGGCATGAAAAACCTCCTGAGAAGTGGGGGTTACTGCCATATGAGATGCCAAGACCGCAGGGATGGGTACGATTTAAATGCGGCGGCAGCTCTCTAACTTGAAATCCGGAGTCGAAGAGGGATCCGCGGACTCCATTCGGAATGACGGATTGGGGTAGGAGAGAGGTGTCAGTCGCGGATGAGGGGACGGGGTTCGATGACGTCGGAATAGAGCTTGTCGATGAGGTCGTGAAATTGCGTTTCGACGACGCGTCGTTTGAGCTTCATGGTGAAAGTGAGTGCGCCACTAGCAAACGTAAAGTCGTCCGGAAGGAGGGCAAAGCGCTTAATCGATTCATATTGAGCGAGATGCGCCGTAAGCCGGCTGACCTCCCCTTCAACGACAGCGTAGGTGCGGGGATGGGCAGCCATCTCCGAGTCTGAGGAAAACTTCAGGTCTTCCTCCGCCAGCTTCGCAGCGATGGTGACGGGATTGATGACAATAAGGGCAACCACAAATTTGCGCTGGTCGCCAACAATCATGGCATTTAGAACATAGGGGCTGGTCTTCAGGATGTTCTCGATCGGCTGCGGCGCGATGAACTTGCCCGCAGCGGTCTTGAGCAGATCCTTCTTGCGATCGGTGATGAAGAGATAGTTGTCCTTGTCGAGATAGCCGATATCGCCGGTCTTGAACCAGCCGTCCTCGGAGAGAACTTCCCGTGTCGATTCAGGCGATTTGTAATAGCCCTGCATAATGCAGGGGCCCTTGGCCAGAATCTCCCCATCATCGGCGATTCGAATCTGGACATTGGCGATGGGCCGGCCGGAACTGCCAATGCGGTTCGCGGGATAAGAGGAAGTGAGGACGGGAGACGTTTCCGTGAGGCCATAGCCCTGATAGATGGGAATACCGATGGCCCAGAAAAATTCACCCAATGACTTGGACAGCGGGGCACCGCCTGACAACACCACGCGCAAGCGGCCGCCGGTGCCAGCGCGAATCTTCGAATAGACCAACCGATCGGCCAATGCCCACTTCAGTTTCAAGCTCAAGCTGGCGGATTTTTCGCCGCAACGCCAGAGAGCCGATTCTCTCGCGGTTTTCATGGCGAAATCGAAGATTTTTCGTTTGACGCCCGTGTTGCTACTCCCCCGCTCCATCAGGCGGGCATAGATTTTCTCGAAGAAACGGGGAACGGCAGCAAGAACCGTGGGTTTGACCTCAAGCAAGGCCTCGGCGACGTTTTCGACGACCTCGACGTAGGCGACGGGGCAGCCCCTAAAGATGTAGAGATAGTCCAACATGCGGCCGTAAACGTGAGCGAGAGGAAGAAAAGAGACGGCGAGGTCGGTTTCCGGCTGGAGTTGGAGTTCGGAGCACGAGTCCGTCACGTTAGAACTGAAATTGGCGTGGGTGAGCATGACGCCCTTGGGCTCACCGGTTGTTCCGGAAGTGTAAATGATGGAGGCAAGTTGACTGGGCAAAACCTGCGCCGCGCGCTCACGGTACAAAGCGATTTCCTTGGGGCCGGCCGTGGCGATCAGCGTCTCGTAGCGCAAGAATTCCGCAGGCATGGTGTCGCCTGCCTCGGCGACGATGACCTGCTGGACCTGCTTGAACTGATCACGAACTCGAAGGAATTTCTCAAGCTGGCGGCTTCCCGCGATGAAAACTACCTCTGCCCCGCAATGATTCAGGATATAGGTCATTCGGTCGGGGGATTCGTTGAAGTAGACAGGGACGGTGATAGCGCCGGAACCGCTGATAGCGAAATCGGCGGTGTGCCATTCCGGACAATTGGGGGCAAACAGGCCGACGCGGTCGCCGGATTTCACGCCAAGCTCAACCAAGGAATCCGCCAAACCGGCCACGCGGCGGAGAAACTCCTGGGAGGAGATGGCCTCCCAACGGTCCGCCCGGCGAACCATCTGCGCGCGGGGAGATGGGAGTTCATCGACCGCTTGGAGGAATCGAGAGGGGAGCGAGTCGTAGCTCATGCTTTTTTTGAATGTACCCTAGAAGGAAAATACGTGCAACGTCGGGTCAACCCATTGGTTCCTCGGTTAGATGGTTCTCGGGAACAAGGGTGGGGTAAACGACGGGCGAGAAACTCCGAAAAGTTCGAGTCTACCAAACAGCGAAGACAAAGGAAGGCCCGAGGCAGGATGTTTCCCGCTCGAACGGATTCCTACCTGACCATTGGTCGGCCATCCGTTCCTGCGCTTCTGTTTTCCGACGAGATTGAAGCTGCGCTAAGATGGGGAGATGGGAGCATAGGACATGAGCGCGACCATACCCGCAATGAATGATCCAGCGACAAGCCGTGGGCCGTTTCGGGCGCCACGCGGAACGGAGCTTTCCTGCAAAGGCTGGCAGCAAGAGGCGGCGCTGCGCATGCTGCTGAACAACCTGGATCCGGAAGTGGGGGAAAAGCCCGAGGATCTGGTGGTGTACGGCGGGACGGGAAAAGCTGCGCGGAACTGGGACTGCTTTCATGCCATCGTGAAATCGCTGAGGGCTTTGGAAGCCGATGAGACGCTGCTGGTGCAATCCGGCAAGGCGGTGGCGGTATTTCGCACGCATGAATACGCCCCGCGGGTGCTGCTGTGCAATTCGAACCTGGTGGGCCAGTGGAACAATTGGGAGAAGTTCAACGAACTGGATCGCGCCGGACTGATGATGTATGGCCAGATGACCGCAGGAAGCTGGATCTACATCGGCACACAAGGCATTTTGCAGGGAACGTACGAGACGTTTGCATCGGCGGCCCGGCAACATTTTGGCGGGGACTTGAATGGGAAGCTGGTGGTTACGGGCGGCATGGGCGGGATGGGTGGAGCGCAGCCGCTGGCCGCGACGATGAATGGGGCCGCGTTCCTGGGAATCGACGTGGACCCGGAGCGGATCAAGCGTCGAGTGAAAACGGGCTATTGCGATGTGATGGTGACTTCGCTGGATGAAGCGCTGCGAATCCTGAAGAATGCGGTGCGCAAGCGCGAAGCGACCTCGGTAGGACTGGTTGGGAACTGCGCAGACCTGATTCCGGAGCTGGCGAAACGCGGCGTGGTGCCGGATGTGCTGACGGATCAGACGAGCGCCCATGATCCCATTGGCGGGTATGTGCCGAACGGGATGACTCTTGAGCAGGCGCTGGAGCTGCGGAAGAAAAATCCGCAGGAGTACCGGAAACGCGCGGTCGCGGCCATGGGCGAGCACGTCCAAGGAATGCTGGACTTGCAGAAACTCGGCGCGGTGACATTCGATTACGGCAACAACATTCGAACGTTTGCCTTTGAGGCGGGCGTGAAGAACGCCTACGATTTTCCAGGTTTTGTGCCTGCTTACATCCGGCCTCTTTTCTGTGAGGGAAAAGGGCCCTTCCGATGGGCGGCGCTTTCCGGCGAGGCTTCCGACATCGCGCGAACGGACCGATTGGTGTTGGAGCTGTTCCCGGAGAACCAGCACCTGAAGCGCTGGATCACGCTGGCGGAGAAAAAGGTGAAGTTCCAGGGATTGCCGTCACGGATTTGCTGGCTGGGCTATGGCGAGCGCGACAAATTTGGTTTGGCAATGAACGACCTGGTGGCGAAGGGTGAATTAAAGGCTCCGATCGTGATTGGGCGCGACCATTTGGACTGCGGGTCCGTCGCTTCACCCTATCGCGAAACCGAAGCCATGAAGGATGGGTCCGACGCGGTGGCCGATTGGGCGCTGCTGAATGCCCTGGTGAATACGGCGAGCGGCGCGTCATGGGTCTCCATCCACAATGGGGGCGGCGTGGGGATTGGCTACTCGCAGCATGCCGGGCAGGTGACCTGCGCCGATGGCACCAAAGAGATGGCCAAACGCATCGAAAGAGTGTTGACGAACGACCCTGGAATGGGGGTGGTTCGCCACGTCGATGCAGGGTATGCTGAAGCCATCGAATTTGCCAAAAAGACGGGCGTGAAGATTCCCATGCTCTAAGGAGCGGAACTCGATCTCGGACGCAGGTGCGCGTGCCGGGATGGGTTCCCGCACTGGTTTCCTTTGAGATGGGGAAGAGAAATCCGTCGAGGGAGAGAACAATGTACACAGTATTGGGTGCAACAGGGCATATCGGATCTGTAATTGCGAAAACGCTTCTGGAGAGAGGCGAAAAGGTTCGGGTGGTGGGAAGAAGCACGGCAAGGCTTCAGCCACTTGTGCAGAAAGGAGCCGAGCCGTTCATCGGAGAGGTTAACGATGCAGAGGCGCTTACCCGGGCGTTGCAGGATACGCGCGCAGCATTTTTGATGATCCCACCGGGAATGACTTCACCGGATTATCGCGCCGACCAGGAACGGGCCAGCGACTCGATCACCACGGCGGTCAAGAATGCGGGTCTGCAATATGCCGTCAACTTGAGCAGCTATGGCGCGCACGCGCCGGCCGGTACGGGACCAATTCTCGGCCTGCATTTCGCCGAACTGAAGTTGAGCGCGGTGGACAAATTAAACGTGCTGCACCTGCGTCCCGCTTATTTTTTTGAGAACCACCTGGCGGGGATTAGCATGATCAAGATGATGGGTCTTTTCGGCGGCGCGTTGAAAGCCGACTTAAAAATACCCATGATTGCCACGCGGGATATCGGCGCCTACGCGGCGGAACGCCTGCTGAAACTGGATTTCAATGGAAAGCAGACGCAGGAATTGCTAGGAGAGCGCGACCTGACCATGAATGAGGTCGCGGCAATTATTGGAAAGGCTCTAAACAAGATGGAACTCCGTTACGCGCAGTTCCCTTACGAACAGGTACAACAAGTGTTGCTGCAAATGGGAACGCCGCCAAAAACGGCCGCATACTTTATCGAAATGTTCCAGGGGATTAACGACGGAATTGTGGCCGCGACGGAGTCAAGGTCGACGGAGAATACGACAGCGACGTCCTTCGAAACATTTGTGAGAGAGGTGTTCGTTCCGGCATATCAAGGAGTGGCCGTTGGTGCGTGAGTGGAGCTGCCCTCCGGCGGAGACGCGATAACGACGCTTTGACACAGAGCTTGCTTATTACTGGCGCTTCGCAGCTTCTGACCCTGCGGGGAGGCGCTCCCCGGCGAGGCGCTTCCCTCTCAAAACTAGGCGTTGTGAAAGATGGAGCCGTCCTGGTCCGCGAAGGGCGGATCATAGCCGTCGGGACCAGCGCGCAGGTCGAAGCACGAAAGGATGCCAAGCAAGCAGAAAAGCTGGACGTCGGCGGGCGCGTGGTCTTGCCCGGCTTCGTCGATTCACATACCCACCTGATTCATGCCGCCAGCCGTGCCGAAGAATATGAACTGAAAATTCAGGGTGCCAGCTACGAAGAGATCGCAAGGAAAGGCGGCGGGATTCTCAATTCCGCCAAGAAGCTCCGGGCGGCAAGCGCCGAGGCACTCAAAGGGAGAGCACGTGCTGCGCTGGAAGAGTTCGCTTCTTGCGGCACGACCACCGTGGAAGCGAAGAGCGGCTACGGCCTGAATCTTACAAGCGAAGTGAAGATCCTGAGCCTGCAACGGGAATTGAACAGCGAGCAGCCGCTGGAGATTGTCTCGACATTTCTGGGAGCACACATCGTCCCGGTGGAATTCCGGGGAAAGCCGAACGGCCCGGAGCGGTATGTTGCACTACTTCTGGAGCAGATGTTGCCGGAAGTGGTGAACGAGGGCTTGGCGGAATTCTGCGATGTATTTTGCGACCGGGGAGCGTTTACGCGCGAGCAGTCACGACGAGTCTTGAGCGAGGGCAAGCAACTGGGATTAGTGCCGCGCGTACATGCCGAACAATTGTCCCGCACAGGTGCGACGCAACTTGGCGTGGAGCTTGGCGCGGCGAGCTGCGATCATCTGGAGCAAGTGAACGCCGCCGATATCCGGGCGCTGGCCAAATCACAAACGGTGGCCACGCTACTTCCCGGATGCGACTTTCATCTCGGGTGGAAACAGTACGCGCCGGCGCGCAAACTGATCGAGGCCGACGCGGTGGTGGCACTGGCGACGGATTACAATCCGGGGACGAGCCCGACGGTTAGCATGCCCATGGTGCTGTCGCTGGCCTGCACGCAATTGCGGATGACGCCGGCGGAAGCCATCACCGCGGCCACCATCAACGCCGCGTATGCTTTGCGGCGCGAGAAAAAGGTGGGCTCGCTGGAAACGGGCAAGCAGGCGGACCTGGCGGTCTTCGAGGTGGAGGATTACCGGGAAATTCCCTATTATTTCGGGATGCAGCGCTGCTGGATGACGATCAAAGGCGGCGAGATTATCTACATGCGGGATTGAAACAGTAAATTGCTGTGTCGACCGGGGGCAGCGATGCCAATCCCCCAGAACAGACAGACGGAATTGACCCATGAAACGACTGATTGAGTGTGTACCAAATTTCTCCGAGGGACGCGATCCTGGAAAGGTTGACGCGATAGTGCAGGTCATGAGCAGCGTGCCCGGCGTCTACGTGCTCGATCGCGAGATGGATGCGGACCACAACCGGTGTGTTATTACCCTTGCCGGCGACCCCGATGCTGTCGGTGAGGCGGCGATTCTGGGCGCTGGGAAAGCCTTGGAACTGATTGACATGACCACGCACACCGGTGCGCACCCACGGGTGGGAGCAACGGACGTCGTGCCGTTCATTCCCATCGAGGGTGTGACCATTGAGGACTGCGTGGCCCTGGCGCGGCGTGTCGGAAACGAAATTTGGAAAAGGTACCGGATCCCGATCTTTTTTTATGAAGCAGCCGCAACGCGGCCGGACCGCGTCAACCTGGAAAATGTGCGCCGTGGACAATTCGAAGGATTACGGGAGGAACTGAAGAAGAACCACGACCGGCAACCGGACGTGGGCGAACCGAAGATGCATCCGACGGCCGGGGTGACGGTGGTGGGGGCGCGGAAGTTTCTCATCGCGTACAACGTGAACCTGAATACTTCGGACGTGAGCATTGCGAATAAAATCGCGAAAGCGATCCGATTCTCGAGTGGAGGCTTACGGTACGTGAAGTCCATGGGCGTGGAACTGAAAGCGAGGAACCTGGCTCAGGTGTCCATCAATCTCACGGACTTTGAGCAGACGCCCATGCACCGGGTGTACGAAATGGTGAAACGTGAGGCGGAACGATACGGTGTGGTGCCGGTGGGGAGTGAAATTGTTGGCCTGATTCCCAAGAAAGCGATCGAAATGGCGGCCGATTACTTCCTTCAATTGGAAAATTTCTCGCCCGCACAGGTGTTTGAAAATAAGCTCGAAGCAGTTCTGGCGGGAGCGCCAGTCGAAGCCAAGGACGCGAAGCTGGCAAGCCTGGCTCGCCCCTTTCTGGACGCAGTTGCCGCACCGTCGGCGACGCCGGGAGGCGGGAGCGTTTCCGCGTGTGCCGGGGCGATGGCCGCGGCGCTGGGACAGATGGTTGCGGGACTCTCGCGAAAAAAGAAATCACAGGCATTGCACGTTGAGAAACTCTCGGAGCATCTCGACGAACTGCGAAGAACGGCTGACCAACTCACGGAGGCGATTGACCGAGATGCGGCGTCTTATGAGGCCGTCGTGGCTGCATTCAAATTACCGCTGGAAAACGATGAAGAGATTGAGCGGCGAGAATTGGCCATCCAGGCAGCGACCAAAGGTGCCGCAGAAGTGCCGCTGCAGGTTGCGGAAAAATCTGCGCAGCTGAACAACCGCCTTCTGCAACTGCAGTCCATCGCCGCCGCATCTATGAAGTCAGATTTGCAGGTAGCACGTCTAATGGCTGTAGCGGCAGCTAAGGGTGCCCTGGCCAACGTGGAGATCAATCTGGAAGGATTGAAGGATCCGGCCTACGTGGAAAAGATAAAGGGGAAGGTTGCCGAACTGCGCAACCAATTGGGCTAATGGAAGGGCGATGCCGTAAAATGGAGGTTGATTCCCCGGCCGTTCATTAAGGAGCAAGACATGAAGACGAAGAGAAATTTCACGCGGATTCTGGCGGCAGGCGCCCTGCTGATGTTGATCTCCGCGATGGCCAAACCGGCCAAGGCTGGCGGGGTCAGTGCGGATACGATCGCGCTCTTCCCGAAGGATACCGGTGAGTTCGGCTACGTGGACCTGAAGACAGCGCGAACCATGAAATGGTTCCCTGCCCTGCGGGAGCAGCTTTTGCCGGAGCGCTTCCGGCAATTCGAGAAGTTTCTCGCCTCGGCAGGAGTGGATCCGAACAGCCAGGTCGATGAGCTCGTGTGGGGCTTGGTGCCCGAGGTCATTACGAAGGACGATAAAGGGGTGAGCACCGGCATTCCCTCGAGCGAGCTTACCGTGGGGATCGCCACGGGGAGTTACAGTCCGGACTCGACAGAGGCTTATTTCAAGCAGCAGAAGCTCCCCACCACCCAAATTGACAACTACACGCTGTACGCTTTTGGTTCAGGGTCCGGCGCCAGTGACCTGTATTTCTTTTTTCTGGATTCCGGCAGGGCGGTGTTCGGACATAAGCCTCTGCTCGAGAAATTGCTGGAGATCCGGCTTGGCCGGGAGGACGGCCTCCTGCGGAACGAACAGATGTACAACCTGATCAATGAAGCGAACGGTACCGGCGTGGTTTGGGCGGTGCTGGATCCGGGTTATACGCGGTTGGCGATGGGGCAACTCGCACCCGAGGTGCAGCAGTTTCCGGAAGCCGCGGCATTGGTCCAGAAGATGCAAGCCATGATCATCACGGCAACCGCCAGCAGCGGGGTTGATTCGAAATTCCAAGCGGTTTGCGGCTCAACGCAAGATGCCAATACACTGAGCCAACTGTTAACCGCGGCGCTCCTCTACAAGAAATATCAGGCCAGCAAAGATAATCCGGATTTAGGCCAGCTCCTGGATCAGACGAATGTGACTCCGTCCGGGGATCGGCTGGTGATCCGCTTGTCCGTGAGCGACGATCAGATGACATCGCTGATCCGCCACAATACGTTTGCGATCAAGATGTAAGAATTGTCCCGAGCGTCAAGTCTGGGCGCCCTCTTCCCCCTTAATCCGCTGGAGGATTTGGGGGAACGAACTTCGTCAGGCGTAAAACCGCGGTGTGTTCCCGCGATTCACAATGGACTTCATCGATCCCCTCCCAGGAGGGCTTTTCCTTGGATGGGGGCTCCGTTCCCGGCAGCGCGACTTCCACTTCCAGGCGATCCAGCGAGCGACGAAGAGTGATTCCGCACGGTGTGCCCGACGTATGACAGTGGAAGCAGTGCTTGCACGCGGCGACAACGGCGGCCTGGAATTGCAGGATCGTCTCGTTGCCCAGTCCTGCAGCGTCCGCCAGATAGCGTGCCACCCCACCGACGGCAGCAACGAGGCGCTCGTCAGGGTCCATCCGTACAGAAATCTGGTGAGGCAGGCTGGACACGTTTAAAGGTTATCGGTCATTGGCGAGCGCCACATCGCACGCTTCGCGGCAGTCGGGACAGTAATACAATCCGTCGGCGCAGAGCCGAACATTGTCTTGGCCTTTGCAGATGGTGCAGTACTTCTCGCAGGTGCAGTATTCTTCGGTCTTGTCGCACTGGGTGCAAACAATCTGGTGACGATCTGCCATTCCGCCTCCGAAACAAACTGTACCTGAGCCGTCCGCCGCCAGCAAGAGCAAGGGCGCAAGCCATTGCCAATTCGCCACGGCGAAGCGCGCAGGAAGCAATTTTGACGGCACCTGATTCGCATGCTAACATCCAGTTTTGCCCGAGCAAACGGAATGGAATCCGTAAACTCTCCCACAAATTCAGTGCCTCGCAAAACGCCTCTGAACGCGTTGCACCGCCGTCTTGGCGCCAAAATGGTGAATTTTGGGGGCTGGGATATGCCCGTGGAGTATCCCTCGAGCGGCGGGCTCGTGGCGGAGCACAAAGCGGTACGCAGCGGCGTCGGTGTATTTGATGTAAGCCACATGGGCGACATTCGGATTCATACCGCGAAGAAACCGGGCGGCGCGCTGGAGGCGGTTCAATATCTCACCATGAATGACGCATCGAAACTGGCTATCGGACAAGCGCAGTACTCCGCGATGCTTTATCCCGAAGGCACGTTTGTGGATGATGTGATCGTTCATCGGCTGGGTGAGGATGATTACCTGCTTGTGATCAACGCAGGGACTCGGGAAAAAGACATTAACTGGGTGCGGCAGAACACTGCGAAGTTCGATTGCACCGTGGAAGATCTCAGCGACACCTACACGCAGCTAGCGATTCAGGGACCGCGTGCCGTCGACGTCCTGCGCAAACTCACCGACGCGAATCTCGATGGCGTGAAAAACTACTGGTTTACACACGGAACCGTTTGCGGGCTGAAAAATACACTGATCGCGCGGACGGGCTACACCGGAGAGGATGGATTTGAGATTTACATACCGGCAGACGTGGCGACGAGCGAACGCGTTTGGAATGCGGTGATTGAGGCCGGCAAAGAGTTCGGCATCGTGCCTTGCGGGCTTGGGGCGCGGAATACGCTGAGGCTGGAATCCAAAATGGCGCTGTATGAGCACGAGATCAGCGACAAAATCAACGTTTGGGAAGCCGGACTGGAACGCTACTGTAGGATGGAGAAGGGCGATTTTGTGGGGCGCGCGGGGTTGGAAAAGGCCCGCGCCGCGGGGTTGCGGCGAACGCTGGTAGGCTTGGAAATGGTCGAAAGAGGAATTGCCCGCGATGGGTACCGTTGCTTGAACGAAAACGGGGAGCCAGTCGGCGTGGTGACCAGCGGATCTCCTTCGCCGACGCTGGGGAAAAACATTGCCCTGGCGTATGTGCCTCCGGCATTGTCCGCGCTCGGGACACCCATTTGTGTGGAGATTCGTTCGCAGAATTGCAAGGCTCAAGTGGTCCCAACACCATTTTACAAACGGATCCGGAAGGCAAGCGTGAATTAAGCAGGCGGCAGACAATCAAATGCAAGGAGTGGTCGCATGGGATATCCAACACAATATCGCTACACGAAAGAGCATGAATGGATCGACGCAAAGGGAGACACAGCCACGATTGGCATCACGGATTATGCGCAGCATGAACTCGGGGACGTCGTTTTCGTCGAGTTGCCTGCAGCCGGAAGCAAGCTGGTGGCTGGCAAGACCTTTGGCTCCGTGGAATCGGTGAAGGCCGTCAGCGAAATCTATGCCCCGGCTAACGGCCAGGTAGTCGAAGCGAATGGCGCCTTGCAGGGGAAGCCGGAGACCATCAACACCGATCCACATGGGGCCGGTTGGCTAGTCAAAATAAAGCTTTCTAATCCCGGAGAGGTCAGCGCTCTACTGGACGCGGCGGCTTATGAAGCATACATCGAGGAAAAGAAGAAGGAAGCGTCGGCCTGATGCGCTATCTTCCGAAGAGCCCTACCGAGCGTCAGGAGATGCTCGACGCCATCGGCGTAAAATCCATCGAAGAGCTTTTCTCCACTATCCCTGAAGCGTATCGCCTGAAGAAGCCGCTGAATCTTCCAGGACCGCTGTCTGAAGCCGAGGTGGTCCAATATTTCGAGGCGCGGGCTGCCGAGAATTCCACGGGATACACGAGCTTTCTCGGTGCGGGAGTTTACTCCCATCTCCGTTCCGTTGTGACAGACGCGATTCTCTTGCGCGGCGAGTTTCTTACTTCTTACACGCCGTATCAGGCGGAGATTTCGCAAGGCACCCTGCAAGCTATTTTCGAGTTTCAAACGCTGATGTGCCAACTGACGGGGCAAGAAGTTGCCAATGCTTCCATGTACGACGGGTCAACGGCCACAACGGAAGCGGTGTTGATGGCCGAACGCGTGACGGGACGGCGGCGTGTGCTGGTTGCGCGGTCGTTGCATCCGGAATACCGCGAAGTCTTGCGCACTTATGCAAAGAATTCGGGACTGCACGTGGAGGAAATTTCTTACAGCGCGAAAGGCGTGTTGGATCCCGGCGCCCTGAAAGCCGCGCTGAAAGATGATGTTTGTGCGGTGGTGGTGCAGTCGCCCAACTTCTTTGGCGCGATTGAAAACCTAGCGCCAGTTGCGGAAGCAGCGCATGCTGCGGGTGCACTGCTGGTGGTTGCGGTAGCGGAGGCCTTGTCCCTGGGACTCGTGAAACCACCGACAGCGGCCGACATTGTTGCCATGGAGGGACAAAGTTTTGGCCTGGCACCGAGTTACGGAGGGCCCTTCGTTGGGGTGATTGCCTCGCGGGAAAAGTTTGTTCGGCAAATGCCCGGGCGACTGGCGGGTCAGACGACGGATCTGGACGGACGCCGAGGTTTTGTACTCACGCTGGCGACCCGCGAGCAGCATATCCGGCGGGAAAAGGCGACTTCGAATATCTGCACCAATCAGGCACTGTGCGCGCTGGCTGCCACGGTTCACCTCTCGTTGCTTGGGAAGGAAGGCATTCGTGAAATGGCTGGGCAAAATCTTGCCAAAGCGCAGTTTGCCTTGAGCGAACTCGAAAAAATTCCCGGCGTAAAACGTAGCTTCGCCGCGCCCTTCTTCAATGAATTTGCAGTGGAGCTGCCTCGCTCGGTGAAAATGGTGAACGCAGAGCTTCTGAAATCCAAGATCGTCGGGCCGTTCGTGCTTGGCACGGCTTATCCAGAACTCAGTAAACATGCGCTGGTTTGCGTGACGGAGACAACTTCCCGTGCGGAAATCGAGAGATTCACCGCCGCAGTGAAAGCTGCTTTGGAAAGGCCGCTCTAAGCGAAAGGAACTTGCCGCCCAGTGGGATTCGGGAACGGCGCCAACGGAATTCAACGATGAACGAAAAGATCAAAAAGGCTTCGCGGCATACCAACCAGAATGAGGGTCTGATTTTTGAAAAATCCTCACCGGGCAAGCGCGCGTTTGACCTGCCGCCCCTCGACGTACCTGCCGTTGATGCGGGCAGGGCGTTGGGTGACTCTTACCGGCGGGAAGGCGTCGAGGGTTTTCCAGAGGTGAGCGAAATTGAGGTGATTCGACACTTCACACGGTTGTCCACGTGGAACTACGCCATCGACCTGGGAATGTACCCCCTGGGCTCCTGCACGATGAAATACAATCCGCGCGTGAATGAACATGTAGCGCGGCTAGCCGGTATCGCCACCGAGCATCCCTATCAGCCCCAGGAGCTTTCGCAAGGCTGCCTGAAAATTCTTTCGCTTCTGGAAAAGTGCCTCCTAGAAATCACGGGCATGGACGTCATTACCTTGCAGCCGGCAGCGGGAGCACAAGGCGAGCTGACAGGGCTTCTCTTGATTCGTGCCTACCATCAGAAGCATGGGAACCCGCGCAAAAAAGTGCTGATCCCGGACTCAGCGCACGGGACGAATCCGGCAACTGCGGTGATTGCCGGCTATGAGGTGGAAAATATTAAGTCGAATGCCGATGGTCAGGTGGACATCGCGAAACTGCGGGAGCAAGTGAACGAAGATGTGGCGGCGCTGATGCTGACCAATCCCTCGACGCTTGGCATCTTCGAACAGCAGATTCCAGAGATTGCGGAGATTTTGCACGCAAAAGGCGCATTGCTGTACATGGACGGCGCCAACATGAACGCGCTGACGGGAATCACGCGGCCTGGTGAGCTGGGAGTGGACGTGATGCACCTGAACCTGCACAAAACATTTTCAACGCCGCACGGCGGAGGCGGTCCCGGTGCAGGGCCGGTGGCGATGAAAAGAATTCTGGAGCCCTTCCTGCCGGTCCATGTTCTGGTCGAAAAAGAAGGCGGTAGATTAGCCCTCGACTCCCACCGAAAAGAGAGTATTGGCCGGGTGCGCGCGTTCGGGGGAAATTTCGGTGTTCTTGTGCGGGCGCTTGCGTACATTCTTGCTTACGGACCCGGCGTGCGGCAGGCCACGGAAGATGCCGTGGTCAATGCCAACTATATTCGCAAAGGCCTGGAAGGCACTTTCGATCTGCCCTATACGCGTCCCTCGATGCACGAGGTGGTTTTTAGCGACGCCATCCAAAAGAAACATGGCGTGAACACGATGGACATCGCCAAACGGTTGATCGACTACGGATTCCACCCCTATACCACCGCGTTCCCGCTGATCGTCCCCGGCGCGCTGATGATTGAGCCGACGGAGTCCGAGAGCAAGGAAGAATGCGATTACTTCATTGAGGCGATGAAATCCATTGCCGAGGAAGCGGAGAATAATCCGGAGCTGGTCAAGAGCGCGCCACACACCACACGGGTCCGGCGACTGGACGAAGTCGGCGCAGCGCGAAAGCCCATTCTGCGCTGGAAGTCCTCTGCAAAGCGCAGCGAAGCCGCGGATTAGCAGCCTCTGCAATAGTCCTTACCGGTGGCACAACCTGCTTCATTTTCGGGCAAGGGCCCTGTCAAAGTGCCGCATTCGCACTCTTCCCCTGCTAAACTTAGGAGTAGATTCAAACGGGGACGGGTCCCAAAAAAAAATGAATTTCGAGCTCGATGCGTGGATGCCGAAGTCGGTCATCCTTCTCCGCCATTACACCTTTGAAAAATTCGTTTTGGATCTGATCGCCGGCGTCACGGTAGGGCTGGTGGCGCTGCCGCTAGCTATGGCGTTTGCCATCGCCTCTGGTGTGTCGCCCCAAGCAGGCATTTACTGCGCGATTGTCACGGGTTTTCTGGTATCCGCGCTGGGCGGATCGAAAACGCAAATCGGGGGCCCCACGGGCGCGTTTGTGGTGGTGGTGCTGGGAATCATCGCGCGGTACGGCATCGATGGGCTGTTCACGTGCACGATGCTGGCCGGCGTGCTGCTCGTGGTGATGGGAGTGACCGGGCTCGGCGCGATGGTCAGGTATTTCCCGCGACCCGTGGTAGTCGGTTTCACCAACGGCATCGCTATCCTCATCGCCAGTACGCAGATTCGCGACTTCTTTGGGTTGCGGATGGAGCATGTCCCCGGAGACTTCTTCCACCGCATGGGTGCCATTGCGGAAAACTTCTACACGCTGAACTGGGCCGCGACTTCGGTCGGCATTGTTTCCCTGCTAGTGATGATTGTTTGCCTTCGTTTCTTCAAGCGCATTCCGGGGGCGATCGTGGTCTGCTTTGGTTCGATCGCGGCCATCAGTTTTTTCCATATTCCTGTGGAGACCATTGGCACGCGCTTTGGAGGGATTCCGAGTGGTCTGCCGCACGTCGTGGTTCCTAAACTTCAGCCGAGTCTGCTCCTGCACTTGCTCTCTCCCGCGGTGACCGTGGCGATGCTCGGTGCGATTGAATCACTTTTCTCCGCAGTCGTGTCCGACCGGATGAGCAATGACAAGCACAACCCAAATGTCGAACTGGTTGCGCAGGGAGTGGCCAATATTTTCTCGCCGCTCTTTGGCGGATTGCCCGCTACTGGAGCGATTGCGCGCACCGCGACCAACGTGCGTTCCGGCGCGAAAACACCCGTAGCAGGAATGATTCATGCGGTCACTCTGCTGGCGGTAATCCTTTTCGCCGCTCCCCTGGTGAAGAACCTTCCACTGGCTGCGCTCTCGGGCATTCTATTCATGGTTGCCTACAACATGGGCGACTGGGGAGAAATCCCGGAAATCCTGAAGTTGACCAAGGCAGATATCGCCGTTTGGATCCTGACTCTCAGTCTGACAGTCTTTGCGGACCTGACATTGGCTGTGGAAGTGGGCATGATCCTTGCCGCGTTCACATTCATACGCAAGATCTCGCAGACTACGACGGTCTCTCGGGTCACAGAAGATTACATTGAAGACGGCCGCGTACACACCTTGCAGGACAAAGACATCCCGTCTTACGCGACCGTCTTCCGGATCCACGGGCCCTTTCTCTTCGGTGTGACGGACAAAATTGCCACGATTTCAGATCACCTGGAGACATTGCCACCCATCGTGATTCTCCGCCTTCGCAACATGACGGCGATTGACGCCACGGGCATCGCGGCGCTGGAGGAACTCGCGGACCAGCTACGGAAGAGCGGGCGGTCCATGTTGATTTGCGGCGCGCGCCCTCAACCTGAGGCGCTCATGCGGGAAGCAGGTTTTGACCGCCATGTCGGCTCGGAAAACATCTGCGAGAATATTACCGAAGCGCTAAAACGCGCCGAGGAGATTAATCAGGCGCGAATTTCTTTGCCGGCCGAGCATCTCGACGCCCAAAAATCTTAGACATGTATTGTGAAGTTTCTTTCAGATAAAAATTCCGTTCCGCGCCGTCCAGTTAAGTAAATCAACACCACCGGACCCGCGTCTCACACTTTTTCCTTTCTTTCATGCCGCAAACATGGAAGCGTCAATGCTCTGTAACAGTAGCCCCCTAGGCTTCTGAACCGGAAGAGGATCCCTACCCCCTCTCTTCTCTCAAAGCACTGCAAAGAAAACTAAGGAGATGCAAATGAAGAAGAAGTTTCTAGCAGTTGCCCTGTCGCTCGGCATGATGGGCGCCGGTTTTCCGGCTCCGATCCAGGCCAATGATGGCTATGGCGATGGGCAAAAAATCAAACACGTTCTGCTCGTCAGCATCGATGGCATGCATGCGGTGGATTACCTCAATTGCTCGAAAGGCGTCAGCGGAGTGAACGGCGGGGCGCCCTACTGCCCGAGTTTGGCGGAGTTGGGCGAAACGGGCGTGAACTACCTGGACACGTCCACGTCGAAACCATCGGACTCCTTCCCTGGCTTAATGGCCATTGTAACCGGAGGTTCCCCGCGCACGGTGGGTGTTTACTATGATGTCGCCTATGACCGCGTGTACGCACCTCCAACGATAACCACCGGGAACGGCCTTTCGGGCGGAACGTGTACTGTAGGGAAACCGAATGGCACCTCGAGCGAATACGAAGAAGGCATCGACAAGAACCAACAATACGTGAACGGAATCGACGGCATCAGCACCGCAAACGGCGACGGCGGAATCAATTCCATCGATCCAGCGAAGCTGATCCGCGACCCGTTCAACAACTGTGCTCCGGTGTATCCCTGGAATTTCGTGAGGACAAACACGATTTTCGGAGTGGCCCATGCGGCGGGCGATTACACCGCTTGGTCCGACAAGCATCCTGCCTATTCCGCAGTTTCCGGGCCTGGGAACGGCACGAATCTTGACGACTTTTACGGGCCGGAGATCAATTCGGCAGTCGTTGGCTTGCCCGGTGTCACGACGCCTCTCGGAATGCCCTGCTCTACCGTTCCTGACCCATCGCAACTAGGCGCTTGGACAGACAGTTTTCAGAACATCCAGTGCTACGACACGCTCAAGGTGAACGCCGTCTTCAACGAGATCGATGGGTACAACCACAACCGCACGAAAAAGACGAAAGTGCCGGCGATCTTCGGCATGAACTTCCAAGCCGTGAGCGTGGGGCAAAAGCTGATCGAGCCTAACGTGGGCAGCGGCGGATACCTGGACGCAACCGGCACACCAAGCGCCTTGTTGGTGCAGGAGATCGAGTTTGCTGACGCCTCCATCGGCAAATGGGTGGCCGAATTGAAGAGAGAGGGTTTGTACGAATCCACGCTCATCATCATCACGGCCAAGCACGGCCAGAGCCCGATCGATTCTTCGCGCTATGTGGGAATCAGGTCCTCCGGGCCAGTGACGACGTCGCCGAGCCAGCTGATTGACAGCTGCTTGCCAGCCTCCGAGTCCAATGCGGGCAACCAGATCGGCCCCACCGAGGACGACATCTCTCTTTTGTGGTTGAGCAGTTCCTGCAGCGCGGCGAGTGAGGTTCAAATACTCGAAGCCCAGTCGCCGACATCCGCCAACGTTGCGGGTATTGGCCAAATCTTATACGGACAGATCCTCTCGCAACTATTCAATAAGCCAGGGATTCCACCGTATGGAGACCCGCGTACACCGGACATCATCGTTACTCCAAACGTTGGGGTGACGTATTCCGGGAGCAAGGCCAAGCAGGCGGAACACGGCGGATTCTCGCACGACGACACGAACGTGATGATACTCGTGTCTAACCCAGACTTCGAACCTAAGACTGTCACCAGCCCAGTCGAGACCATGCAAGTGGCGCCGACGATCCTGAAGGCCCTCGGACTCAACCCCTGGGCTCTGGATGCGGTGAGAGCCGAAGGTACTCAAGTGCTACCTTCCCTACCGTTCTAGTCAGTCACGAGAGAGGCGAAAACGGAGGCCAGACAACGAAAAGCGCAAAGCGGGAAGGCTCCGCTTCGCGCACGAATTAAAGGCGATGAAGAGGAAAAGCCCGGGTGGTTTCCCACCCGGGCTTTCCTGAGGAGGAGCAGAAGAAAATTAACGGGCAAATCGCGGCGCTGGTTCCGGCGGAACCTGTACACTGGGCGCTTCCACGGGACGCCCACCACGCGCTTGTGAAGAGCGCGCGGCTACCGCTGGTTCGGGACGGCGTGCAGGCATGACCAAGTTTTCGCCTTCACGCACAAAAATGAGCTTGTCCTCCTCACGGTTCCAATCGATGCAGATGAGGTCACCGCTGTGCACCTGTTCCGTGGCCAGCAGGTTGGCCATCGGATACACCACGTGGCGCTCAATTGCTCGCTTCAGATGACGGGCGCCGTAACGCTGATCGGTACCTTCCTTCAGGAGGAACTCGCGGCCCGCCTCAGTAACACGGAAGAGGAACTGTCCCCTAGCTGTCTCCAAGACACGCTGCTGAACCATGGACAATTCAATGTCCAGGACCTGTTCCAACTGGGTGCGATGCAGCGGATGGAAAACCACGACCTTGTCCAGACGGTTCATGAATTCGGGGGAGAACTTGCGGCGTGCTGCTTCGACGGCGGTGCGTTCCACTTTTTCGTCGAGGTTGGCCTTAGGCTTGTCGTCGGACTTGATAAAGCCGTAACCGCCGGCCATCAGCTCTGTGATTTCCCCGCCGCCGAGGTTGGAGGTCATGAAGATCACTGTCTGGGAAAGGTCCACGCGGCGGTTGTCCCCGAGTGTGAGAGTGGCCTTGTCCAGCATGCCAAGGAGCAACTGCCAAAGAGCGTCACTGGCCTTCTCGATTTCATCAAAGAGCAGGAAAGACAGCTTCAGCTTATCCGAGTGGGAAGCCGCCAGGGCTTCCTGAGTGATCAATGGATGAGTCTCCCGGTGGCCGAGGTAGCCCGGGGGTGAACCGATCAATTTTGCAATTTCGTGGGAGTGCTGGAACTCCGCGCAATCCACCTTGATTACAAGGCGCGGATCGCCAAACAGAATCTCCGCCGCAGCTTCGACAATGCGGGTCTTGCCGGACCCCGTTGGTCCGAGAAAGAGCAAGTTGCCCACAGGCCGTCCCGGCGAGTTCAGGCCTGCACAAAAAACCTGGTAAAGATCCACAAGGGCTTGTACGCCTTCCTCCTGGCCGACGATCTTGGCGCGCAGGGCTTGGTGGAAGTCGCGGGTATCGTTGCTGCGGATGGTGGGGTCCAGTTGTTGTCGAACCGCTGCTTTCATAACACTATCCTCGGCCGTACCGGCCCTTTCCTTTAATTCCCCAGCTCACTTCGGGCCATGCACGCTTTCACCGTCTCAGCGACGCGTACGTGGAGAAAGGAGCATGAAGCGTGCCAATTCGGATGCAATTGGTGAAGTTGGGAAAGGGCTATGCGTTCAACAACATACAAGTGTTTCAGTTATGGAAACTGTCTCACGGCATGAGACGCTGTTCCAGGAACGCTCCAAAGTGAGAGGGAAGAAACACATTGTGTCCATCGGAACCTGACAAAAAGGGGCGCTCTTGGTTCTGAGCGCCCCGCAAGCGATCCGCTTTCCCGGTGGCTTATCGGCTATCTTTCTTGCGCCCTTGCAGAGATTGCCGTGCCGCGGCCGGAGTCGCAGCCGGGAGGGCAGGCGGCCGAGCAGTTTCTTCCGCAACGGACTCGACCGGAGCGTCTTTGCCCAGACCGTCCACGTTTGGCGTCTGGCCTGAGGTCTCCTCCACGGGGATTTCCGCTGTGACGAGGGCTCCTTCGCGCTCGCGGACGAACGTCAGCTCTTTGTGAACGCCATCCCAATCCACGCGCACCAAATCACCCATACGAACTTGCTGGGTGGCCAAGAGGTTTGCCAGCGGGTAGACCAGATAGCGCTCAATCGCGCGTTTCAGGTGACGAGCCCCGTAGCGCTGGTCCGTACCTTCGCGGAGAAGAAAGTCGCGCCCGGCTTCGGTAACCCGAAACAGGAACTTGCCGGTAGCGGTGTCCAGAACGCGCTTCTGGACCATCCCGAGCTCGATTTCCAGAACCGACTCCAGTTCCCCGCGATTCAGGGGATGGAAAACGACCAGCTTATCGATGCGGTTCATGAACTCCGGTGAGAACTTGCGACGGGCGGCTTCCACGGCTGTCCGCGCAACCTTCTCGTTGATATTGGTCTGCGGCTTATCTTGGGGCTTGATGAAGCCATAGCCGCCCTCGAACAGGTCCGTGATATCGGTTCCACCGAGGTTCGAGGTCATGAAAATGACGGTCTGGGAAAGGTCGACGCGCCGGTTATCCCCGAGCGTAAGAGTGGCCTTGTCCAGCATGCCAAGCAGCAGTTGCCACAAAGCATCACTGGCTTTTTCGATCTCGTCGAACAAGAGGAAAGAAAGCTTCAGCTTGTCCGTATGGTAGGCCGCCAAAGCTTCCTGGGTAATGAGCGGGTGAGTCTCACGGTGGCCCAAATAGCCCGGGGGCGAACCGATCAACTTAGCGATCTCGTGGGAATGCTGAAATTCGGCGCAGTCAATCTTAATGATGGCGCGCGGGCTGCCAAACAGAATCTCCGCGGCGGCCTCGACGAGGCGGGTCTTCCCGGAGCCTGTCGGCCCGAGGAAAAGCAGGTTACCGACGGGGCGCCCTGGAGAATTGAGTCCCGCGGTAAACACCTGGAACAGTTCCACAAGCGACTGAACGCCTTCGTCCTGCCCGACAATTTTCGCGCGCAGGGACTTCTGAAACTCAACCGTCTCTGCGCTGCGAATATTCGGATTTAGGGATAGATCGCCTGTGCTCATGACCGCCTCCTAGCGATCCCGCATCGCGGGATGCGCATTTCCAAAACGCCCGCCGCCCCGTGTGATTCTCTTCAGTTCATTTCTGTCTCTGAACTGATCGAGTTTCACCTGGATGGTGGAATTCAGTAACCGCAACTGCACCAGGAGTTCGTGTGCAACCGCGGGCGATTCGGAAAGTCGCAGGACCGGCGGAAACAGGTCCGCCAAATCCATGTTGAGGTTTCGGAGGGATTGGACAAGCTTGTGGACGGCCGGTGATTCGGGATCCGCCAGATCGATCTGGTTGTTCAACTGTTGGCGGAGGGCGCGCCAGTTGAGCTCAACGAAGGGATGTTTCTTAGTAACTTC
>Ga0187801_10000060_pt1 | contig 22359 bp, 18 predicted proteins | sample NC_wetland_sal_i_10_FD_132465 | JGI IMG/M metagenome (GOLD analysis project Ga0187801, IMG submission 132465) | Wetland sediment microbial communities from Neuse River Estuary, North Carolina, USA - Control_1 | ecosystem: Environmental > Aquatic > Freshwater > Wetlands > Sediment | place: USA...
CCGTTGGCAAACCCAGCGCTGCAACTTGCTGCGTTCCTCACATCGGCCGTGGCGGACCACAGACCGTATCTGGTGTTTCTGGCGTCGCCTTCGCTCATTCCCTACACGCGAAAGTTGGGGCAGATCATCGGAGGAAGCCTGGCGCGAGAAGGCCCCGGTCTGATTCCCCTTGTTGGGGCTGTGTCACGTCACACCCATGCAATCGAGGATGAGGCGGCATTTGTGCTGCTCACTTACAGGGGCGACAATGATACGGAGCTCCACGAAATCAGCTCGCACTTCCGGTCAAACAATATTCCCTTCCATCACGTCGAGATAGACCAGCCGTTCGATCTGCTGACGGAATCGTACAAGTGGGAAATTGCCACCATCCTCGCCTGCGCCAGACTGGGCGTTGATCCCTTTGACGAGTCAGACTACCGCGTACCGCGCTTGTTTGCCGCGGAGATCCTGGAGCAGCTTTCACAGGGACAAAACCCTTTGCAGCGCTCGCCCCGCCTGACCGAGGGGCCGATTCAGCTCTATGCGGACGGGTTCACCCGTCAGGAAATGTCCACGCTGAACCTGGTGGAGGCACTAAGGTCCTTCTTGCGGATTTCCACGCCAGGCCGGCATGTAAGTCTGCTTGTAAACATAGCTCCCAGCGGCCCCGTGAGTGAGGCATTCACCGCCATCCGGACAAAGCTGACTAAAGCACTGAAGCGACCGGTGATGGAGGCTTATGGGCCCCACGCGGGAGAGCATTATGGGTATCTGTTCCGCGAATCGTTGCCCTATGGTCCCTGTATTATTTTCACGACCGATCCCCTGGTGGATAAGCCGATTCCGGGTGCGGGTTACACGTTTGGCCAGCTCCATCAAGCCCTGGCCCTCAGCGAATATGACACTTTGGTGCATTGGGAACGTCCGGTGATCCGGCTGCATCTTACCCACGAATTTCCCGCGGCTCTGGAGCAGCTTGTGCATGTATTCGAGCAGTGCCTGCATCGGTTCCATCCCTGAGCCCGGCTTTTTTTCCTTCCGTCCCGTGCCCCGATCTGATATCTCTCAATATCTTTCGCTGGAGGTCTTTCTGTGCCTGAGATAACCACGTTGTTTTGGGATATTGGCGGTGTGGTCCTCACCAACGGCTGGGACCATGAGGCACGCATGGAGGCTGCGCAGACGTTTGGGTTGGACTGGGAGGAACTTCGCGAGCGTCATGACCTGTCGTTTCCCGCCTTCGATGCCGGGCAGATCACCCTGGACCAGTATCTGGACCGCACCCTCTTTTATCGCGCCCGGCCCTTCACCCGAGAGGAGTTCACCGCCTTCATGTTTGCCCAGTCCAAGGAGTACCCGGAGACGCGCGCGGTTCTTTCGGATGTCGCGCGCAGCGGGAAGTACTATGTCGCGGCCATTAATAATGAACCGCGGGAGCTGAACCAGTACCGCATTGAGGCCTTCGGCTTGCGCAAGGAGTTCCAGGCGTTTTTCAGCTCTTGCTACCTGAACGCACGCAAGCCAGAGGAGACCATCTACCGGATCGCCCTCGAGGTGACGCAACGCCCCGCGGATAGCTCTGTTTTCATCGACGACCGCACCCTGAACCTGGAAAATCCCCGGCGCCTGGGCATGCAGGTAGTCCACTGCCAGAATGCAAAACAGCTACGAACGGACCTGAAAGCCCTGGGGATTGAGGTATAGTTCTTGGGCGGAACGGCATCGAATTCTCGTTTCCACGCTCCTGGGAGGGAAAATATGTCAGAAGACACCGCGCGATCTGGCTCGATCTATGGGGGTTCCGCCGAACCCTGCGCCATCATCCTGTTTGGAGCTTCGGGAGACCTGGCCAAGCGGAAGGTCATCCCTGCGATGTACGACCTGGCGCAGAATAACTCCCTTGGCGAGCGCTACGCCATCATCGGCTTCGCGCGCACGCCGATGAACGATCAATCTTTCCGCGACACCGTGGGAGAGGCGGCGAAGACGATCTCCGAGGTTGGGCCCATCGATCCCGCCTGGTGGGACACCTTTGCTTCCAACCTGCATTACACTCCCGGCGACTATGCGGACCAGAATTCCTATGCGCAATTGGCCAAGTGCCTGGCGCAGATTGACGCCGAGAAAAAACTGGGCGGAAACCGCTTGTTCTATCTGTCCACGCCGCCGGAAGTATATCCGGACATCGTCGAGCAGTTGGGCCGGTCGGGACTGGCGCACCCCAACAATCCAGGCTCGTGGGTGCGCATTATTATTGAAAAGCCGTTTGGCCGCGACTTGGCATCCGCCAAGGAACTGAACAAAATTGTCCTGAACGTTTTCGAAGAAAAGCAGGTCTACCGCATCGACCATTACCTGGGCAAGGATACGGTGCAAAATCTCCTGGTGCTGCGCTTCGGGAACGGCATTTTCGAGCCGCTCTGGAATCGCAATTATGTTGATCACGTTCAGATTACCGCTTCCGAAACGCTGGGCGTCGAGCGGCGTGGCGGATTCTACGAAACCGCAGGCGCCTTGCGTGACATGATCCAGAGCCACATGCTGCAACTGACCTCTCTCGTGGCCGTGGAGCCGCCAGCTTCGTTCGACGCCACCGCGGTGCGCAACGAGAAGCTAAAAGTGTTGCAGTCGATTCGCCCTTTCAACCTGGAGATGGTGGCGCAATCCGTAGTCCGCGGGCAATATTCGCCGGGCAAATTCGGCGATAAAGCCGTGACCGGATACCGCGATGAGCCCGGCGTGAGCCGCAGTTCGCGCACCGAAACGTTTGTCGCCGGGCGCCTGCTGATCGATAACTGGCGCTGGGCGGGCGTACCCTTTTATTTGCGCACCGGAAAGCGCTTGGCTAAGCGCACCACGGAAATCATGATCCAGTTTCGCCGCGCCCCCCACATTGTTTTCCGCGAAAGGGAAGTGCAGCCCAATCGCTTGATTCTGAATATCCAGCCGGATGAAGGAGTCTGCGTTTCCTTTGGCGCCAAGAAGCCAGGCACGGAAATGAGCATCGGCAACGTGGCCATGAACTTCAGCTACCGCGAGGGATTCGGCGGCGCTTCGCGCAGCGCCTACGCGACGCTCCTGAATGACTGCCTGCGGGGAGATGCGACGCTGTTTGACCGCGGCGATTCCGTCGAGGCGGCCTGGTGGCTCATCGAACCCATCCTGGATGTGTGGAGTGCGGCGAAAACGGCCACGGTACCGGAATACCCCGCGGGATCCTGGGGGCCGAAGGAATCGGATCTGCTACTCGAAAGAGACGGCCGACAGTGGTATAACCCTTAAAACGGTTTAATATAAGGTTTTCCCCGGGAGGCAAGGTGATTCTCGCAGGCGACGTGGGCGGTACCAAATGCAATCTGGCACTCTTTGCGGAGAAGAACGGCAAGTTGGAGTCCGTGTTTCGCGAGCGTTTTGCCAGCAAGGATTTCGCTCAATTCGATTTAATCGTCAAGGAATTTTCCCGCCAAGCCGAGCCTCATTTGCGCGGCGATAAGATTCGCGCCGCTGGATTCGGGGTCGCAGGGCCGGTCATCAATAATCGTATTCATGCCACCAACCTTCCTTGGATTATCGACTCCAAGATCCTTGCGCAGGAACTGGAACTAAACGCAAAGACCATCGCGCTGATGAATGATCTTGGCGCCACCGGCCACAGCATCCAACATTTGCCCCCGGAGGATTTTTGCGTGCTCAATACAGGCACTCCGGTGTCGGACGCCACCCGTGCTTTGCTCGCGGCGGGCACAGGGCTTGGGCAGTCCGCGCTCTTCTGGGATGGTTCCCGTTATCGCGTTGTGCCCTCGGAAGGCGGACACTCGGATTTTGCCCCTAGCAGCGAACAGCAGATTGAATTGTTGCGGTTCATGCGCAACCGCTATCCGCAAGTCAGTTGGGAACTGATTCTTTCCGGCCGGGGCTTCCGCACCATTCACGAGTTCCTCGCGCCCAACGTGCGTCATCCCCTGTTCGAGGATCCCGACGCGGACCCTGCTCCGTTTATCACCCGGAGCGGACTGGATAAGACCTGCCCCATATGCGTGGAAACATTGGATCTCTGGACCTCCATCTACGGTTCAGAGGCCGGTAATCTGGCGCTGAAATTCCTGGCCCTCGGCGGAGTCTACGTGGCCGGCGGAATTGCCGTTAAGATCATGAACAAGATGAAGGACGGCACGTTTATGAAATACTTCAAGGACAAGTGGCACTTCTCGAGCATGCTCTCGAATATCCCCGTTTCGATTGTTCTGAATGAATCTGCGCCACTGATCGGCGCGGCCTACGAAGCGCTCACGACCGTCAACGGATACTCCTAAACTTGAGCAGCAGGAGTGGGCAAAAGTGCTCATCCCATATCACTCACCACCCCAAACCCGTCATTCCGAACGGAGTCCGCGGAGTGAGGCACTCTTTTCCATCGCACGGTTTCTGTGCGATGGATCTCTCTTCGACTTCGGATTTCAGGCTTAAGAATACTTTTTCACCTTGGCGTTGACTTCGTCGGAGAAGCGTTGGATCACGCCGAGTACGTATTCACGGGGATCAAGCTTGTCATTCTTGACCAGCGGGGTCAGGTCCATAGCGAAGTTCAACAGCCCGGCGGCATCCACCGAATGGCTCTGGTAATACGTTGCGTGAGCCCGCCGGCGCGCCATCGTCGCCAGGTCATAACGCTTTCCGCCAACGATTTGGGAATCGAACACGCCAACCAGTGAGGCTTGGATATTCTCATGGCCGTCGAGCGCGAAGACCTGCTTGTCCGCGTCCACCATCCAGTCCAGATCGCGCCAAACTTCGCAGCCATAGACTTTTTCCGGCCGTTGCGCGGCGGGCAACTCGCGAATTGCGGCAATTGTGCGCAAAACCACGCTGACGTGCGTGTCGTGCTTGTCAGCGAGATTGTGCGTATAGACCACTCTCGGCTTCGTCGCTTCCAGGATGGCCTTGATATCCTGCCGGGGGGCCGCATCCGCGGCGTTTTTGATCGCCGAACTGCTGTGATTCAAAAATGCGACCGCGGAATATTCGCCGACGAAGGCAGCCTTCTTTTGCTCCAGCCGGCGCACGACTTGCATTTCCTCGTCCGTGTAGTTGCCATACAGGCCGTCGCGTGGGCTGCCCGCTCCATTTGTGACAATCACGGCCATGAACCACTCTTGGGCGCTCCCGAAGCCCTTCAGGATTCCTTCCATCGACATGATCTCGATATCGTCCTGATGCGCGGCAATTCCCAGATGCGTTACGCGCTTCAGCGCTTCCGCTTCGCTCGCTCCATCCGGCACCCAGACTTCTGCTTTCGGATCACTCAGTTTCATGGTATTCACTTTCCTCCTCGGAGGGCTGGCAGGCTGGCAGCCGCGATGGACTGGCCGACCCGCCGGCTCTTTTCATCCGGCAAGGCCATCGAGACCGACGCGGCCAGTTCAGGAAACTCCGCCCGCAAGACTGCGAGGCTTTTGGCGAGAATAATGTCGCCGCCGGGCCCAGTCGTCACCCTGCCCAAAATCAGAATGTGTTTTAGTTCATAGAAATCGGCGTAATGCGCGACGGCATAGCCGAGGAAGACGCCGATGCTTTCGTAGACCTGAGCCGCCAGCGGATCGCCCGCCGCCATCCTCTCCTGGAGAACCACGAGCCGCTCCGGCAGCGGCATCGCCGCATTGAATTTCATGCCCGCGCTGCTTGCCACTCGATTGGAGCCCTGCTGCGAAAAAAACTGCACGCCGCAACCAAGATCGCCCGACCATTCATCCGCGGGGGCATCCGGCCGGTAATCCACCGGAGCGAAAGCCAATTCATTCAGCCAACCGGTGATGTTTCCATTGTGGTCGGCGTAGCCCGCCGCCAGACTCGATCCGAACGCAAGCCCCAGCACCGGATTTGCGCCGAGCGACATCGACCCGGCCAGCGCGGTCACTTCGCCGTCATTGACCACTTCGAGCGGAATTTTCAGTTCATCGCGAATCTGCAGGAAAAGCGGCGCGATCTTTGCCGCGAACTGATCCGTCGGCACCCCGCGGTAGAGCGACGCCACGCGCACTCGATTGTTAATGTAAATGCCCGCAGCGCTCCCTCCCACCGCGTCGAGCCGGGGCAGGTGCGCGGCGGCCCGCCGTATTGAATCCATCACGCCTTGGTAGTGGTAGTCCGGATCGACGGCGTTTCGCGGGTCCCAAACCACTTCTTCGCTGAAGACCGCTTCGCCATTCATTACCGCGCTGGCTTTGCGATCGCTTGCGCCAAGGTCGAAGCCCACGCGACAGCCGTCCAGATGCCGCCCTAGGGGCATCGTCGTCTCCTTTGCGCCCGGCACCTCTTCCGCCTTTCTCAGCACGACTTCGAACGGATGCTCGTAGACCCCGCCCATGAACTCGTAATCGAACTTGCGCGCTCCGCTTGGGGAATAAACCTGTTTGATGTAATTGCCGATCTCCACAGGACCGCCAACGTAGACTTTCCACCCGCCGCGTTGCCACAGCAGCATTTTCACAATGCGCTCGACATGAAGCAGCGTGGCTTCCAGGTGCCCTTTTTCGGGGGGAATGACTTTGGTCTGATAGGCAGAAATGGAGCCATCGCCGCGCTCGACCGCCAGATGCAGCGGCAGGCCGCCCAGGTTCGCGGCAAGTTTCAAGTACTCTCGAGTGAACAGGGACGCAGGCAGAAAGCCCCGGTCCAGGGGCGCAACCATTGCTGGGCGCACGGTGATACCCGCGACTTGCAGAGTCATCTTGCTCCTTTGTTGTGGGCGCGTCCGAGGGCCTGGGAGGAATTGGCCAGCCCCGGACTGGCTCTTTCTTGGAATTGCGTAGAAATTTTCTTGCTGCGGCTCTTCTGCATCACCTACTATATCACCCCTTTCGAAGTGGCATGGCCTCGCCGGGCCGTTTTTCGCCAGCGCTGCGTTGTGTTCGTTAGTACAGTAACCTTGCGAAACTCGGCGTGAACTTGGCCGCCGAGTTCCACTAAGCATACCGGGACTCCTGCTCCTGTTCTCACGCAGCCTTACCCATTTTTGGTAAACTGGCTCGTCTGATTTACGGTCCTTTGGACCGCTATCCTTCATATCGCAAGCCCTGCCGCCCGCCACCGAGCGGGTGGAGGCATGGAGCGCTCCCATGAGCAGTACAGCTACAACCCAGGTCACGGATGTTCTGAATTATTTTGGCGGCGCTTGGCGTAAATCTTCCGCCACGGAATTTGCAAGTGTCACTAACCCCGCGACCGGCGAGCTCATCGGGCGTACTCCTCTCTCTTCGGCGGCCGATGTCGACGCCGTAGTGCAAGCCGCAGCCGAGGCTTTTCCCGCATGGCGCCGCACGCCTCCCGGCGAGCGCATCCAGTACCTCTTCAAGCTGAAGTTCCTGCTGGAAGACCACATCGACGAGCTCTCCCGGCTGATCACCATCGAAAATGGAAAAACGTTTGCCGAAGCCAAGGCGGAACTGCGGCGCGGCATTGAGAATGTGGAAGTGGCCTGCGGCATTCCGCTGATGATGCAGGGTTATAACCTGGAGGACATTACGCCGGGCGTAGATGAGATGCTTATCCGCCAGCCGCTCGGCGTGGTTGCGGCAATTGTTCCCTTCAATTTTCCGGCCATGATTCCGTTCTGGTTCTTTCCGTATGCCGTTGCCTGCGGAAACACTTTTGTGTTGAAGCCGAGCGAGCGCGTACCTTTGACCGTGCGCCGCATGATGGAGCTGATCGAAAAGACCGGTATCCCCAAGGGTGTGGTTAACATCGTGAACGGCGGCAAGGAAGTCGTGAATGCGCTGTGCGACCATCCCGTCGTTCGTGCCATTAGCTTCGTTGGTTCCACGCCCGTTGCGAAACACGTTTACCAGCGTTCGGCGGCGGCCGGCAAGCGCATGCAGTGCCAGGGCGGCGCAAAAAACCACGTCATTGTTCTGCCCGATGCGGATATGGACCTCGCCAAGCAGATCATCAGCGATTCCGCGTTTGGTTGCGCGGGCCAGCGCTGCCTTGCGGTCTCCGTGGCGGTGACCATTGGCGAAGCGCAGAAGAAGTTCCGCGACGCCATTGCCGACGCTGCGTCTTCGATCAAGGTTGGCTTCGGCCTGGACAGTGGCGTTCAGATGGGCCCGGTGATTTCGAAGGAGAGCAAGCAGCGCATCGAATCGCTGATTGCCACTGGCGTGAGCGACGGCGCAAAACCGGTCGTCGACGGCCGCAACACGAAATTCGCCGGCTACGAAGGCGGCAACTTTGTGAAGCCCACGATTCTCGATGGCGTTCCCGCTTCCAGCTCTCTGGCCAATACGGAAATTTTTGGCCCGGTGCTCAGCTTGATTCATGCCGACACGATTGACGAAGCGATCGAGTTCATCCGCAAGAGCCCCTACGGCAATCAGGCTTCGCTCTTTACCACCAGCGGCGCCGCGGCCCGCAAATTCCGCTACGAAGCCCCGGCCGGCAACATCGGCATCAATATCGGCGTTGCCGCGCCCATGGCGTATTTCCCCTTTAATGGGTGGAAGGAAAGCTTCTTCGGCATTCTCCACGCGCAGGGCAAGGATGCAGTCGAGTTTTACACCGAGTCCAAGATTGTCATCGAACGATGGTCGCGCCAGGAAACTCGCAAATTCTAAAGGGTGATTTGTCACGGCGTAGTTTTATCCGTTACTCCAACTGATAACACGACGTCATCCTGAGTGGCGCGCCGTTTGCGCCATGAAGGATCTCAACCCAAACAGCATGCACAATTCCACGGTGAGATCCTTCAACGATCCCGGATCGCTTCAGGATGACACCGTGTTGTGGACTTTGAACTTTTCCCTTCGAACTGTTAACTTCTCGCCATGACCAGCAAGCCCATCCACGTTGACGTGAATCCCCAGCTGGAATGCGCGGAGACCTTGGCGTCGCGGTTTTACACGGACCCGGCGTTGCTGGCGCTGGAGAAGGAACGCATCTTCCGCCGGACCTGGCAATTGGTGGGGACGCTCAGTCAGCCATGCGGCGAAGTGGGCGGCGCGAGGCGCACCATCTCCGATCCGGAGACGTTTTTCACGTTCGACCTTGCGGGTGAACCGATCGTCGTTGTGCGCGACAATGCCGGCACGTTGCGCGCGTTCAGCAACGTCTGCCGTCACCGCGCGGGACCGATTGCTCAGGGTGCCGGGTGTAAAAAAGTTTTGAATTGCGCCTACCACGGTTGGACCTACACACTCGATGGCCGCCTGATTGGCACTCCTGAAGTGGATGGCATGGAATTTTTCGATCGCTCCACTATGGGCATGGTGCCGCTCCGCTGCGAAACCTGGCAACAGTTTATCTTCGTGAATTTCTCTCACGAAGGTCCGTCGCTTGCCGCATACCTTGGCAACATTCCGGACCTGGCTTGTGATTTTTCTTTTGCGGGGCTGGTGTTAGCCGAGCGCCGCGATTACGTCGTCAACTGCAATTGGAAGGTGTACGTCGACAACTACCTCGAGGGCTACCACATCCCCATCGTGCATCCCGGCCTGATGAAGGAGATCGATTATCCGCGCTATCGCTGTGAAACGTTTCGTTACCATTCGCAGCAACTGGGCCCCGTGAAAGAAGTGAAGCCCGGCGACACCCACGAACGCATTTATGCGCCGGGCACGGCGAGGCTGAAGGAAGCGCTGTACTTCTGGGTTTTCCCGAACATGATGCTGAATTTTTATCCGGACAACGTGCAGACTAACGTGATTGTGCCGCTCTCTCAGGATAAAACGCTGACTATTTTCGAGTGGCACTTCCACGATGTGGATTCGGAGAAGCTGCGCGAGCGAGCGTCCAAGGCCATCGCCTTCAGCGACGCGGTTCAGCAGGAAGACCTGCACATCTGCGAGGCCGTGCAGCGCGGGTTGCAATCGGCCACCTACGATCGCGGGCGCTACTCGGTAAAGCGTGAAAACGGCGTCCACCATTTCCACATGCTGCTCAGCGAATTCCTCGGCTGACGCTAGGTTTCTCTCTTCCTTCTTCCGTGTAGCGCCGGCTTTCATGCCGGCCTCTTGGGTTATCTGGCAAGAAGCGCGAATTACGGATGCGCTGGCGCAGGCGTTGGGGCCGGCGTGGCTGCAGGTTTGTTGAAGTCGAAGTTCACCTTGGGAGCTTGTCGCGCACCCTCTTCAGTCTTGAAATAGGCGTCGTTACGCGTGAAGCCGCCGAAACTCGCGACCAGGTTGTTCGGGAAGAGCGCAATGTACGTGTTGTAGTCTTGCACCGCATCGTTATACCGCTTACGCTCCACCGCGATGCGGTTTTCCGTCCCCGCCAGTTCATCCTGCAAGCGCAAGAAATTCTGGTCCGATTTCAGGTTCGGATAATTTTCCACGATGACCAGCAAGCGGCTCAGCGCGGAGTCCAACTGGCCGTTTGCCGCGATCTTGTCGGACGGAGTTTTCGCGCCTATTAAGGCTGCGCGTGCCGCGGCGATATCTCCGAAGACAGTCTGCTCCTGGATGGCGTAGCCCTTTACGGTCTGCACCAGGTTGGGGATGAGGTCCGCGCGACGTTGCAGCACCACATCCACCTGTGCCCACGCGGCGTTCACCGTTTCGCGCTTGACTACCATTTGATTTCGCCGGCTGACGTACGCAGAGCCGAGCACGAACGCTAGAATCAACAACACTACCAAAATCGCAATTCCCGCTTTCATATCCACCTCGATCGGTTGAGTTTCCAAGCCCTACTGCGTAACCCGTTGCCACTCCTTCTTCGGCACCAAGCGATCCATGGCGATGACCACTTTTTCCAGCGCGTGAATATAGTGGTCGTAGGCCGTGAAGGAATCTTCCTCCAACCCGCGGCCCTCATGGTAGTCATGAGCCGCCTGGAACGCCCCGGCGTCCGCGCCTGTCAGTGCCGCAATTCGTGCAAACAGATCCGAAGCCACCACCGGCGGTTCTTCGCCAAAAGCAAGGAGCGTGTGGCGAAGCAAAGTCAATGCGCTTGACGAAGTTTTTTTCAGAACCGCCATGTATTCCAGCTCATTTTTTCCGGCCAGCAACACGTGTTGCCGCAAGCGAATGAGCAGGAGCCGTAGGTCACGCTCCACTTGCAAGCGATGCAAGTTCAAGGGAATGTGCAGATCGGCCACTGGGTCGCTCCCGAAAAGCACGCGGTGCGACCGCTTGATATCCAGGCTTTCGATGGAAAAGACATCCGTGGATCGGTGCAACTCTTCGGTCAGGAAGAAAAGCGGAGGAGGCTCCTTCTCCTCGCGAGTCCACCAGTGGACCACCGGCGCCAGCAATTGTAGTTCGTGGACGTCCATGGTTACTAAGGTACAAAGCACATTCAAGTCGGAGGTGCCAGGGCGATACGTACCGCTGGCTGCGGACCCGTAAAGCACCACGGACTCCAAATTTTTTCCCGCTGCTTCTTTCAACCGGCTGACCAGTTCTCCCAGTTTTGCTTCCATCACTGCCCCCTGCGCTTGCTCTCTGAAACTCGCTTACCAACTGCCGCCCGCTCCGCCGCCGCCGCTCGCTCCTCCACCAAATCCGCCGAAGCCGCCACCGCCTCCGCCCCAGCCACCGCCTCCGCCCCAACCACCGCCTCCGCCACCCCACCCGCCACGATTCCCGCGGCTCATGCTGCCAAGAATAGAACCAATCAAGAGGCCTGTGCCCATTCCTCCCCCGCCTCCACGATTGATGTTCCCGCCGGATCTACCGGAGCGAGCCATCAGGAAAACCAGGAAGATGATTCCTATAACGATCCAAGTCCCCAAGCCATCGGAATCTTTCTGGTGCTGGATGGGGCGCAATTGCGGCGCACCAGTCAGCGTCACGCCCTTATCGGCCGCGATATACTTTGCCAGTTGCCATGCGGCTGCAGCAACGCCACTGCTGTAATCCCCTTGTCGAAAGTAGGGAGTCATCAACCGCCCGGCATCACCGGCGCGGGCATCGTTGATAATCGGCTCCAGCCCGTACCCCACCTCGGTCCAGTACTTCCGGTCGTTCGGCGCGATCAGCAACATCACACCGTTGTCTTCCTTTTTCTTGCCGATCCCGAGCTGCTTGAAAAGGTCATTGGCGTAGGGCTGAATTTCATTGCCGTCGAGGGATTTCACCGTAATGATAGCCATTTGCGCGCCGGTCTTCTGTTCCAGCTCCGTGCAGAGCGCTTCCAGCTGCGATTTGGTTTCCGGCTTAATGATCCCGGCGCGGTCGGTGACGTAGCCGGTAGGCCGGAAATTCTTGAAGTCGTCGCCCTGTGTGACGCCGCTCACGGCCAGTACGAGACCGGCGACGCACCACGCCAGAGTGGATTTGCGGAGTCTCATTGATTCCCGTGTGAGCTTTGCGAGTATGCCTCACTTGCACGAGGCGGAAAACAAAAAAACCAACCGCGTAATTTTAAACGGAAAGAAGCGACAAATGCGGCCAACGGCGCAGCCTCTGCGCGAATTCTCTCACAAAAGCCGCGCCAAAAGCCGCATGGAATTTTTCTACTATCCGTCCACACTTTACTTCGCAAAAGACTTGCCAGACTTTTCCTCAGGAGCCATTTCGCGGAGCGCGTCTTGCTCTCTGCGACCTCGGATCCGGAACTGAGGAGTGGAGTGTATCCAGGCGAGGCCAATTCGCCTGGCTGTAAACATCCTGGACCCATTTCCTCTCGTTTTGACCCCGTCCTACCTCCCTCCTCCTGCGCAGATCCTACTGTTCGTGATGGAGGATCCTATGATCGAAAACAAAATGGAAAAGGCCATGAAGCCAATTCCGGTGCCCTACGACGAGTTCGAGACCTTCCCGAAGCATGTCGAGGAGTTCTTTGACCTCATCGCCCGCCGCCCCTTCGAGCTGTTGGAGAAGAGGCCGCTCCTGCTCGGGCGTGAACTCGAGCACCTATGGAAGACCGAACCCGAACTGCTCCGGCCCATCTTCCTGAAGATGTATGAGACGGAAGAGAACCTGGTGGTGCGTGCCGAAGTGCCCGGCTTCACCGAGAGAGAGCTCAATGTCGCATGCGAGCCCTGGCGTTTGGTGATCACCGGCAAGAAAGAATACAAAGAAGAGGCGAAGATCGAGAAGAAAGAGGAGATCCCGCCCCACATGGAGAAGATGAACATCTACAAGACCGTCAAGTTTCCGGTGGAGGTCAGGCCCGATAACGTGAAGGCCACTCTGAAGAACGGCATCCTGGAACTCACTTTGCCGAAGGCCGAAGTCGTCAAGAAGGTGAAAATCGAAGTGAAGCCACTCTAGCGGGGGATTGATTCCTCCAGTGGTGTTGCGTCGGGGGCGTCTCGAGTCATCCGGGGCGCCCCCTGAATCTCGGGGGAGGCACGCGCGGTCATTGACCGCGTTGCTTGCGAATCATACTCTGTATCCGGAATGGCCTATCCGACATCTCCTACCTTCCGGCGCTCGTGGAGTCCGCCGCCACGCCGGCTGCTCATGGTGGTGGTCGCCGTTTTTTTCTGCGCGGCGACGACCTTGTACGCGCTCGCTTGGATGTACGACGCGCGCCATCCCGGTTTGCAGTCCGTCGAGATCGGCTTCAATCAGTCGCATAACACCTTCTTCGACCCTACGACCTCCTCGATCCCCGTCTACGATGTCGAGCCTGGAAGCCCGGCGGCGCATGCCGGCCTGAAGGCTGGTGATCAGATCACGGCCCTCAATGGCCATACGCTGACTTCCTACTCATTCTTCAACAAGGTCTGGAGCCGCGCCCAACCCGGCGACGCAGTCAATGTCACCGTCCGCCGCGCCGGTGAGCCCCAGCCCCTCACGTTTCGTGCCATCTTCCGCTCCGTCACGGCCGGCAGGGCTGGCGAGGGTGTTGCGCGAACCTCCGCTCGCCAAGTTCTCGGTTTTTTCCCGATCTTCTTTGTGCTTGTGGGTTTTGCAGTTCTTTTTCTCCGTCTGGACGACAGCCACGCCTGGCTATTGGCCTTGCTGTTTGCCGGCTTCGTTGCCGTGCCCAATTTCAATGATCAGCCAGCTTTGCCGGGCCCGCTCCAGACGTTCACGTCGTTCTATCGAGCCATCTTTGTTTCCCTGATCGGGGCTCTGTTTTACATCTTCTTCGCGCTCTTCCCTGAAAAATCCCCGCTGGAGCGGCGCGCTCCTTGGCTGAAGTGGCTCGCCCTCGCGATCGGCGCAGCCCAGCTTTTCCCCGGGTTACGCTATGGCGATGCCCGCTTGCCTTATTTTGTAACGAAATCGATTGGCGAGGCCGGCGCTGTACACCTTCGCCTCGCGCTGACCTACGGCCTACTTGTCCTCGGGCTTGTCTCGCTGTTCTGGAATTGTTTCAGTGCCGAAACTTCTCCCGAAGCGCGGCGCAAGTCGCGTGTCCTGCTCGCGGGCACGTTCTTCGGAGTATTCCCGTTTGTCATCGAGCACATGATCATCGATTTCTCCGGTTACCAGCAGCAGTTCTGGATCGATGCCTGTTTGAGCCTTCTCGTGCTGCTTTATCCACTCTCGTTCGCTTACTCCATCGTCAAGCACCGCGTGCTGGAAATCCCCGCGCTGCTCCGGCGCAGCGCGCGTTACGTCCTCGTGCAGCGCGGCTACTTTCTCCTTCTTTTTTTCGGAGGGTTGCTGGCCATTTTTCTTTTCGCAAGTTTTTTTGCCGGGTTCTTTGCCGAAAATTCGCAGTTTGGCATGGTACTCAGCGCGGCTTTCGGAGTAGCCCTCGTTTGGGTTTCGGGACCGCTCGTGAAGCGTGGCACGAACCGCATCGACCGCGCCTTCTTCCGCAGTTCCTATGACGCCCGGATCATCCTGCAAGACCTCGGCGAGAAGATTCGCTCCGTGGCCGACCGGCGCGAGCTTGCCGCGTTGCTCGAGCGCCATCTCACGCAAGCCTTCCACCCGCAATCCCTGGCCATTTATTTTGGTGGCGCCAGTGGAGAACTGGTTGCCATCAGCCGCCCGGTTCCCCCGGAACTCGCCACTCTGGATGCCAATGCTCCCTTTCTCCGCGAGCTGACCGCCCGCGGCCGCACTTGGGACGTTCCTCCGCCCAGCGATCCCGATGCCCCGCAGAATTTTCCGCTCGCGCCACTCTCGCCGGAATGTCTGGTTCCTCTACTGGGGCATGACGCCCGGTTGATGGGCTTGCTGGTTCTCGGCCAGCCGCTCTCGGAGGAACCGTACTCGAGTGAGGACAAGCGCCTGCTCGATTCCGTCGCTGGCCAAGCCGCGGTTGCGCTGGAAAACATGCGCCTGGCCCAACAAATCGCCGACCGCCTGGAGCTGGACCGCCGCACTGCCCGGGAAATGGAGATTGCCCGCGACGTGCAATCGCACCTCTTTCCACAGGTGATGCCGCCGCTCGCCACGCTGGAGTACGCCGGAAGTTGCATTCAGGCGCGTCAGGTCGGCGGCGATTACTACGACTTCCTCGATCTCGGCTCTTCGCACAGGCTAGATCGAGGAGCGACACACGCCCTCGCCGCCGCAGCTTGGCATCTCGCCATTGTCCTGGCCGACATTTCCGGGAAGGGAATTGCCAGTGCGTTGCTGATGGCCAACCTGCAGGCCAACCTGCGCAGCCGTTACGCGATTGCGCTCGATGATCTTCCACGCCTGCTGAAGTCTGTAAACCAGCTTTTCTACGAAAACACGCCCGATGACCGCTACGCCACCCTGTTCTTCGCTGTCTATGACGACCACTCGCGCGAGATGGAATACGCCAATTGCGGCCACAATCCGCCGCTTCTCTTCCGCGCTAACGGCAGCGTGGAGCCGCTCACCTCTACGGCGGGCGTCATTGGGCTTTTCCCGGATTGGGAGTGCGAATTGCGCCCCATCACGCTGCAGCCCAACGATGTGTTGGTGATTTACACCGATGGCGTGACGGAGGCGAACGACGCCGCCGGGAACGAGTTTGGCGAGGCCCGGTTGTGCGAGACAGTTCGCGGAAAGCTTCATCTCCCGCCTACAGCGCTGCTCACCGCCATTCAGCAAGCGGTGCAGGAGTTCAGCGCCGGTGCCGGCGAACAGTCCGATGATCTGACACTGGTTGTAGCTCGCGCCCGTTAACGCCGCGAACCTCGGGCTTCGGCTCCCTTGGCGTGGGAGCAGCCGGCTTCACCCGTAAGGGCTGTGAAAATCGTAAATTCTCCTTTGACATCAGCGCGCGAACGGCATAGAAGAACAGAATTACGCTCTTGAGGTGTCGGCCATGGAGAAGGACCTCTCTCGAAGGAAATTCCTCGAAAAGCTCGGCGCGGGAACTGCGGCCGGCGTAGGCTACTCGCTCCTGAGCGAGTGGGCGGAGGCACGCGAAGCGAACTCGAACGCTCTGCCAACCCGAACCCTGGGGCGCACGGGCGCGAAGGTCTCCATCCTGGCGTTTGGCTGCGGCAGCCGCTTCCTGATGTACGAGGATGAGGCAGAAGCGCTGGCGATCCTGAATCATGCCATCGACCAGGGCATCACCTATGTCGATACCGCGTATGCCTACGGCGACGGAAAGAGCGAAACGCGCGTCGGTATGGTGATGGCCAAGCGCCGCAAAGACGTGTGGCTGGCCACGAAAATCCCGGATCGCACCCGCGACGAATTCATGCGCCGCCTGGAAGCCAGCCTGAAGCGCTTGCAGACGGACCATGTGGACCTGCTGCACATTCACAGCCTGGGGCGCGCCGAAGACCTCGCCAAGATCGAAGCGCCCGATGGCGCGTTGAAGGGCCTGCTGGAAGCGCGCGACCAGAAAATGACCCGCGCCATCGGCATGACCAGCCACACCAGCGGGGAAGTGATGGCTCAGGCCATCCAGCGCCACGACCTGGACTGCGTGCAGATGGCCCTGAACGCCTCGCAAAACGGCCGCTTTGAAGAGCTTGCCCTGCCCGCCGCGCGCGCCAAAAACCTTGGCGTGATCGCCATGAAAGTGACCGGCCAGGAATTTTTGCTGGGCACCGCCGAGGGCAAGGGCGACATCGATTCCTTGTTGCGCTATTCCCTCAGCCTGCCCGTGACCACCGCGGTCGTCGGCATGCCGCGCAAGGAAATGCTCGATCACAATATTTTGGAAGCGCGCCGCTTCACCGCGTTCCCCGAAACCGACATGGACCGCCTGCGCAAAAGTCTGCAACCGTCCCGCGAAGGCCTGGAAAAAAATCTCACCGGCCATCACGACGGCCCCACCCTGAAGCCGCATTTGTTCTGGGCGTAGGGAACCGTTCTGCCCTCGTAGCTCAGGCTTTCCAGGCCTGAGGAGCTTCTCCGGCCTTGTAGCGCTGTGCCTTCAGGCCAGCATCTTTACTCTTGCTTTTGTACTGGTCGGCCTTCAGTCCGATTCTTACCTTTCTTCTGCAGGGTGCCCCACGGGCCGGTTTTGCACGTGGGGTTCTTGGGTTCTGCCCTCTTGTAGGAGGTGGGAGCTTCAGCTCCCACGTAACCGGCTGAAAAAGAAATGGGCTTTCGCGTCCGCCGTTCTCTGGCGGAAGCCCCTGAAGGCACGCTACTGCATGCCCCTTACACCACCACCTGGTCCGCCCACTCGCCGGCGACCACGCAAATATCCCGGAACGCCCGTGCTTTGTAAGGGGTCTTCGCTCCAGATTCCTTCAGGATCGCCGCCTGGTCCCTCCTCACCTCTCGATAAATCCTGGCCATCTGTTGCACCGTCGGCTGCCTGCCGCGCCGTTTGAAAATCTGGCAAAGCTCGCCGAACACGCCGCCGACCTTGCCATCATGAATCTTTGCGTCCGTCCCATTCAGGTCGCTCAGCGATTTCTCCATCCGATAGCTGGTGGACTCAAAAACGTACCAGTTTCCCTTTTTCTTCCGTTTCTTGTGAGCTACCGTTAGGCCTAGTTCGAACGGCATGTTAAACCGAGGCGTGCGGGGTTTCTTGCGGTCCAGCTCCACGCGGGAAAGATCGTGAATCGAATACTCGCAATCGCCGATCAATTTCAGAATCTTGTCCAGCCGCCGCGAACTGTCCGGGATTTCCAGCGTTGCCCTTGGCACCAGCCTAAACGCGCTCACGCCCGCAATGTAAGCGATAAACAGCCTCTCGAACTTCTTATCATAGGGAATATTCAGGAAAACTTCAGTGCGCGGCCTTTTTTGTTTTGCCACGCTTTTGCTTCCTTCGGGTAGCGATTACTACCGCTTTCTTCCACCTGCCGTTCGAACTCGCCTTGTACTTCACCGTCGCCCTGGCCTTCTCCGCCCTCGCGCTTGGCCCGGCAATGCGAAGCAATCGCTTCAGGCGTGCCTTGGAGACCCCCAGGATCGCCGCCGTATCCTCGACCGTCGCAAACACCGAATCCGGAATCACGCTCGCCATGCTTCACCAGTATCCTAGACCCTAGGATACACGCAGGCTTGCCATTTTTCCATTAACTATTGAATGACGTACCCTGTTGGCTGGAGGTGGCCGCTCGGCCTTCAGCCCCTGTAGCTCAGGCCTTCCAGGCCTGAGGCTTTTCCCCACCGTCGCCACAATTGCACGGGCGCGCGACGCAGGTGCCCCAGCCTTTGTAACGCCGGCATCTTGCCGGCTTTTTTGGTCCGCCTTTCCCTTCGCTTGCTCCTCCTCTTCGCGCCCTTTCCGCCGATTAAATCCTTGACACAAAACAGCCCTTCCTGTGCCATGTGTCCGTGCACGCCAAACGCCTAAAGCAAATCGCTCTAAAGGTCCTCCTGGCGATCCTTTTTGTGATTCTCCTTCTGTCGCTCCTCGCCCAACGCCTCTTCCATCCACGGTGATTTAGGAAACGGGTGCCCCACGGGCCAGCTTGCCCTGAGCGCCCCAGGCGAGGGGTTTTGCACGTGGGCCCTTGGGCTCTCTTTCTGGCGCCACTCGGAATTTGACCAGGCGGGGAAGTGAGGAAGCAAGGGGATGTAAGGAAGCAAAGAAGAAGAGGGGAGAAGGACGAGAGCGGACCCACCCTTTGCACAAGGCGCAAAGGGTAGGCCACCCAAGTTCGTTTCGGAAGTGAAGGCTGCGCCACCCGCCGGGCGGTTATTATTTTCCCGACTTCCTTCGATTGTCATCTTTGCACAGCATTTGGCAGTTCGCTGCGTCCGTCTTCCCGCCCTCGTGCCACGGCTTGATGTGGTCGCCTTCCATCTCATCCAACTCAAAATGCTTCTTGCATTTCGGGCAGATTCCTTCCTGCCTCTCGTATGCCTCTCTCTTCATATTTTCGGAGAAGGCGCGGATGTTGAGATGTCTTTCGTCGGCATCCAAGACATACGGGTAGATGCCCGACTTCCTCTCCACATCTTCATCCAGCATCAGCTTCGCAACCCGTTTCTCCAGCGCGTCCGTGTCAAATGTTTTGCCGTTGAATTGGTTGTACAGCTCGCCCCATGCAACTCCTTTCATCTCTTTCCGATATTTCGGAAATGTGGCCTTCACCCAAGCGATGACGCTCTGAAAGAAATGCCACAGCGGCGTGGCGTTCTCGTCGTGCTGGTGCTCCGACATGTACTGCTCGATCTTTTCATCCGATCGCCACGCGATTGCCGTTTCCAAATATTCCTGCCGGATCGGGCTGCCCCGAAGATAATCGCTCGCCAGCCCGTACGCCGGGCAACCCGTCTTGCTGAAATACCGCTTAGCGTCCGCAGTCCACGGCCCTGCATAGACCGCGTTGCGCAATTCCTGGTCGGTGTGTTCTTCGCCAGCGATGTTGATGGTTCTAAACCAATCCAGCTTCTCGCTGTCAGTGCCGGAGCAAAGATAGATCATCAGCTTGTAGTCGAGAATCTGCTTTTGCCGGTCGTCTTTAAGATTGTGAAAGGCTAGACCTTTGATGGAAAAATCGCCGTTGACGTACTGACAGATCGAGAGGGTTCGCTGCTGGCCGTCGATCACCTCAAAATGGCCGTCATTGCGCACCGCCCAGTACATCACGTTCAGCGGAAAGTCCTTGCGAACGCTGTCGATCACGGCGTCTCGCTGTTTGTCCTTGTAGATGAACTCGCGCTGGTACGGTGGACGAATGTCGAGTTCTCCAGCATACGCGACGACCCCCGCTTCGGCGTTGTCGGCGAAGCCGTCGGTTAGCTTCTTTATCGTGATTTCTTTGAGTTCGATCTTCATGTCTTTTTTCTGATGACAAGACGGTCGTACATTCGCCGATACGTGCCATCGCCGTTGGGTAGGTAGAAGCGTGGCCCACCTTGCCGGAAGGTTCCTTTCTCAGCGACCTCTGACATCGGTCTGCCAAGGGTCCTACTCGACCCGAGAATCTCGAATTGTTCAGGATTGTAGTGCTCCAAAAACGTTACAGGTACGCCCATCGCGCGGTCGTAGTCGCTTGGAATATCAGTGAACTTGGAAACTTCAATTGCATCGTAATTGTGGTATTTGGGGTAATGTTTCCGCTCGTACGTCTTGTACAGGATTAGGTCTTCGTGACGCTTTGCAATATCGAGGTTCGTGAACCAGCAAGCGTTCCCAAAGCTGCGCCAGTTTGTTCCGTTTTCGTCGCGCCAGCTTCTCACCTCCCGCATCTCGTAATGGTCTGGAACCATGAACGCCACGGGATGCGAGTAGCCGAGCCAAACCTTGTCCGCCTTCAGAAACGCGAAAATCTCCTTGTAGCTAATCGCGTTCTGATTGCCGATAATGAGGAACTTCTTTCCAGATTTAATTAACTGCTCAACGTACTCCCTGAACAGCGAAAACGGCGGATTGGTGACCACGATATCTGCTTGCTTGAGCAGCTTGACGCATTCCTCGCTGCGGAAGTCGCCGTCGCCTTCCAGGTTGTGAATCCCTATCTCCGCAGGGTCGGGAACCCGGTTGCGATTCCTGTCGCCGCTGTATTCCAGGTAAATGCCCTTCTCAGAGTCGTTTTTGCTATACAGGTCCGGCTGGTTATTTTTGTAGCAGGTCGTGACCAGCTTTTTCAGTCCCAGCTTCCCAAAGTTGTACGTGAAGTAGTGAAAGAAATTGCTCACACGCGGGTCGTCGCAGTTGCACAGAACATTCTTGCCCTTGAAATGCTTGGTGTAGTGCTTGAGTTCCTTCTCGATGTCTGAAAGCTGGGTGTAAAACTCGTCCTGCTTAGACGCTCTCGCGGCGCGAAAACTGCGATTAAGCGGCTTGACCGCCATGTTGCGGGTATTTGTTGCCATTGGGCTTGACATGAACTTTAGCACCCTAAACTGTGAGTTGACAATAACATCGGGTGCGGTATCTGACAGGATATTACGGATGTGCCCTCCGGCTTTGCTCTTCCGAGGCCGCAAAATTTCCGTATATAAAGGTTACGCAAATTTCCCCAGTCTCCCTGGCGGGCGGGTGGCGCAGCCTTAATTTCTGACAAACGCATCTGGGTGGCCTACCCTTTGCGGTTCGTTTGCAAAGGGTGGGCTCTCCCCCTCATCCAACTTCGCGCCACATCCGATCCCACCACCCCACCCGCCTCCTGATATCTGATCACTGATATCTGATATCCATCCCCGCTTTTTCCACAGTCATTCGAAAGCTCGCGCAAAAACCTCCGTACCAATACGCATGAGTATGTTGACAGTATGGTATATACTAATATATAATCTCTGCATGTCTAACGCAAGACCAATCGATATCTTCAACCTTTGCCAATTCAAATTCGCCAATGGACGTATGTGCGGCCTCCCCGCTCACCCCAAGCACGACGGCTTCTGCCCGGGCTTCAGCTTAGGGGGTCGGAGCTTCAGCTCCGACATTAAGTCCTGGCTACAACCCGGCTCTGTAGACCCTGGGCTTTGAGCCCAGGGCGCGAAGCGCCGCTGAGGAATCCGACTCATGGCACGACTGCATCATCGCACCGCACCTGGTTGCACTTTCTTTGTCACCACCAAGTCCTCCCATAGCGCTGGCTTGTTTCAGGTCCACACAACCGCCGACATCATTGTTGCCAAATTGCTCCACTATCGCGATGCAGGAGCCTACCAGTTACACGCGTTCGTCCTGATGCCCAACCATCTGCACGTACTCCTGACACCCAGCAGCACCACCTCACTGGAAAAGGCCATGCAGCTGATCAAAGGCGCAAGTTCGCATGAGATCCACAAACAGCTGGGCAGCCGCATGGAGATTTGGCAGCCCGGTTTCCATGAAGCGACAATCCGGGACGAAGCCGACTATCTCTCCAAGGTTCACTACATTAACCAGAACCCGGTCGCCGCTGGACTTGCGGCCAATCCCAGCGATTGGACTTGGAGCTCCGCGAGCCAGCGCTACCGATTGGATCCGATTCCTCAGGGGCTGAAGCCCAGAACACAGGATCATCAGATGTCGGAGCTGAAGCTCCGACCCCCTAACGGAAAAACTGCATGAGCACACCGCAGTTTCCTCCTTCACCCCGCCGGCTCAAACGGTCGACGCAACACTTGCTTGGAGTTTACTCGCAGGAGTCTCGAAGCCTAAGGTTTTTCTGGGACGTTGATTCAAGAGCAGCTC
>Ga0187801_10000064_pt1 | contig 22177 bp, 17 predicted proteins | sample NC_wetland_sal_i_10_FD_132465 | JGI IMG/M metagenome (GOLD analysis project Ga0187801, IMG submission 132465) | Wetland sediment microbial communities from Neuse River Estuary, North Carolina, USA - Control_1 | ecosystem: Environmental > Aquatic > Freshwater > Wetlands > Sediment | place: USA...
AAGGCGATGGGATTTTCCGATGCGCGGCTCGGCCGTCTGACCGGCACGAGCGTCGAGGACGTCGCGCGGCGCCGGCGCGAGCTCACGGTGCGGCCGATCTTCAAGCGCATCGACACTTGCGCGGCCGAATTCGCCTCCCCGACCGCCTATATGTATTCGACTTACGAAACGCCGTTTGCCGGTCGCGCCGTCGACGAGGCGGCGCCGTCAGCTAAGAAAAAAATCATCATCCTTGGCGGCGGCCCCAACCGCATCGGCCAAGGCATCGAATTCGATTATTGCTGCTGCCACGCCTGCTTCGCGCTCAAGGACGCGGGCTACGAAACCATTATGATCAACTGCAATCCGGAAACGGTGTCGACCGATTACGACACTTCCGACCGGCTCTATTTCGAGCCGCTGACCGCCGAGGACGTCATCGAAATCATCGACAGCGAGCGCGCCAACGGCACGCTGCACGGTGTCATCGTGCAGTTCGGCGGCCAGACCCCGCTCAAGCTCGCCGAAGCGCTGGAAGCCGCGCAGGTGCCGATCCTCGGCACTTCGCCTGACGCGATCGACCTCGCCGAAGACCGTGACCGTTTCAAACGCCTCCTTGACCGGCTCAAGCTGCGCCAGCCGCGCAGCGGCATTGCCACCAGTCCCGAGCGAGCGCGCGCGATCGCCGAATCGATTGGCTATCCGATCGTGATCCGTCCTTCATACGTGCTCGGCGGCCGGGCCATGGAGATCGTTCACGATGCGCATCAGCTCGACCGCTATGTCGCGCGGCTCGCCGCCGATCTCGATCGTCCTTCCGAAATCGCCGTTTCCGACAAGCGACCGCTGCTCATCGACAGCTATCTCACCGACGCGGTGGAGGTCGATGTCGATTGCCTTTCCGACGGCAGGGACAGCTACATCGCCGGCATCATGGAGCACATCGAAGAGGCCGGGATTCATTCCGGCGATTCGGCGTGCTCGCTGCCGCCGCACAATCTATCGGCCGAAGTGATCGCCGAGCTTTCCCGCCAAACGTGCGCGCTCGCGCTCGCGCTCAAGGTCGGCGGCTTGATGAACGCGCAATATGCGATCAAGGACGGCGACATTTACGTGCTCGAAGTCAATCCGCGCGCCTCGCGCACGGTGCCGTTCGTCGCCAAAGTGAGCGGCATACCGGCGGCCAAGATCGCCGCCCGCATCATGGCCGGGGAATCATTGGCCAGCTTTCATCTCAAGCCGCAGGAGTTTGAGGCTGGCCGCGCTCACCATGTCGGCGTGAAGGAGGCGGTGTTTCCGTTTGCGCGATTCGGCGACAAAGTCGACACCGTGCTCGGCCCGGAAATGAAATCGACCGGCGAGGTGATGGGCATCGATCGCGACTACAATGTCGCCTTCGCCAAGAGCCAGCTCGGCGGTGGGGCGCGGCTGCCGAAATCAGGCACCGTTTTCGTTTCCGTCAAGGATGCCGACAAGCCGCGCATTCTTGAAGCGACGCGGCTGCTTGCTGGATTAGGCTTCCGCGTGATGGCGACCTCGGGAACCCAGCGGTTCCTCGCCGAACACGGCGTCGCCGCGGTCAAGATCAACAAAGTCGCCGAAGGCCGACCGCATATCGTCGACGCCATCAAAAACGGCGAGGTTCAGGTCGTCTTTAACACCACCGAAGGGGCGACCGCGCTGGCCGATAGCCGCTCGCTACGCCGCGCTGCCCTCTTGCATAAAGTGCCGTACTACACCACTCTTTCAGGGGCCGTCGCCGCAGCGCAGGGCATCAGAGCCTATCTCGGAGGCGACCTCGAGGTTTGTGCGCTGCAAACTTATTTCGCGGTCGAATCTGATCGAGCGTCGGAGCGGCCACAGCGACGGAACGTGTAGAGCCATTTCCACGTCGCGGGGCCGAACGATGCTTCGGTCCGCGATGGGTTTTTTTGACTCTGCTCTAGGAGGTTTGGACTGATGGACAAGATTCCGATGACGGCAGAGGGCTACTCGGCGTTGGCGGCCGAGCTGAAGCACTGCCAACAGGTGGAGCGACCTCGGATCATCCAGCAGATAACCGACGCCCGCACCCACGGCGATCTTTCGGAAAACGCCGAATATCACGCGGCAAAAGAATCGCAGTCGCTCAACGAGGGCCGCATTGCGGAACTCGAAGATAAGATCGCACGCGCCGAAGTGATTGATGTTTCAAAGCTTTCCGGCGACACGATCACCTTTGGCGCGACCGTCACGCTGATCGACGAAGACACCGACAAAAAAACGGTGTGGCAGATCGTTGGCGAGCCGGAGGCGGACGCCAAGAAGGGCAAGATCTCCATCACCTCGCCGCTCGCGCGCGCCTTGGTCGGAAAAAAGAAAGGCGCCCAGGTCGAGGTGGTCACGCCGGGCGGCGCCAAGGCCTATGAAGTGATGAAGGTCGAGTGGAAATAGCGCGCCGGCCTGATTTGGGAGATATTGCAATGTAATGGCCGGGTTCATTCCCGGCCATTACGATTTTTGGGCCCAAAAGCGGGATCCCGGGGAATATTGGGGACTGTCGGCCGGTCCCTTGTGCGGTCGGGGGTTGCGTATCTTGCATAGCTCCTCAGAATCCTTAGATAGGAAGCCGGTGCGCTGCCAATGCCGCCCGTTGGCAGCCGAGCCTCCACAACGCCCATTTCGCCAAGGGCATCAGGCAGATCGAGCTCCTCATCTGCCGCAACCCGCGGGGTTAAGCTGGTGCCCAGTTCCAAGCGAGCCGTTAACGCCAAGCTCGTGATCATCGGCTCCGGCCCGGCTGGCTATACCGCCGCGATCTATGCCGCGCGCGCCATGCTCGACCCGATCCTGATCCAAGGCATCGCGCCTGGCGGGCAGCTCACCATCACGACCGACGTCGAGAATTATCCGGGCTACGCCGACGTGATCCAGGGGCCGTGGCTTATGGAGCAGATGCAGAAGCAAGCGGCTCATGTCGGCACCAAGCTCGTTGCCGATCACGTCAACAAAGTTGATCTGGGCAAGCGGCCATTCCGTGTCGAATGCGAGTCCGGCGACGTTTATCTCGCCGACACGCTCATTCTGGCGACCGGCGCTCAGGCGCGCTGGCTCGATTTACCGTCGGAGCAAAAATTCCGCGGCTACGGCGTTTCCGCCTGCGCCACCTGCGACGGCTTTTTTTATCGCGGCAAGGAAGTTCTGGTGATCGGCGGCGGCAATACCGCCGTCGAGGAAGCACTGTTTCTCACCAATTTTGCCTCCAAGGTAACGCTCGTGCATCGCCGCGACCACCTGCGCGCCGAGCGCATTCTCCAAGAGCGGCTTTATCAGAATCCAAAAATCTCGGTGCTCTGGAATACCGTGCTCGACGACGTGCGGGGCCATGACGATCCGCTCAAGGTAACCGGCGCGGTGCTGCGCAACGTCAAGACCGGCGAGGTCGTCGAGCGGCCGGTCGACGGAATTTTCATCGCCATCGGTCATTCGCCGGCGACTGAGCTCGTTGCCGGCCAGGTCGAGATGAAGCCTTCGGGTTACGTCAAGACCGCTCCACACTCGACGGCGACTTCGGTGCCGGGCCTGTTCGCCGCCGGCGATGTCACCGACGATGTTTATCGGCAGGCGGTCACGGCGGCCGGGCTCGGCTGCATGGCCGCCCTGGAAGCGGAGCGATTTCTGGCGGCGCATGGCGAGGCCGAGCCACGGATGCCAGCAGAGCTGGCGGCGGAGTGAGTTCCGCGATCGGCGCGCGCGGTCAGGCAGGAAACACGCAGATGGATTGGGACAAACTCAAAGTATTTCACGCCGCCGCCGAAGCCGGCAGCTTCACGCATGCCGGCGAGCAGCTTGGGCTGTCGCAGTCGGCGGTATCGCGCCAAGTCAGCGCGCTCGAACAGGAGCTGACGGTCTCGCTGTTTCACCGCCACGCCCGCGGCCTGATCCTCACCGAACAGGGCGAGTTGCTCTATCGCACCGCCCATGACGTGTTCATGAAGCTCGAAGCGGCCCGCGCCAAGCTCACGGACAGCCGCGAACGGCCGAACGGCGATCTGCGGGTGACGACCACGCCGGGCATCGGTGTCCACTGGCTCACGCCGCGGCTCGGCGAGTTTGCCGACCTTTATCCCGAAGTTCACATCACGCTTCTCACCACCGACGAGGAGCTCGACCTGGCGATGCGCGAGGCTGACGTCGCCATCCGGCTTCGCCAGCCGACCCAGCCGGATCTTATTCAGCGCAAGCTATTTTCGGTGCATTTCCACGTCTATGCCTCGCCGGAATATCTTAAGAGATTCGGCACGCCGCGGAATTTGGAGGATCTCGATAACCATCGGCTCCTGGTGCTCGGCGGCAATGTCCCACCCTATCTGCAGCGCGCCCGCTGGCTGATCGAAGTGGCCCGCGACGGCAAAGGACCGCGCACCCCGCACCTGATCATCAACAATATTCTCGGCATCCTGCGCGCTTGCCAGCGCGGGCTGGGCATCGCGATGCTGCCGGACTACCTGGTCGAGGAAAATGGCGGGCTGGTGCAATTGTTCGGCGAGGGCGACGCGATCGCGCTCGACGCCTATTTCGTCTATCCGGAAGAGTTAAAGAACGTCGCCCGGGTTCAGGCTTTCCGCGACTTCCTGGTCGCCAACGCGCAGCGTTGGAATTTTTAAGCAGGCAAACCGCACGACATCCGCTGCCACCGTTAAGTTGGGTCGATTAGCCGCGTTTATTATTTTATGCCCGCTTGTTCGCATGGCTGGCATGTCACGCCCCCGATTGTTCGTACCGGTTGTCACTTGCATACTCATATCGTTCTGCGCGCAAGAGCTTGCCGCGTTCCTCCTAAGTTTGGCAGCCCCTGCAAGCAGTTGTTCCCCTCTGGAAGGTGTCGTCGGCGCCCCCACGCCGGCGAACTAAACCGGGCCCGCAAGGGCCCGGTTTTATTTTGTGCAAATCGTCATTGCGAGCGAAGCGAAGCAATCCAGAGAATTCGCGAGGCTTCTGGATTGCTTCGTCGCCCTTCGGGCTCCCCGCAATAACGGAGTCGCGCATATGCCCCGAAGTCAATTCGGCTCGAGGCCTTTGGCCTTGATCACGGTTTTGGCGGCGGGCCGGCGAAGAAAATCGATCACCGCGCGGCCGCCATCGGGCGCTTGCGGGGCGCTGGGCACGAATGCGGTGAATTGCGTCACGCTTTGCAGCGCCTCTGGCAGCGGCCCGGCGATATCGACGCCGGACACCGCCATCAGTTCGGCCATCTGCTGAATGCCGATCTCGGCTTCGCCCCGCGCGACAATAAGACCGACGAGTCCGGCGGGACCGCCGGCGCCGTAAATCGACTTGTCCTTGATTGCCGCGGCAATGCCGAGCCGTTCGAACACGGACGCCATATGGGCGCCGCTCGCGCCGCCGCCGACCGGCTTGCTCAGCGCGATCGATTTAGCGCGCAGCATCGCCGCTTTGAATGCTTCCGCCGAGGAAAGGTCCGGCCGCGGCGCGCCTTTGGCGACGCATACGCCGATGAAAGACCGCGCCAGATCGGCAAGGCTGCCGGCGAGGCCGCGGCCTTGCGCAATCAGGCCTTGCGCGCCGGCATGGGTGACGATCGCGACATCGGCGCCTTCGCCCTCCGCTAGCCGCTTCTCAAGTTGCAGCGAGGGCCCGAACGTGAGCTTAAGCCTATAGCCCGTTTCGCGCTCGAAGACCGGCCCAAACTCTTCGAATGCCGTCTTCATGGCGGTGGTGCTCAAAACAGTCACTTCGCGTTCGTTCGGCAAAACCAGCCTCCCCGGTGCAAGGCACCGTTTGGTAAATCTGCAAAGACGCGAACCCAACTGCGCGATCAACTAAGTGTGATCTTCGGCCCTCTTATCATCAAATGATATCCGCACCCCCGCCTTTGTCGGTGAATCGCGCTACAATGCACCGGTTCGCACGCAAGGCGCCAAGATACAAAGGCGCTCCGACGAGTGGAAACAACGTCCGGAGACAGTGACGGGAGACAGTAACGAATGTTCACGCGCAGACATTTGCTGTACGCCGGGACGGCCGCCGCCGCGCTCGGGATATTTCGCCTGGCGCGGCCGCATGTCGCCAGCGCCGAGGGCCGCGTTTACGAAGTGACGCATAGTGATGACGAGTGGCGCAAGCTGTTGACGCCGGAGCAATTTAACGTACTGCGCCGGGAAGGCACCGAGCGGCCGTTCACCAGCGCGCTTTTGAACGAGCATCGCAACGGCACGTTCGGCTGCGCCGGCTGCGACCTGCCGCTGTACTCATCCAAGACTAAATTCGAAAGCGGCACCGGTTGGCCGAGTTTCTGGGCGCCGCTGGAGCATGCGGTCGACGAGACCGAGGATCGCAGCTTCGGCATGACCCGCACCGCGGTATCGTGCCATCGCTGCGGCGGCCATCTCGGCCACGTCTTCACCGACGGTCCGAAGCCGACCGGGCTCCGCTACTGCATGAACGGCGTGGCGCTGAAGTTCACCGCCTCACCTGCGGGGTCGAGCTGACCAATCCCAAAATGCGTATTCCGGACGCGGCGCGGCTCAGTGATGCGCCTTGTCGTCGCCCTTGCCTTTAGCGGCGGGGCCACCACCGCCGCCCTTGCCGCCTCCACCGCCCGGCGGCGGACCGGCGTTGCGCGTGACGTTGCCGCCGCGGTTCACATTGCCGCCGCCACCACCACCGCCGTTGAAGTTGCGATTGACATTGACGTTGCGGTTGACGTTCTGATTTTGGTTTTGGTTTCGATTGATATTTAAGTTGCGGTTGACGTTCGCATTGATGGTTGCGTTTGCGTTGCTGTTGACATTCGCATTGGTGTTGACGCGCGCATTGGTATTGACGTTCGCGTTCGTATTGACATGCGCGTTGGTGTTGACGTTCGCATTCGTGTTTAACTTCGGGTTCAGTGGTCCCGTTCCGCCGCGCGTGTCGCCTTGGAACGTTTTGCCTTGATTGCCTTGCAACGTGTTGCCTTGATTTCCCTGGATATGGAACTGGCCTTGCGTGCCTTGCTGCGTCCCTTTCTGCGTCCCTTGCAGGTTGCCTTGGAACGTGCCGCGGGTACCTTGGGAATTCTGGAAATTCTGAAAATTCCTCGGCTCGCCAAATTGCTGACGCAGCGCCGCGTTCTGGAATCCGGCACTGCCGCGGTGGGCGGCGTCGAAATGCCAACTATTGAAGCCGTTCCGTTCGGCCACGAAATTGGTGCGATTGAACCGATTGTAATTGACCACATTGATGGTCACTGGGCCGCCGCCGCGCCAACCGCCGTGCCAGCCCCAATTGTAGTGGGACCATAGCGCCGAGCCGACGAAGAATCCCACGCCGAAGCCAATCATCGCGGCGCCGACCACATATCCCGGCGGATACCAGTAGAACGGCCTATAGGCCGGCCACAGCCAGGGACCATAGACCGCGTAAGGGTCGTAGATCGGCACATAATAGACGCCGGGATCGACCGGCTCGATCACAATGTATTCGGGCGGCGGCGGTGGCGGCAGCAGCGCCGGGTCGACGCCGACTGGGACCGGGCCCAGCGGCGGAGGCGGCTCCAGCGGCGCAACTGTGCTGACCCTGATTCTGTCCGAGGATCTGAGATTGCCGTTGGCTTGCGCCTTGCTGCGTAATTGCTGAATGGCGTTGGAGACGTCGTCGGGCTGCGCCAGGAAAGCTTCGCCGAGCTGCTGGGTCCAGTCGAGCTTGTCATTCATCATCGACAAGACTTGAGGAACCGCCGTCAAACCTTTGACGCTGGCATCCCAGGGCTGTTGCTGCATCGCATCCTGCAGCGGATCGCCGTGCACGTTCGGGTGCGCGCTCACCCAGCGCTCCGCTTCGACCACTTCGATCGGATAGGTCGAGGCGGTCAGGATCTGCGCCACCAGGTCGTCGGGGTAGAGCGCAATCGGCGCGACCAGTTTTTCCAGCTCCCCCTGGCCGAGTTGTGGCCCAGCGGGTTGCGGCGGCTGCTGCGCGGCGTCAGGCGGCGGCAGTTGCACTCCAGGAGGCGGCTGATCCTGCCCCATTGCTTGAGCCATTGCTGGAAGGGTTGAAAACACGAGCGCGCCGCTGGTGACAATCGCGCAAGACCCCCGCAGCATTTTCGACAAACTCTTCATTGCCAGTCCCCTACCGTGCGACGTATCAGATAAGAACAAATGACAATATCTCGCGGCCAATGTGTGGCCGACGAATCAAGGTCGCGTGACCTTTTCTTAACGCCTGTACAGAAAGCGGCTTGGTTCAAGCACCTTGGATCGGACCGAAGTTAGCATCCGCCGTGCGACGCAAGGCCGAGCGCCTCACGTCCCGCCGCCGTCCCCGATCACCGAATACGGCGCCCAGAACAGCGGATGCGCGTAGCTATACACGGTGCGCCCCGAGCCGTCGACGGCACCGGGTCCATCGAGCAGCGCCATCATGGCTTGGCGCAAGGCTTCGCCGCGGGTGAGCGCCGGATCGGCGCGCTGACGCCGGAACAGGTCGGTGATCAGTTCGCGCGCCGAGGCCGAATGCACCGACCAGTTGGTGACAAGGAGCGCGCGGGTGCCGGCATAGAAGAACGCGCTGCCGAGCCCGGAGGCCGCTTCGGCGCCGGCGCCGGCGCCGGCAGCGGTGTTGCACGCGGAAAGAACCACCCAGTCAGCATCGAGCTTGAGCGCGAGAATCTTCTCCATGGTCAACAGCCCGTCGCCTTTCACGCCGGCGACTTCCGGCGCGGTCAGCGCCAAAGCCGGTTGCGTGAGCCCGTCGAGATCGCCGGGCACCAGCCCGTGCGTGGAGAAGGCGACGATCCGGTAATGGGCGAGATCGAGCGTCTCGACGTTCTGTTCGTTGGCGGCCTTGCCGAGGTAAAGCGCCTTGGCCGGATCGGCCTCGAGCGCTTCCGCCATCGAGAGCAATTCAAAACGGGTGTCGGGCAGTCGCGGCAGTATGCCTAATGTGGCGGCATCGTTTTCTTCGGTGTGCGGCGAGGCGCGCAGCCGCAGCGGAATGCCGCGCGTCACGTTTTCGGCGTCCGCACCCGCGGCCGAGGCAACGACTATCGGCGCTGCTTGTTCGCGCTCCGCTTCGGCGGCTTGATCGGCATTGAAATAAGGATCGCCGAAGCCGATCAGCTTGTCGCGCGCCGGCGAGCCGCGCGGCAGCCGCCGCAACGTGACAATTGCCGAAGCCGAGGGCACGACGGTGACGGCGTGACTGCGCGCGAGCCACGCGACATTGCGGTAGTTCGCGAACAGCGGCTTGGCGGCGGGATCAATCTGCGCCGGCGCGGTCGGCAATAGACTGAGCGGTAGTTCGCCCAGTGCCCCGTTGGTTGCGACGATCAAGCTTTTGGCCGGCTGCCACGCCGCTTCGACCGGTTTCAACAACAGCGTGTAAAGCTCGTAACCCAGCGCCACGTCGAACGGCGGAATTTCCGAGACCATGCTGACCTGCGGCTCGAGCGCCTGGCGCGGCCGGCGGAGCTTGGCTTCCAGTTCGAGCGCGGTCGCCGGCACGCTGGCAAAGGCCACGTCGCCGTCCTTGGGCACCGCCCAGACGAAGCTCGCGTTCTGTCCGAAATAATAGGACAACAGCGCCTCGCCCGGCCGCAGCGCGTTCTTTATCTCGTCGACGTTTGGCGGCTTTGGATCGATCAGATCGGCATAGGACGGAAACCGCCGTTTGATATCCTGCTGCGCGGTTTTGCGGTCGGCGCGCAGCTTCTCGATCTCGGCACCGGTCGAGCGCACTGTCTGCTCATCGCGCTGATCGGACGGCAGAGCCAACAGATTGTTGAGCGTACCGAGCGCGGCGCTGATCTGTTTGCCGAGATTCTGCTCGTTGCGCACGAGTTCGGCGAGCGCGGAATCCTTCACCACCATGCGCGCGCTGGCGTCGGCCAAGGCCTTCTGCACGGAACGGCCGCGGATGGCGTCGGCGAGCGCGAATGTCTCGACGGCCACGTCGTTCGACTTGGTCGTGCTCTTGGCCGCGCCGCGGGCGAGCACGCCGATATAGGATTCGACGATCCGCTGCAGCCGCGCGCTGCGCGCGGCGACAACGGTCGGATCGTCTTCGTCGGCGTTCTCCCGCGACGCCGCCATCAGAACCGGGATCGCGATCTTGAATTCCCGGATCGCATCGGCATCGCGCCCGGCACGGGCATAACCGACCGCCAGCGTTCCGTGCGCCGCGGCGGTGTCGAAACTATTGGCGCCGGTGCGGATGGTTTGCTGCTTAAGGAGCGCGGTCGCCGCGGCAATGCCGGCCTCGACCTGGCCCGATGCATAGAGCGCGGCGATGCGCGAGCCGTTCAGCTCGAAGACTTCGCGTTGCTGCTGCGGCCATTGCGCCATCGCCTTGTCAAGCTGCGCATAGACCTCGCCGGCCTCCTTCATCTTTCGCTGCAGCGCCAGAATATTGCCGAGGCTGGAAAGAATCGCCGCGCTCTCCGGCGCTTCATCGGCGACGCCGATCGTGCGCAGCACATCGAGCGCGGAGCGACCGAGTTTTTCGGCCTCTTTGTAACGGCCTTGCTCGACCAAAATGCCGGCAAGCCCGATGATGAACGGCGGCGTCGCCGGATTGTACTTGCCCTGCGCTTTGAGAATGCCAAGGAGCGCGCGCCGCGCATCCGCTTCGGCGGCGCTTAACTTGCCCTGCTTTGCCTCATTGCGGGCGATCGACAGCAAATAGCCGTCGGCAATCTGCAGGAACTGCTCGCGCGGCGGCACCGGCGGATCGTAGCGCGGCAGATCCTTGACCGAGGCGCGCGCGAAGGCCTCGGCGCGCCGGTAGGCCGTCTCGGCATCGGCATATTGGCCGCGCGCTTCGAAAATCAAAGCGCGAGCTGCGTCGGCATCCGCCTCCCAGTTATGGCCGTAGATGGGGTAGCTTGCGCGCCACTTCGGATTGGGACTGCCGCGCGCCTCCGAGACCATCGCCTCGGCGCGGCCGACATAGGCGTTTGCCTGGCTGACGTCGCCGATCGAGACCAGCATCTGCGCAATAAATCGCAGCGAAGCGATGACGGTGCCGCGGCGACCGGGCACGTCGCCTTCGCCGACCTGCACTTGCAGGATCGCTATTGCATCTTTCGGATTGCCGGTCGCTTTGTATTGCTGCGCGACCACGCGCCGGGTCCGCGCCAAGAACCGCAAATCCATGCCATGCTTGGCGATAACGAGCCCCTGCAAGCCGTCCGCGAGCGCTTCTTTGTTGCGCGCAAGCAAAGCGCGCGCCGCGGCGCGATCAAATAAAAATTGCGCAAGCTTGGGCCCCGTCAAACCATTGGGCGACGCGTCTGCCGTCGCCTTGCGCTTGGCGATCTGCGTTTCGTCCGGCTTCTCGCTGTCGAGGATCGCGGTGATGTCGGCGATGGTGCGCGGCGGCGCGACGAAGGAGGTGCGAATTTCGAGCGGCGCGTCGGGAGCGGCCGCGGCGTCCTTTGGCGCGGACGGGGCGGCAACGCCGGCAGCCTGCTTCTGCTCGGCCGCCAAGACGCACGGGCGGACGAACACCGCACCGCAGGCCTGACGCGCCTTCTCCAGTTCGGGGCCGACCGCGCTTCGCGGATCACCGATTTTGCCGCGCACGCAGGCGCGCAACTGCTCCATATGCGCTTGCTTACACGACTCGATGATTTGCTCGTGCGAGGCGGCAAGCGCAGATGAAAAGGAAGCGATGATCGCGAGTGCGGCGCAGAACGCCGTTGCGAGGCCGCGGCACGCGTTGAGCCGGTCGGGCATACGTTTTCCCAGCACCAGGGCAAAGGGATACGTCTCACCCTAGGCTGAGTTTAGATGGTCGGGGCCCGAGCAGCAAGATCACGGTGATCAAATAGATCCCGTCATTGCGAGCGAAAGCGAAGCAATCCAGGAAACCGGGTGGGAACCTGGATTGCTTCGTCGTCCGTTGGGGCTCCTCGCAATGACGACGCTGTTATTCAATAACTTTGTCGGCACGCAGCAGAAGCGATTCGGGAATCGTCAGATTGTAATCTTTGGCGACTTTGAGATTGACCCAAAGTTGAAATTTGCTCGGCTGCTCGACCGGAATGTCGGCCGGTTTTACGCCCTGCAAGAGTTTCACGAGCTGGCGGGCTACGATGTCCCGCCAAAGCTGCACAAGATTCGGGCCGTAGCCAATGAGCCCGCCAGCATCGGCCATATCGGGCCATTGATAGATCGCCGGCAGCCGGAGTGTCGCCGTACGCGACAGAATGATGTCGCGATTGATAAACAGCAGCGCCGAAGCCAACACGTTGATGGCTTGCGCGCCTGAATTCTTTGCTGCTTCGATTGCGTCTTCGACCTCGTCGCGCTTGCTGACGCGCTGGACCAAAATTTCGAGCCCTCGGCTGTGCCCGGCGTCCTGCAACATTTGAAGGTGCTGCGGCGAGATGCTGCCGGTGTCTGCGAGGATTGCCATTCGTTTGATGCCGGGGCAGCGCCTCCATCAAGATTTCTTGGCGCTTGCCGTTCAATTCAGCGCTCAACAGACTCAGCCCGGTGGTATTGCCGCCGGGCCTAGCAAGCGAAGTGACAAAGCCCGATCCGACCATATCCTCAGCGACCGCCAGGATTGGAACGGTTTTTGTCGCGCGCCGCGCGGCCTGGACGGGTGGATCGCCCGCGGCAAAGACAACGTCCACATTGGCTTTGACGATTGCTGCCGCGTGTTCGGCAAGTTGGTCGCCCCGCAAGCCAAAACCGGCGTCGTCGATGATCAGATTTTGCCCGCTGACAAATCCGTCCGCTTTCACTCTCTCGACCAGGGCGTCAGTCCAGGCCGAGTGACGTGGGCTGAACTGCACATCGCCGAGGCGATAGATGCGGCCGGGCTCCTGCGCGCACGCGGCAAACGGCCAAGCCGCCGCCACGCTGGTCAGCGCGCCTAAAGAACGAACAAATTCCCGCCGTCCGATCTGAAACATAAATCGTATTCCAATGGGCCAGCAGAACCGTGCCGCCTTATGCCCTATTTTTCACGACGGCGTACACCATGACGCGAAGTCTTCTTACGTTTTTGTTGCCAACGTCCGACTGCGCTACGTCCCAACCTTGATCTCAGCCACAAGCCCGCGCAGCGCCGCGATCACGCTCAGCGGCACAATGCGCCCGGTGCGCGGATTCTCGGACGGGATGCCTTCGATCGCCATGGAGAAGCGCGCAGTGTCGGCGTCGACTTCGATGCGATGCGTGTTGCGCGTCAGCGCCGGATCGGCCCAGATTTCGAGCCGCGTCTTGTCCGGCCCGATGCCGGCGAGGCTGAGAGCGGCGGCGACATTGACATTGGCGGGGAAGCCGCGCGCGCCTTCGCGCGCGCTGCCGTCGAAGATTTTCATCGGCGCTTTGAGACCTTTGAGCGAAATGCCGCGCTCGATGAGATAAGGCGCGCCCTCAAGCCCGCTCGGTGGCTTGCGTGTCACCATGATCACCGAATGGATCGTGCCTTCGGCAGCGGCGCGCACCGCGTCGAGGCCAAGGAGCGCGCCGGTCGGCGCGAGAATGCGCGCGCCGGTTTGTTTGGCGTGCTCCACCAGATCCCAATTGTCCAGAAGTTGCCCAACGCTGAGCGGCATGAAGATCTTGCCGCGCTCGATCACGGAGAGGCCAACGCTGCGGAGCAATTGTGGCGGCAGGCATTCGATGACGATATCGCACGTCTCCGCCAAAGCCTCGGCGGGAAGAATCGGGATGCGTTCGCCGGCCCCCGGCAAATTGCGCCGCGCCTTGTCGCGATCGCGCGCCGCGACCGCGGCGAGGACGAGGCCGGGAATGCCCTCCTCCAGCCGGCGCGCTACGTTGAGGCCAACCGCCCCAAGGCCCGCTATTCCGACCTTCAATGCATTGCGCGGCACTGCGTATTCTCCAGGCTAGTGTCCCGATTCCGAAGTTCGCAAATGTTTACGGCGCCTCTCATGCGAACTTCGGAATCTAAGGGACACTAGTAAATTTATGACTCTAGTGTGGTTCTTAGATTTGAAGTTCCTATCCGAGTTACCCGCTTAATTGTAGGAACTTCAAATCCACCACACTAGCAGCCGAGCATCTAGCCGGATAAAGTCGGCGCCCACATTAACTCCTAGTGTCCCGATTCCGAAGTTCGCCACATTATCGGGCACGCTCTGGAGCGAACTTCGGAATCGAAAGGACACTAGCAAGTCTACGGTTGTAGTGTGGTTTTGGATTTGAAGTCCCTATAGGGAGCTTGCGGCAAGAATCATAGGAACTTCAAATCCACCACACTGGGCGCGCGGTTTATGACGCGCAACAGAGCTAAACGGTACGCCGCATGACCGAAGGCAACAAACGAGTTTTCATGACCAATATCAATCCGAACACGTTCACCACCCGTCCGGAGATCGAAGGCACATTCGGGGTCGTCACCGCGACGCATTGGATCGCCACCGCAGTCGGCATGGCGGTCTTGGAAAAGGGCGGCAATGCCTTCGACGCCGCCGTGGCTGCGGCGTTTACGCTGCAAGTGGTGGAGCCGCATCTCAACGGCCCCGGCGGCGATGTCCCGGCGATCGTTCACGATGTGCGGCGCGGCAAGACCGAGGTGATCTGCGGCCAGGGCGTGGCGCCGGCCGGCGCCACCATCGCCCATTACCGCAGCGAGGGACTCGATCTTGTTCCCGGCACCGGCCTTCTCGCCGCCGTGGTGCCCGGCACGTTCGAGACCTGGATGTTGCTTCTTCGCGATTACGGCACCATGTCCGTTGCCGAGGTGCTCGCGCCCGCGATCGGCTACGCCGAAAACGGCCATTTGCTCCTTGAACGCACCAACGCCACGATCGCGACCGTCGCCGCGATGTTCCGCGAACACTGGCCGACCTCGGCCGCCGTTTATCTGCCCAACAACGAAGTGCCGGCGGGCGGCTCGCTGTTCGCCAACAAGACGCTGGCGGCAACCTATCGCCGCATCATCAAAGAAGCCGAAAGCGCCGGCGGCGACCGCGTCGCGCAGATCGAGCGCGCGCGCCGATCGTGGAGCCACGGCTTTGTTGCCGAAGCGATCGATCGTTTTTGCCGCACGCAAGAAGTCATGGACAGTAGCGGCAAGCGCCACCGCGGCGTGCTTACCGCCGACGACATGGCGCGCTGGGCGCCGCACATCGAAGCGTCGCTGACTTACAATTACAACCATTACACCGTGTGCAAGACCGGCCCATGGGGCCAAGGACCGGTGACGCTGCAGCAGCTCGCACTTCTGAAAGGATTTAATCTCGACGGCCTCGACCCGATCGGGGCCGATTTCATTCATCTCATCGTCGAAGCCTCGAAGCTTGCTTATGCCGACCGCGAGGCGTTCTACGGCGATCCTGATTTCGTCAAAGTGCCGATGCCGACGCTGTTGTCGGACGCCTACAATTCAGAGCGCCGCAAGCTGATCGGCGAGAGCGCCTCGCGCGAACTGCGCCCGGGCTCGATCGAAGGGTTCGGCGCCGTGGTCAAGATGCGCCGGGCGCCGGCGGAAATGGCGGCCGGCGTCGGCGAGCCGACCGTGGGCCGCATGGGCGCAAGCCGCGGCGACACCGTGCATTTCGACATCATCGATAAAGCCGGCAACATGATTTCGGCGACGCCGTCGGGCGGCTGGCTGCATTCTTCGCCGGTCATTCCCGAACTCGGCTTCTGCCTCGGCACTCGCGCCCAGATGTTCTGGCTCGAAGAGGGCCATCCCGCGGCGCTTGCGCCCGGCAAGCGGCCGCGCACCACGCTGTCGCCGACGCTGGCGCTGCGCGACGGCGAGCCGTATCTGGGCTGGGGATCGCCGGGCGGCGACGGTCAAGATCAATGGATCACGCAGATGTTCTTGCGCCACGTGCATTGCGGCATGAACCTGCAAGAATCGATCGACGCGCCGGCCTGGCACTCCGAACATTTTCCGAGCTCGTTCTGGCCGCGCACCGCGCGCACGGGCGTACTGGTGGTCGAAGGCCGCGTGCCGAAAAAGACCATCGCGGAACTCGAGCGCCGCGGCCACACCGTCGAGACCGGACCGGATTGGTCGGAAGGCCGGCTCACCGCCGCCGCGCGCGTTGGACCGCGCCGCCGCGCCGCCGCCAATGCACGCGGCATGCAGGGTTATGCGGCGGGGCGGTGAATTAGAGTGCGTGAAACAGAGTGACTATTTTCCGTCATCCTGAGGTGGCCGCCACGGTACTTAAAAAGTCTTCGACTTCGCTGCGCAGCTTCGCGGTGGCGTTTTCAACTTCTTCTGAAGCCACCAGCATGGTCTGCGCCGAGCCGCGCGTCTGGGTGACGCCGCCGGCAACCTCGCCGAGCGCGGCGACGATCGCCTTGGCGCCGTCGGCGGCACTGGCGACGTTGTGTGAAATCTCGCCGGTCGCGAGCTCCTGCTGCTCGACGGAAACGGCAACTGCGCCGGTATAAGTACTGATGTCCTGCATCCGCCGGGTGATTTCGCGGATTGCGGAGACCGCCTTGCCGCTGGAGGTTTGCACCGAAAGAATTTCGTGGGTGATTTCTTCGGTAGCCTTGGCGGTCTGCACCGCGAGCGATTTGACCTCCGATGCCACGACGGCAAAGCCCCGCCCCGCCTCGCCGGCGCGCGCCGCCTCGATCGTGGCGTTGAGCGCCAAGAGATTGGTCTGGCCGGCAATGTCCTGAATGAGTTTAACGACGTCGCCGATCTTCTGCGCCACATGCGCAAGCCCGGCAATGTCCTCGTTGGTGGCGGTGGCGTCGGTCGCGGCGGCGCGCACCACCTGGTTGGCCTGGCCGAGCTGGCGGCTGATTTCCTTGATCGAGACCGAAAGCTCCGCCGCGGCCGTGGCCGCGGTTTCCACGTTGGCGGACGCCGCGTTGGAGCCGTGCACCGCGCCTTCGGCGCGCTGCAAAGTGTGATCGGAAGTCGTCAACAGCAATTTGGCCGCCGCCTTCATGGCCGTGGCGCTCTGGCTCACGGTTTCGAGAACATTTTCGATGCGCGCGCGGAACGCGCTGATCGCAACATCGACGGCGCGCCGCCGCTCCTCACGCTGACGAAGCGAGTCGCGCTCCTTCTCGGCGGCAAGCTGCTCGGTGACGTCGCTATGCGTGGCGAGCCAGCCGCCGCCGCGCATCGGCCGGCTGACCAGCGCGATGACGCGTCCGTCCTTGAGCTCGATGGTTTTGGTTTCGGTTTGGCCTTCGACTGCCCCACTCAGAGTATCGGCGACGTAACGGTCCGGATCGCCGTGGAAATTGCCGGCGGCGAGCCGGTGCATCAACAGATCGCGCAGCGGCGTTCCCGGCCGCGCATGCTCGGGCCGCAGGTGGTACATGTCGATATAGACTTGATTGCACAGCACCAGACGCGCGGCGCTGTCGAACATGCACAGCCCCTGCGTCATATTGTTGAGCGCCGCCCGAAACAATCTTGTCTGCTTGCGCCGCCGACTATTGACGAACAAACCGGCGATCGCCGCCGCGCCGAGGCCGAACGGCACGCCGATCACCAGTGCTTCGACCAGCGTGGACGTTTGCGTCAGCACGGCGACGATCCAGGACGCTCCGCAAAACGCGAACAGCGCGATGCCAAGCGCAAAGCCGGCGGCACCCGCGATGGCAACGAGCGGCCAGTTCCGGCTCAGCTTGGGCAGATTTGGAGCAGCGAACATCGCGTCAGTTGCCAGGTAAACGGCAACACCTAGCGGCAGACCGGTTGTTTTAATGTTAAGCGCGAGGGCGTGGTTTGCTTAACAAAAGTTCACTGTAATTCCCGCTAAAGCGAAATGGGATTAGGTTGAATCACTATTTCGCTTTAGCTTGTTGTTTGAGCATGATCTTTTCCGAAAACCGATATCCACTTTTCGGGATCATGCTCTAGCCGGACGCGCGAAATCCGTGCAGGCTATGCGAAGCGTCTTTCACGGTAAAGAAAACGACATCGCGATCGGCGCCGGCTTTGCCGGAATGCACGACATCGGCGGGGATGTAGATCACCGCGCCGGGCTTGGCCTCGATCGCCTTGCCGCCGACGGTTGCGTGAAACACGCCTTCGAGAATGTAAATCCATTGTTCATTGGGATGCGAATGCGGCGCGGCGCCAGTGCCGGCCGGCATCCGCATCAATCCGACGATCATGCGATCGCCCTCGACGCAAGCGCCGTTGGCCGTCGAATAATCGGGACCGCCGAGGATGTGATTGACCTTGGCGAGGTCGAACAGGTATTCGCCGGCGCCGGCGCGCTTGGCGCCGGGAGTGCGGGGCGCAGCCGCTGATTGTTCATTCATTGCCGAGCTCCTTTGCAGGGATGCTAATCGACGTCCGTTGACGAAGCCAGTGCGTGGTTTCGTTCACGGTTCCGACACTTTTTTAATCGCATGGTCATGGCGACGGGAGCTTTCCAATGGTCCGGCTGTTCGGCGTCATCCGCGGTTGCGCCGTTGCGATCGGCGCAGCGGCGCTGTTCGGTTGCACCGGCAATAACCTGCCGGAAGGCCAACCGAGCTTTTATCACGACCTTGCCGGACCGGCGGCCGCGCTCGACGCCGATGCGGCGCAATCGATGATTTCCGGCTACCGCCGCAACAACGGCCTTGGCGTGGTCACGATCGATCCAGAACTGATGCGGCTCGCAAACGAGCAGGCCACCGCCATGGCGGCGCGCGGCACGCTCGATCACAGTGTCGGCGCGCCGTTCCAGGAACGGATTCGCAAGTCGCGCTTCGACGCCAGCGTCGCGGTCGAGAATATCGGCGCCGGTTATCACACGCTGGCGGAAGCGTTCTCCGGCTGGCGCGATTCGCCGCCGCACCGCGCCAACATGCTCAATGCCAATGTGACGCGCATGGGTATCGCCGCGGTCTATTCCCCGAAATCGAAATACAAAGTGTTCTGGGCCTTGATCCTCGCTGCGCCGGACGAGCGGCGTAGCTGAGCACATCGCGCCTGCGGCTCGCGAAATCCAATGAGCATTGCCGGCTCGCGCAGCGCCGCCTAGACTTCCCCGAAAATCGGGGGAGACGCGCCTTGTCCACGATCGAGCTGACTTACACCGGCCGGGAGCACGGCTGAGATTGTCTGCGATCATGACACCTGAAATAGAGACGATGGTCACCCGCGGCACGCGCGTTCGCGTGCGCCGCGCCGGCAAAGGCAAGCCGGTTCTGTTCCTGCATGGCGCCGGCGGCTGGCCGGCTTGGCTGCCGTTCTTCGAGCGTCTGTCCCACCATTTTGCCGTCACGGTGCCCGAACATCCGGGCTTTGGCGGCTCCGACGATCCGCACTGGCTGCGCGATGTGCCGGATTTGGCGATGTATTATCTCGACGTGCTCGACGCGGCCTTCGCGTCGCCGGTCCATGTCATCGGCCATTCGCTCGGCGGCTGGACCGCGGCCGAGGCGGCGGCCCGCAATACCCGCCGCATCGCAAGTTTAACGCTGCTTGCACCGGCCGGCATCCGCGTCAAAGGCATTCCGCCCGGCGACAATTTTATTTGGTCGCCCGAGGAAGCAATCCGCAACCGCTATCACAATCAGAGCTTCGCCGACGCCTTGCTGCAGGCGCCGCCGCCGGATGAGGCGCAGCTCGATCTCGATATGCAAAACAGAGTGGCTGCCGTCAAATTCGGCTGGGAGCCGCGCTGGTTCAATCCGGCGCTGGAAAAATGGCTGCATCGCATCGCGGTGCCCGCCCATGTCGTCTGGGGCGTACAGGACAAGATCCTGCCGAGCGCCTATGCGGCGCTTTGGGAAAAACGCGTGGCCGGCGCGCAAATCACGATGGTCGAGGCTTGCGGCCACAGCCCCCATATCGAGCAGTGTGACCTCGTGGCCGACAAAGTCGTTTCATTCCTCGAGCGAGCGGGCGCATGAAGTTCACCTGCTTTCATCTGATGCCGTATCGGCCGCTCGATCTGAAAGCGGCCGCCGAGCACCGCTCGGCCTGGGTGGTTTTGCCCAACAGCTTCTACGACCCGAAAAAAGGCGCCGCGGAATACGACTCTTATCTCGACCAGCTCAGCTATGCCGAAAAGCTCGGCTTCGACGTCATCGGCGTCAACGAGCATCACCAGACCGCTTACGGCATGATGCCGGCGCCGAACCTGATCGCGAGCGCGCTCATTCAACGCACCAAGACCGCCAAGATCGCCGTGCTCGGCCGCGCGCTGCCGATCGTCGGCAATCCGATCAACATCGCCGAAGAGTTTGCGATGCTCGACGTGTTGTCGAAGGGTCGCCTGATCGCCGGCTTCGTGCGCGGGATCGGCGCCGAATATCACTCGACTGGCGTCAATCCGGCATTCTCGCACGAACGTTTTCACGAAGCCCACGATCTGATCATCAAGGCCTGGACCACGACCGGCCCGTTCGAGTTCGAGGGCAATCACTTCCGTAATCGCTACGTCAATTTGTGGCCGCGCCCATATCAGACGCCGCATCCGCCGGTCTGGATTCCATCAATGGGCTCGCGCGAGACGATCGAGTGGGCGTCGGCGCCGGAGCGCAAATATCCGTTCCTGGTGACGTTTTCCGCCGAGGCCGCGGTGGTGCGCTATCTGAACATGTATAAAGAGACGGCGCAGTCCATGCACGGCTACGCCGCCGCGGGAAGTCAGCTCGGCTGGGCGGTGCCACTCTATGTTGCTGATACTGATGCGCGCGCCAAGGAGGAAGCGAAGGCCGGGATCGAGAGTCTGTTCAATAATTTTCTGCCGATGCCGTGGGAAATGCTGCTGCCGCCCGGCTACACGTCGAATGCGTCGCTCAAAGCCACCATGAAAATCCGCACCGCGCTCGGCTCGCGCGCCCGCAATCAAACCGTGGACGAATTGATGGGCAACGGCACCGCGGTGATCGGCAGCCCGCGCACTGTGCTGGAGAAAATCGAGCGCGTGCGCGAGCAAACCGGCTTGGAGAATCTCATCGTCATGCCGCAGTTCGGCGTCATGCCGGATGAGTTCGCCAAACGCAACATGGAACTGTTTGCCAACGAAGTGATGCCGAAGCTGCGGTAGTTACAGCGCCGTCACGGCTTGGCCAAAGCCTGTATCCCGGACGTGGTGCGCATCTCCTTCTCCCCGCTTGCAGGGAGAAGGTCGGGATGAGGGGGAGCCTCCGCTCGGCTGAGACTTACGGCCACGCCCCCTCACCCGGATTGCTGCGCAAACCGACCTCTCCCCGCACAGCGGGGAGAGGTAAGGCTGCGCTGCACCTGGGATAAAGCGTCTCGCTAGAATTTTGCTGCCGTATCCATCGCCACGGCATCCGCTGCCGCTTCTTTTGCCGCCGCAACCATCTCGAACACGTCCGCACCGTAAGTCTGCCACGCCTCTTGCAGGAGCGGATCGACCGCCTCACGAAACAGCGCGTGCTGCTCAGGCGTCAATGCAGTGATCTCGCAGCCGGCGGCCTCGATCGCGGCGCGCGCCTCGCGATCTTCCGCGATGGCGAGTTCGCGCTGAAACGCAACCGCTTTGATCACCGCTTCGCGCATCGCGCTCTGCAGATCGCGCGGCCAGGCGTCGAACTCCGCGCGGTTAAGGAAAATCGGCCGCGAAATATAGAAATGGTTGGTGACGGTGTGAAAATGATGAAACTTGTGCACGCCGTAGGTCACCGTGTTGGCGAAGGGGTTTTCTTGGGCGTCGATGGTGCCGGCCTTGATCGCGGCGATCGCTTCGGTCAGGTCCCAGCGCAGCGGGATGGCGCCGAGGAGTTCGAAGGTTCGCGCCTGCACCTCGCTCGGCAGCACACGGATGCGCATGCCCTTAAGGTCCGCCGGCGTGCGTACCGTGCGCAGCCGGTTTGAGATGTGACGAAAGCCGTTTTCGAAATAGCCGATGATGCGGTAATTCACCCGCGCCTCGATGCTGCGGGCGAGAAACCGGCCGAGCTCGCCGTCGATGGCGGCGCGCGCCTCTTCGCGATGCTCGAACAAAAACGGCAAATCGACGAAGCCAAGCTCGGGCACGCGGTCGGTGAGATAGCTCGACGACTGATAGCCAAGCGTCATTGCCCCATTTTCGACCAGCGTGAGGATTTCCTCGGCGCGGTGGCCGTGATCCATGATGTTCCAGACGTAGTCCACGCTGATGCCATCGCCGAAGCGGGCGGCGAGCGTGTCGCCGATCAGTTTGAGCGATCGCGAAAATGATGTGGTCGGCGGGCCGTAGCCGCCCATGCGGATTTTGATCGGTTTTGCCATTTTTTGTCTTCGTGCGTATCCCGGACAGCTGCGATTCTAAAAACACCTACCCCTCAAGGGG
>Ga0187801_10000065_pt1 | contig 22025 bp, 21 predicted proteins | sample NC_wetland_sal_i_10_FD_132465 | JGI IMG/M metagenome (GOLD analysis project Ga0187801, IMG submission 132465) | Wetland sediment microbial communities from Neuse River Estuary, North Carolina, USA - Control_1 | ecosystem: Environmental > Aquatic > Freshwater > Wetlands > Sediment | place: USA...
AGCTGGCAGCTCAAGAAATACAAGGACGACGCCAAGCCGCAGCGCACGCTCGATCTGGTGCACCCAGAATCGGCGGCAAAGACGGGCGGCTGGCCGTTTTCGATGGTCTTCGATGACCCGCAGTTGGAGAAAGCCGCGAACAGCGGCTTGTACCGGATTTCAGGCGACAGCTTGTCCCTGACGGCGCCGGCGGAGCTGACCTTCACGTGGAGCGATGGCCACCTGGAAGTGATCAAGAAGTTTCACTTCGATCATTCCTATGTGGTGAGCGTGGAAACGAGCACAAGCTACAACGGCTCACACGTGCTGGCGGGACTTGCGTGGCGCGGCGGCTTTGGCGATGTGACGGTGACCGACCCGGCACCCGCAGCCACGATCAATACCTTTTATGGCGAGAACGGCAAGCTTTCGACTTTCCTCGAGAAAAAGCTGGATAGTCCGGACAAGTGGGGCAACGTCTGGCAAGGCGGGAAGTCGTTCACGGGCATCGAAGACCGCTACTTCACGGTAGCGTTTCTGCCACCCAGCGATTCTCTTTCGACGACTCTACAAACCCGCTACTGGAAGGTGTGGGACACGGTCACGGTGGATGGCAAGGAAAAATCCGAAGCCATTCCGGAAGTCGCGACCGCTACATCCGCGCAGCCGATGACAATGCGCGTGTTCGTGGGGCCGAAAGATTACGACGACTTGAAAGCCATGCATCCGCCGCTGAATTCGCTGGTGCAGTTTGGCTGGTTGGAAGTGATTGCCGATCCGCTGTTCCACGGCCTCAAATGGCTGCACACGTATATTCCGAACTGGGGCTGGGCCGTCATCGTGTTGACGATCCTCATCAACATGCTGCTCTTCCCGTTGCGCATTTCCAGCTACAAAACGACGCTGAAGATGCAGCGTGTGGGTCCGGAAATCAAGCAGATCCAGGAAAAATACAAGAAGTACAAGCTGAATGACCCGCGCAAAGCCGAAATGAACAAGGAGATCATGGCCATTTATTCCCGCGAGGGCATCAACCCCGTGGGCGGCTGCTTCCAGATGTTTTTGCAGATGCCGATTTGGTTCGGGCTGAACAGTGCGCTGCGTTATGCCATCGAATTGAGGCATGCGAACTGGCTGTGGATCCGCGACCTGGCGTCAAAGGATCCCTTTTACATTTTGCCGGTGGCCGTGGGCGTTTCGATGTACCTGGTGTCGAAAATGACGCCGATGACCACCACTGATCCGCAACAAGCACAGATGATGAAGTTCCTGCCCATCAGCATGTCCGTCATGTTCGTGATTTTCCCGTTTTCGAGCGGCCTGGCGTTGTATATTCTTACCAGCAGCTTGATTGGCATCCTGCAGCAGTGGTACCTGAATCGGACTCACCCTCTTCCCGCCCCAGCCAAGCCGACGCGTGCCAAGAAGTAGGCGCAGCGAGCTTTCCGGAGGGACTCAGTAAGCGTTACCGGGAGTCACATGACCAAGGAATTCGTCCGCGAGGGCAAGTTGGACCGCGAAGCGGCTGCCGCGGCGCTGCGCGATTTTCTGCAAAGAATTGTAAGTGCGGGCAAGTTTGAGTTGAGCGTAAAAGTGCGCACGGCCGCGCCCTCCAGTGGCACGGAAGAAGGAGAAGCGGAAGTATTTGCCGATCTCGACGGCAAGGACAAAGAGATATTAATGGCTCGAGGCGGAGAAGTCCTGAAAGCCCTGGAGCACCTGGCGTTTCGCGCACTCGGTTTGGAGCCGGCTTACCACGAGAAAATTCACCTCGATTGCGGCGGATTTCGCGCGCTTCGCTTTGAGGAATTGCGCATGACCGCGCGCGTGGCTGCCGAGCGCGTGCTGGCATCGAAACAGCCGTTCCAGTTGAATGCGATGTCCTCCAGGGAGCGCCGCATTGTGCATCTGGCGTTGAAGGATATGGCCGGCGTGCGCACGGAAAGCATCGGCACAGGCGAAGAACGCCATGTGGTTATCCTGCCCGCGGAGAAAGACGCGAATTTGTAGCTTGGGCCTTCAGGCTTGAGGGTTTCCCTTTGCGTTGGCCTGATGGCCCTTGGCGCGAAAGGCTTCACCCCTGAAGGGGTGAGCTACAACGGCGGGTGAGCTACAGAGGAAGGTGAGCCGCAACGGGGGAAGCTAGCGGCGGACCCAGCCTTGCGAGAGGAGCTGGCCCTCTCCGGAGAAACGCACACGGTAAGTGAACGAGGACGGCCGGTCCCGCCGCATCTGCGGGAAGCGCAAATCGAGAAACTCCACGACGGCGTCGCCGCTGCCGTCCTTATGGAAGCGGGTAACGGGAAACCGCGCGAACCACAAGACTTTTTGCACCTCGGGAAGCTGGCGAGCTGCCTCGATGAACTCGTTGGGGGAGGCGTCTGGATAATAAGTGTGCTCAAGGACCTCAGCTTTGGGCGAACCGGCGCTCCCCAGGAACCCGTCGCTTAAATCCATGCGCATCTCGTAGACACCACGCGGTGCACGCACCAGCCCGTCCCAGTGCCAGAGCGATGGCGCAAGGGGCAGCGCACCAATGGCTTCCACCTGGAGTTGTTCCTGAGCGGCGAACTTTTTCACGCGCTCGAAGGCCACGTGGTGGGCATAGGTGGCTGCAAGAAGATACGCGATGGCCAGTATGAGCCCGGCGCGGTTCCACGTTTCGTAACGTACTGGCAACCCCCAGCCTCGTACCGCAGGGAAAATGAACAACAGAGCGAACAGGAGCGTCGCTACGAGAATGGCGGTGTTGGAAATCGGTGCGTCCACCGACTGCGCGATTCTGGAGACCAAAAAGGGTGCGGGCGTAAAGACCAGCCAAAGGAGAGTGGCGCGCCATCGGATGTACTTCGGATTTTCGTAGGTCCACGCCAGCAATTGCGGAAGGAGCAGGATTGCGGTGAACGTGAAGTCGATAATAAAAATGATGTCCCAGGCGGGGCGTGACCATTCGAGCGGCGACCAGATCATGGTTCCAAAGGTGGTCGCCAGATCCAGAAGGATATGGCTGAGAATTCCGACGGCATAGAGCCCAGTTAAAACCAGAAAGGAAGGCGCTTGCCACTTTCGCCAACGCGCGATCGCTCCCGTCAACGCCGCCAGGATCACTGACCATATTGGCATGCAGAGTAACGAATGCGTAATGCTGCGGTGCCATGTGAGCAGCAGCATCGGGTTGTTCGAGAAGAAATCGCGGAAGACATCGGAGTCCGGGAAGATAGCGCCGACCATGAGCGCCCAGGTGGCCACGCGGCGCTTCCCCATCTCAGTCGGCGAAAATAAGTCGCGGCCACCAAAAGCGGCCTTGCTGATTAACGCCCCGGCGATTCCGTGGGTAATCGTGTCCATAGGCGGTGTTCTGCGCGACGCCTCAGATGACAGACAGCAGGGGTGAACTTTTTGGCAGAACGCGGCCGACGCGTGCCGCCTTCACGCCGTGCTGATGCAAAGTCTCCAGCGCGGTTTCCGCAGCTTCCGGTGCAACCGCGATCAGCAAGCCGCCGGAGGACTGAGGATCGAAGAGGATGGCGCGGTTTTCCTCGGGAACGCTATCTGCGAAAGCGGCGCAATCGCCAATGAAATCGCGGTTATTTTTGAGGCCGCCCGGGATCATGCCTTCTCGAACGGCGTCGAGGGCACCCGGGAGCAATGTAAAGGCGTCGTGGTGAATCTCGAAGGAGACTGGCGCGATGCCGTTTGCTGGATCGCCCAGAGCCATTTCGCGAGCGTGGCCAAGAAGACTGAAGCCAGTCACGTCCGTGACCGCGTGGATGCAGCCGTGGCCCGCTTTCGATTCGACTTCGCGCAGGGCATTCGAGGGCACGTCATTCAATTGGGTCATCGACGCAATGGCCGCGCCGAGCGATTCCCTGCTCGCGCGTTCCCTTTTCAGAGCGGTGGAGATCACGCCGGTGCCCAGGGGCTTGGTGAACAGAAGCACGTCATTGGTCTGCGCGCCGACATTTCTCCAAACTCGGTGCGGATCAATCAGGCCCGTGACCGCATAACCAAACTGGATGTCTTCATTGCCGAGCGAATGGCCTCCAATGACGCTGCATTTCGCCTCGGCCATTTTGTTCAGGCCACCATGCATGATCTGCTCGAGGATCGCCGGGTCGCCCTTTTCTGGAAATCCGACGATCGAAAGTGCGGAAATGGGGCGGCCGCCCATGGCATAGATGTCGCTGAGCGCGTTGGCCGCGGCGATCTGACCAAACGTGAACGGATCATCGACGATCGGGGTGAAGAAATCGACCGTTTGCACAAGAGCCAGGCCCTCGCTCAGCAAATATACGCCGGCGTCGTCATTGGTGCTGAAGCCGACAAGAACGTTTGGGTCGGTCTGTGGGGGAAGACGCCGCAAGACAGTATCCAGGGTTCCGGGGGCCATTTTTGCGGCGCAACCCGCCGCCTTTGCCATGGAAGTGAGTTTTACGGTTGCCGCCATGCTGCACCTCTCTATGTCGCGATTCGATTATAACGATGCAGGAGAATTCGTGCTCGTTGCAGATGAACCTGCAAGAAGACGAACGGGTCTATGGCACGATGGCCAGAAAAAGAAAAACCGCAAAGATCACAAGATGCACGCACGAAGCGCGCTGGGTCGTTGGCATGTTGCGTTCGTGTATTGTGCGCCAAGACAGGAAGGAAATTCCGGCCATCGGGACAACTTGCGTTTATGACCGCGAAAGTGTTCTCATCGGCCAATGCCTTGGGACTTCTGGTTGATCTTTCTAGTTCTCGGCGTGGTGATTCCCTGGCGGGGTCGCGTGCGTTTGCAGCATTTATTGGCTCAGCCTCTGAGCGGCACCAAAGAAAAAATTACCCTCTATGGGACGACGATTGCGTTTCAGTGGATTCTACTGGGGGGCGTAGCGTGGCGCGCTTTGGCACGCGGATTGACGGCCGTGGAACTGGGTTTTGGCAGCCGAATCACAGCTGCTGAGCTGCTGTTTTTTGCTTTGGCGGGCGCCGCGCTTCTCGGCGCCTTTCAATGGTTCAATCTAAGGCGCATTGGTCGCATGACCGGAGCCGTTCCAGATTTTATGCGCAAACTTGCCGAACGCCTTCTTCCGAACAAGCCTGTGGAGTTTGCGCCGTACTGCGCCCTAGCGGTCACTGCGGGAGTTTGCGAAGAGTTTCTGTACCGCGGATTTGCCATGGCGGCTCTGAGCCGCGCAGGAATTTATCCGTGGGCGGTCATAGTGATCTCCTCGCTCCTCTTTGGATTGGCACATACCTACCAAGGGAAGAGCGGTATCCTGGGGACGACGCTAATGGGTTTTCTTTTTGGAGTTTCGCGCCTTGTTTTCCAAAGTCTGGCCCCCGGGATCGTCTGGCACTCCGCAGTGGATCTTGTGGCCGGAATGGCCGGGCCGAGATACCTTTTACGAGACAGGGAAGTACGCTAAATACTGTAGAATCATAATATTACAGGATATTTACTTTCATGACAACAAATGTGGACAAGCCACTTTCTGAACAGACAATTCGCCATGCTTTGAGAGAATTCCAGGTCTCAGTAAATGATGAGCAAGTGCTTTTAATTCAGAAATATATAAAGATTTTACAGCACTGGAATGAGAAGCTGAATTTGACCGCGATTCGCGACCCTCTGGAAGTACTACATCGTCACTTCTGTGAATCCATGTATGCAGCGGTAGTTATGCCGCTCGATTTTGGTCGGCTCGCCGACATTGGCTCTGGTGCCGGTTTTCCAGGGATACCACTGAAGATTTTGCGCCCGGAACTGGAATTGTTTTTGGTTGAATCGAACATCAAGAAAGGCACGTTCCTCGCGGAAGTTATTCGTGATCTTGAACTTGCGAACGCGCGCGTGCTGATCAGCCGGTTTGAGGAACTTTCCGAGGAGCTTGCGCCGCTAGACTTTGTTTGCTCCCGAGCAGTCGGTGAGTTCCGCGCGTTTCTGGAGTGGGCGGCCAGCGAGCGATTGTCGGCGCGCCGAGTTGTGCTCTGGATCGGCGGCCGAGATTTAGACGAAGTGCGCAAATCGCAGCTTTGGGAGTGGCAGGAGCCAATTCCGGTGCCGCAGTCGCTGCGACGATATCTTCTTATCGGTACGAAAAAGAGTGGGGCTTCAGCGTAACTACGGTAAACAAATGAACTCAGTCCATTTGGCCCAAATTCCAGTTTGAAACACAAATCCTCAGTTCTGGACGTTCCACGTGGAACGAGAGGAGCTTTGCGTGCGAGGTCACGTTCCATGTGGAACTGTGAGCGCGAATATGTCGTCGAAGGTTCCACGTGGAACCCGCAAAGGATTTTTGCGGTCTAGCCGTTTCACATGAACGATTTAGGCTCGATTTCAAGCGAAACGGCGTAAGCGTTCCACGTGGAACGGCCTGCTGAACTGAGGGCAAATTGTAATTCTCGCCTTCAGCCGAGATATGAGTGTCGAGATTGCGAAATGTTTCTTGTGGAACACTGTGCATATTGCGATTTGTTCAATCGAGAGTCGTAAGTTCTGAGCAGAGAATAAGGTAGAGGACGATGTTCCACGTGGAACAAACAGGATTCCACAGGAAATCCGCAATCCGGCGCTCTGTTTCACGTGAAACATCTTGCATCCCTGTGAAGGCTCTGTTATTTTTTGTCGGTTCGGGGGATTGTCTTGGCCCGGGTCATTGCTGTTGCCAACCAAAAAGGTGGGGTGGGAAAGACCACTACTGCCGTCAACCTTGCGGCTTGTCTTGCCGCTGCTGAGCAATCAACCCTGCTCATAGATTGCGATTCTCAAGCGAATGCCACGGCTGCCATCGGATTTGCAAAGGATCCTTCGAGACGCACTGTCTACCATGCGCTGATCCTGGGCGAACCTTTCGATAGAATCGTCCAAAAATCGCAAGTGGAAGGATTAGATGTTCTTCCCGCCGATAAGAACTTGGCTGGAGCCGCGGTTGAACTCGTTGTGGCAGAAAACCGAGAGTATAAGCTACAGACTTTCCTGCAGCCACTGCGCTCGAACTACAAGTTTGTCGTTCTGGACTGCCCACCAGCCCTAGATCTTCTTACGCTGAATGCATTGGTTGCTGCGGATTCCGTAATGGTTCCTATCCAGTGTGAATACTTGGCGCTCGAGGGAGTTTCGGAATTGCTGGATACATTGATGCGAATTCGTAGGACACTGAATCCTAGCCTGGAAATCGAAGGCATATTGTTGACGATGTACGACGAGCGCACGACCTTGTCGCGGCAAGTTGCCACTGACCTGAGAAGCTTTTTTGGCGCGCAGGTTTTCCAAACTTTGATACCGCGCAATGTTCGCCTTGCGGAAGCGCCAAGTTTCGGTAAGCCTATTATTTTCTATGACATTCACAGCAAGGGTGCGGAAGGATATACGCAGCTTGCGCAGGAGGTAATTGCCAATGCCGAGAAACGCGCTGGGACGGGGGCTCGGAGCGCTCATTCGGGAGCCTGAACCACAGATCCCTGCCAAACCTGTGGAAGGACATGCGCCGACAGTGGCAAGTGTGCCAACGTCGGCTGGCGCAGCTGCGGCAGTCGCGCCAGCGCTCAGCCATGCCCCCTCAGGGCCGTTACAGATCGAGATCGATCTGATCGACCCGAGTCCTTATCAACCACGAACGCGGTTTCGCGAGGAGGCGCTCGATGAGTTGGCACGCTCCATTCAATCGAGCGGAATCATTCAGCCCCTGGTGGTGAGGCCGATTGGGAATCGCTTTCAACTGATTGCCGGCGAGCGTCGGTGGCGTGCGGCACAACGGGCGGGATTGAAGAGCGTGTTGTCGATCGTGCGCCAAGTACCGGATGAGTTGGCGCTGGAAATGACGCTGGTTGAGAACATCCAGCGGGAGGATCTGAACGCCATTGAGCAGGCTCGGGCGTTTGAGCGGCTGATGGATGAGTTCCACGCAACACAGGAAGCTGTGGCAGAACGCACCGGCAAGGATCGCGCAACAGTGGCAAACGCGATTCGACTTCTGAAATTGGAGCCTACGATTCAGGATTGGATCGAAGAAGGGAAATTGACGGCCGGGCACGGGCGAGCGTTGTTGGCGGTGCCGGATTCGCAAATGCGTATGCGGTACGCGCAGCGGGCGGCGCGCGGTGGACTCACGGTGAGACAGATCGAGCGGCTGGCCTCGCGGCGGTCGCGCGGAGCCAAGATGCTGACGGACACGCAGATGGATCCGAATATTCGCGAAGCGCTTGAAGAATTGCAGCGGCATCTGGGAACGAAAGTCATCCTCCGGCAAAGAACAAAGATGAGGCCCGGGCAGCTCGTGCTGGAGTTTTATGATGACGCACAGTTGATGGGGATCTACGATCGACTGTTGAAATAAAGTTGCCGCCGCTTCCAATGACTTCTGTCGTTCCTGCACCATCGTTCAGGAATTGCATTCGACAACTCTCGGCGTTGGCGACGTTGACTTCTCTTGGGGTCAAGCTAAATTGGTAGAGTAATCTCTGGGGGTATTTCCATGGCATGGAAGTGGCCAGGCACATCGAAGAACGGTCTCAGCGAAGAGTGGACCGGATTCATTGACCAAGGCGTGTCGCTGGAAGGCACGTTGACATTGACTGGAACGTTCCGGATTGACGGACATGTCAAGGGAAACATTATTTCGGAGCAGACGGTCGTGCTCGGGGAAAACGCAAAGGTCGAGGGACAAATTGAAGGAAACCGCGTGGTGATCGCTGGCCGCTTCGATGGAGTCATTTTTGCAAAAGGCCGCGTGGAAATTCAGCCTAAGGGTGTGGTAACGGGGGAAGTGCATTCCCCGTGCATGGTGATTGATCCGGGCGGGATCTTCGATGGACGCTGCCACATGTTGGCATCGTCGGATGCGGCTGCTGGCGTGACAATCCCCATTCGAGCCCTCAGCCAAGCCTAAAGGAACTGCCGGGCAATCGCTTACTTTGCTTAACCATTGTTATTGACTTTAACGGTTAGGTGATTGCGACTCGCTGTTTCCGTTTTCTCCTCCGACTCATCGCTTTCTCCTCTGGCCGACGACTTTTCTGCAAAAAGTTGACACCCCTGCGTGGCCCGACTATTGTTCGAAGACATATTGTGCGGGGCGATAAATCGATGAAGGCTCTGGTGATTGGTGGCGGCGGGCGCGAGCACGCACTGGTTTGGAAGATGCGCGAAGGCGCGGGTGTCGAGAAGATTTGGTGCGCGCCAGGAAACGGCGGGATTGCCGGAGAAGCGGAGTGTATCGCGGCGGACGCGGGGAATGTCTCAAGCTTAGTCACGTTGGCGGAGGAGCTGAAGCCGGATTTAACGGTGGTGGGGCCTGAGCTACCCCTGGTGAATGGATTGGTTGATGCGTTTGCGGAGCGAAAGTGGGCGGTGATCGGCCCGACGAAACAGGCAGCGCAATTGGAAGGAAGTAAGGTATTCGCGAAGGAGTTTCTGGAACGGCACAAGATTCCAACGGCCGCGATGTATGGCGCCTATGATTCGCCAGGCGGGGCTTATGGGGCACTGTGTGAAGTGGATTGGCCGGTGGTGATCAAGGCAGATGGATTGTGCGCGGGGAAAGGTGTGTTCGTGGCGCTGAATCCGGATGCAGCAACGGATTTTATCGAGCGCGTCATGGAGAAAAATGAGCTCGGCGGCGCGGGAAAGCGCGTGATGCTGGAAGAGACGCTGAAGGGAGACGAGCTGTCTTTCATTTTGCTGACGGACGGTGAGCAGTATGCATCGCTGGTACCGACACGGGACCACAAGCGCGCCTTCGACAACAACGAAGGACCGAACACAGGCGGAATGGGCGCGTATTCTTCCGACGAGTTGCTCCCGGAAGAACTGCGGCGCGTGATCACAGCGACGATCGTGGAGCCGACGATGAAAGGGCTGGCGGCGGACGGAATCCGCTACCAGGGATTCTTGTATGTGGGATTGATGCTGACGAAGGAAGGGCCGAAGGTGCTGGAGTTTAATTGCAGGCTGGGCGACCCGGAAACACAGGCGATTGCGGCGCGAATGGACTTTGACCTGGCGGAAGTGCTGAGCGAGGTGGCGACGGGAAAGCTGCGGCCTGAGCGATTGAAGTGGAAGCCGGGAGCAAGCGCATGCGTGGTGCTAGCGTCAGGCGGGTACCCCGGCAAATTCGCGAGTGGGAAGGAGATTCACGGCTTGAAGGAAGCGGGAAGAATGGCGGGTGTGAAGGTGTTGCACGCGGGAACGCGCCGCGAGGGCGAAAAGATCGTGACGAATGGCGGACGAGTGCTGGGCGTAACGGCTACGGGAAATTCTCTGGACGCGGCGCTGCAGAAGGCGTATGAGGCTGTGGGGAAAATCCGTTTTGAGGGCATGCATTACCGCCGCGACATAGGGCAGCACGGGCGGCAAAGCTCCGTAGCGGGAGATTGAGCAACGTGGCAAACGTTCTCAATTTATTTCGCGCACCCAAACGGGGGGTAGTGATGGAGGAATTGAGCGAGGCGCGGGTGGTGGAGAACGCAGGATTGGATGGGTGTGCACATGCGCGGCCAGGTGGAAAGCGTCAGGTGTTGCTGATGGATGTCGAAACGCTGCGCGGGATGGACCTTGCGCCAGGCATGGTTCGAGAGAACATTACGACGGAAGGGTTGGACGTAAACGCGCTGAAGGTTGGGCAGAAACTGTGCGTGGGCGAAGTGGAACTAGAGGTCAGCCTAGTCTGTGAGCCGTGCGATGAGTTGGAGAAACTGCGAGCGGGACTGAAAGAGGAAATGGTGAGCAGGCGGGGAATGTTGTGCCGCGTGCTGCGCGGTGGCACGGTGAAACAAGGGGATCGAATCCATCTACAGCGATGACTCAGGGATTCGGTTTACGGCGAAGGGTCGGGGCGTCCGGCGGACGATCCTTGTCCTGGGCGCGCTGTTGCTTGTCTACCGGTTCTTCGGGCGGAACGATCCATTCAAATCCGCCGGCCTCGCCCATCATTCCCTCAATAAAATGGGCATCCCCGGCAAGGACGGGCAAAGCAGCGCGCAGAAAGTCGGCCGCGTCGTGTGAAACGGACTTGTTGGCTTGGCCGCGCTCGATTTGTTCGACAACTTTGGCGAAGCGCGCGTCAGAGGAGCGCAACTGGGCAATGCGCGGATCATTCTGCTGAATGAGGCCGGTGAGCGGAATAACCTGCAAATTCGCGGGAAAGCGCATTTCCACGATGGTTTTGGGCTGATGTTTTTCCGGAGGATAGAGCTGGGTGAAACGCGCGCGTAGGATGTGCGTCTGCCAGAAGTCGCTCGTGGCGCTCACGGATTCCTGCTCCGCTCCATAATCGACGAGCCAGACTTCGGGGCCATAATCCCTGGGCCCGTAACCAATGAGGACGATTTCGACAAGGGGCTCGTCGGGCTTGAGATCAATTTTGTGGTGCAGCTGGGAAACCAGGGGGCGTAGCTTCTCGAGGAAGTTGACGCCGATGGTTTCGAGGTCGGCCTCACTGGTGTCCGGTGCACGATAACCCGGCGTCCCAATGGGGCGGACGTCTGGGATGTCGCGGTCGAGGCGGATGGGCTTGGGCTGGGCAGGGACCTGCCACTCGGAGGCACCGAAGAAAATGCCGATGTGAGAAGAGCCAAGTTCGGCGACGCGCGGAGGAACGGACTTGGCCTCCAAGGGATGGTCAATGGCGCCGAAGATGATAGCGTCACGGGCGACATAAATGACGACGCGGCCGCCGGCGAGATTGGCGACGATTTCGTCCTCCTGGGCGCGCGTGGGGGCGGAAGTCACCGCTAGCGAGAGAGCCGCGAGAAGTGGGAGGAGAAAACGCATCGGTTAAGTTCCGGCAACGGCCAAGCGAAATTTGCCCTAGAAATTAGCATACTCCGTTGTGGCCCCGAGTGCAGAAGGGGGCGCTTTCTCGGGAAAGGCAGGATTGGGTAAAATAGAAGATTAGAAAATACGAGGAAAAACGGACTATGGGACTGCGTAAACTGAAAAGCCTGAAGCACAACGGAAAGAGATTGACCGAGATCCTGGAGGCGCACGAGCGCTTCTGGAAAGGGACCGGTGTCCGCGCGGACCTTACGGGAGCGGACCTGTCCGGAGCGGATTTGAGCAAAGTGAATCTGGCCGGAGCGGTCCTGCGGAACGCGAACCTAGAGGGGAGCGACCTACGAGGGGCGCGGCTGCCGGACTCTGATTTTTCTGGGGCGCGGCTGCAGAAAGCAGACCTGCGGAACACGGATATGACAGAGGCGAGCCTGGCCGGCGCGGACCTGACCGAAGCGCAGGCGAGCGGCGTGGAATTTTTTCGATGCGATCTGACAAACGCAAACTTCCAGAAGGCACTGCTGCGTAACGCGAATTTCCGTGATGCGCACGTGGATGGTGCGAGGTTCACGGGAGCGGACATGGGAATTGCGATCCTGCGGGAGACGGATATCAGCAAGGCTGATTTGACCGGTGTGGATCTCTCAACAACGTTAATGCCACCAGGATACGGAGTAAAAAAGCAAGGGGCGTAGGGGGTGGGCCGATATCAGATATCAGTTATCAGATATCAGGAATCAGGAGAGACTGAGGAACCCAAGTTCGACAGCGCCTTCTAGGGCACCTTAAGAGAAAGGCGCCCGCCTCGGAAGGCGGCCGCTACAAGAACGGGAGAAGGGAAACCCTGGAGAAAGCCGCAGGACTCGCAGACTTGCCTAGCGCTACGGCGGAACCGACGTGAAGGTCGGCCACTACAAATTCGAATGGTTAGAAGGCGATGATGGAAAATGGGGCCGGTGCATGTTAGCCTCACGCGATGATGTGGATTGAAGGAAAATCTTGGCCACAACCTCAGCACAATTAGACCTGCCGGGCGTCCGCGAACGCGTATTGAATGTGCTGCGTGGGTTGCTCGAGGAGCTCGGCAGCCACGGCGCCGTGGAGACGCTTTCGGCCACGTCAAACCTGGACCGCGATCTGGGATTGGGCAGCCTGGAGCGTGTGGAGCTGCTGACGCGGCTCGAGGCAGCCTTTGAGGTGCGCTTACCGGACACGTTAGCGGCGGAAGCGAATACACCGGAGGAGTTGATACAAGCGATCCTGAAGGCTCCGGGCGCGGTAGCGAGCGACGTGGAGGAGATTTCCGCGCTACGAGCGGCAGTGGCGACACAAAGGATGCAAGAGGAGACCGCGGAGTCGATCACGGAAAAAGCGGAGACGCTGGTGGAAGTGATCCGCTACCGCGGGGTGCACGACGCAAATCGCTGCCACTTGATCATCACCGGGGACGATGAGCAAGGAGAGCACTCTCACACGCTGACCTTCGGCGAGCTGTACACCGCAGCACAGAAGTGCGCGGAGGAGCTGGGGCGACGGGGAGCGCCGCCAGGCGGGCGTATTTCCTTGATGCTGCCGACTTCGCGACAGTTTTTCATCTGCTATGCGGGAATTTTGCTGGCGGGCGCGGTGCCCGTGCCGATCTATCCGCCATTTCGCGCCGACCGGATTGAGGAGTATGCCGAGCGGCAATCCGCAATTCTGAACAATGCGGAAGTGTGCCTGCTGCTGACCTTCCGGCGGGCGGAAGCGGTGGCGAAGCTGCTGAAGCCGCGCGTGAAATCGTTGCTGGGCGTGGTGGACGCAGAGAAGCTGCTGGAAGCGGCGGAGAAAGAGCCGCCGCCGGCACCGGGCGCGCTCCCCGCGTTCCTCAGCGGGAGCCGGGTGCGCAAAGGAAGTGATATCGCGCTGTTGCAATATACGTCGGGGTCCACGGGCGATCCCAAGGGAGTAACGCTGACGCACGCGAATTTGCTGGCGAACATGCGCGCGATTGCCGAAGCCGTGCAAATGGGGCCGAACGACGTGGGAGTGAGTTGGCTGCCGCTATACCACGACATGGGTTTGATCGGGGCCTGGCTGACGCTGCTGTTGCACGGCGTGCCGCTGGTAGTGATGTCGCCGTTGGCGTTCCTGACGCGTCCGGAGCGCTGGCTGCAGGCCGTTTCCAAATACAAGGGAACGATTGGGGCGGCGCCGAATTTTGCGTTTGAGCTTTGCGTACGGAAGATTTCGGACAAAGCGATGGAAGGGGTGGACCTGAGCTCGTGGCGCGCGGCGTTGAACGGGGCGGAGCCGGTGAACCCGGAGACGCTGGAGCGGTTCACAAACCGATTTTCGAAGTATGGATTCCGGAGAGAGGCGATGCTGCCCGTGTACGGCTTGGCGGAAGCGGCGCTGGGTGTGACGTTCCCGCCGTTGTACCGCGGGCCGAAGGTAGACCGCGTGGAGCGAGAGACGTTCACCACGCAGGGCCGTGCGGTGCCGACGAAGGCGGAGGATGAGAATGCGATCGCGTTTGTGTCCTCGGGAGTGGCGTTGCGAGAGCACGAAGTCGTGATCGTGGACAAGGATGGAAAAGAGGTCTCGGAGCGGACGGAGGGATTCTTGTGGTTCCGCGGGGCATCCTCGACGAGCGGGTACTACAAGAACGCAGAGGCCACAGAGAGCCTTTTTGCGGGTGGACCGGCGCACGCGGAAGGCGAGTTCCCGTGGGTGAATTCGGGCGACCGGGCGTACCAAGCGGATGACGAGATTTATATCACCGGACGCGTGAAGGACATCATCATCAAAGGCGGGCGGAATCTGTATCCACATGAGGTGGAAGAGTTGGCGTCGCGCGTGGAGGGGATTCGAAAGGGATGCGTGGTTTCGTTTGGATTGAAGGGCGAGGAGACAGGAACGGAAAAACTGGTGATTGTAGCGGAATCTCGGGAAGAGGATCGGGGGAAGAGGGCCGCGGTTGTAGCGGCGATCAACGAACAGGTTTCGCGAGGATTGGGGCTGCCACCGGATCGCGTGGAACTGATTCCGCCAGGGAGCATTCCGAAGACGTCGAGCGGAAAATTGCGGCGAGAGGAAACCAAGCAGCTTTACCTGGCGCGAACGCTGACAACGGCAAAACCACCGGCGTGGGTGCAGATTGCGCGCCTGGGCACGGGGTCTTTTTTGAAGAGTACGGCGAGTGCGGTGCTGCGCGGAATTCGAACGGGACTAGAAAAGATTTACGGTGTGTACTTCATCGTGGTTTTTATTTTGTGGATCGTGCCAACGTGGATGGTCGTGCGGATGTACAAGGATCATCGCGCCGCGGGCCGATTTACGTCCGCCGCGCTAAAGGTATTGTTTGCGCTGGCGGGGATACGCGTCAAAGTGGTCGGAAGAGAATTCATGAACACGCCGGGGGCGAAAGTGTACGCCTCGAACCATGTGAGCTATTTCGACGTGTTGCCGCTAATGATGGGGCTGGGCGTGCCGTACCGATTCGTGGCCAAGGGCGAAGTGAATGACATGATCTTCATCGGGACTTTTTTGAACAAGATGGGGCATCTGTCGTTCAACCGGCATGACGCGAGTTCGCGGTTGCGGCAAGTGCATGAGATTGAAGAGTATTTGCGGCAAGGCGAATCCGTGTTTGTGTTTCCGGAGGGGACATTTACACCGGAGGATGGAGTGCGGCCGTTTCAGTTGGGGGCGTTTCGCGGGGCGGTAGCGACGGGAGCGCCTGTGATTCCAGTGTCACTTGCGGGGACGAGAAGGTTTTTGCGGGATCGGACGTTTCTGCCGCGGCCGACGAGCGTGACGATTACGCTTTCGCCACCGATTTATCCGCCGAGGGTGCCGGCGAACGAGGATCCGCATCATTTGCAGGAGATGGTGCGGTTACGCGATCAAGTGCGCGAGGCAATTGCGCGGTATTCGGGCGAGCCGCTGCTCTAACGGGCTGGGTGAGTTGAGGCCCGTGCTCGCTGAAGAGGAAAGCAAGCCCAAGAGCCCTGGCGTAGACAGAGAGGAAGCTAACGGTTTACAGTTTCCAGTTGACAGTTAAAGAGAAGAAGACCCAAGACCCACCCTCACAAAACGAGGATGGGGCACCCGGCCACCGCAGTTCTCTGTGATGGACTGTAAGTTGAGGTCCTTCGACCCCGCAAAAGGCGCGGGGTCTCAGGATGACACCTTTTCTTCTATTTCTCTTCTGTTTGCAGGTTTACAGTAGCGTTTCCTAGTTCGCTTCTAACCGTTTCCTTCAGTGCGACAAGGTGTAGACGACGGTGATGTGGGTGTCGACTTCGACGGGTTGGTCGTTCAGGAGCGTTGGACGGTAGCGCCACTCGCGGACGGCAGCGAGAGCGGATTGGATCAAGAAGGGGTCTCCGGAAATTACTTCCAGGGATTGAATGGAGCCATCGCTGGAGATGATGGCGTGAAGTTCGACGCGACCCTCACGGTGGAGTTGAATGGCCAACGGCGAATAGACCGGCTCGACACGATGGATGAGCATGGCAGCCTGGACGAGGCTGCTGATGCGGCGCCGTTCTACGGAGAGCGGGTGGGTGCCGGGGGGCTGTGGGGGTTCTCGACGCGAGTCAGGTGGTGTCAGGCCGCCAGGAACACTGGGGCCCGGCGGGAGACCGGGAATTTCGGGACCGGTTGGCTCGCTGGGGTCACTAATGGTGCCGAGGTCGCGCGTGACAACGGTGTTGGGGATTGACGGTGGTGGGCAAAACCGGCACGCGGGCGGATTGCCGTGCGGAGGGTGCGGCGTATTGGTTCTGTGAATCGAGCTACCGCTGTGGTTGTAGGGTACGGTTGGGAAGAAGATCACGCGCGAGGCGATGTTTTCACCCTTACTGAGAAGGGGTAGCAAAACCAGGGCGGCGACGATCAGGATTTGAACGGCGATGGAGACGAACAGAGCACGGCGTTTGCTGCGGTGGACACGCCTCTCTTGATCGGGGTCGCCTTCGACGAGGCAGCTACGGAGAAAATTAAGGCGTTCTTCGGGGCCAAGGGCTTGAGCCATCACACACCTCCGGGAAATGTGCCTACGAGACGTGGGAACTTTGCGGCACCAGTCCCCTGAGGTTGCCTTCAGGAGACCGGCGCCGCTCTCGCAGGGATGTGAGGTGCGCGCGTCCTCTGCAGCGTTGGACACCTGCGGGGAGGGACAAGTTCCCGGCATCATAGAAAAGGATTAGGAGAGCGGAGGGAGAGGAGAAACGCGGTGGAGAACATAAAGCGAATAAACCGACTTCGGGTGCATCTTGAGGAACGTTCGCGGCATCTAACCTGAGCGAAAGTGGATCGTAGAAGGAGAACTTCGATGGACAGGCACATTCCGGAAGTAGTGGGGGTGCGCCGCACAGGCTGGGCTGCTCTGGAACGCGATCCGCAGAAGGACGTGGTGGAATTCACCTGTCCGCACTGCGGCGCGAAGGGGCAGAAGAAAGCAAGGCGCGAGCGGGCCGAGTACCGATTTACAGATGGATTCTTGCAAGACTTGCAGGGGGAAGGCGTACAGTGTCACTTCTGCAAGCAGTCGATGCGTGTAGTGCCCGTTGTGCTGTTGCACGACCAGGATGAAGTCAAAAGGTTCGAGGCGATTTTTTCCGAGGAACCAACGGTTCCGGCAAGATAATACTCCCTCCTTCATAGCGAACGGGGCGCCGAATGATTGGCGCCCCGTTTTATTTTGTCCAGAAGATGGCGGTTAGCAGCAATGGCGATCGCGGTGACATTAGCGCCAGTCGCGACGGCAGCGCTGTGCGCGTTCATAGGCTACGCGGCGCTCGTAGGCCCAGTGGCGTGCAGCAGGACTGTATGGGCCGAAATGCTCAACAGCTTCGCGATAGCGCACATCGGTGTAGGCGACACGCCGATTGCAGTCATCCCAAGCATTGGCCTTGGCCGCAGGTGCGCCGGCGAAGAGGAGAAGGCCGCCGAGTGCCAGAGCGGCGAACGCTGTCTTGCCGAGAATCGAGCGGAAAAGCAGAGCAGGAAGTTTCATAAGAGCCTCCAGGAGCGTCCCCGGGCTGGCTTCGGGATGACGTCTTAGAAAATCAAACACCTGTTTGGCGGAAAGGTTTCAAGGGCGAAGAGAGACTCGGGAAGAAGAGCGAGTTGCGAGGAAGGAGAGGGTGCAGACAAAGAAGAGACTGCACCCTCGGTCAGGTGTGGTGGTCAGGGTAAGGCGGGAAACTCAGTGAAGATCATGGTCGTGGTCGTGCTCATCCCAATCGTGATCGGTATGCCAGCGGTGTCCATCTTCGTCCCACCAGCGATGATCGTGCTCCCAACAGTAGGAGCGCGCAGCGGCAAGTTCCTGGCGCCAGTGTTCGGCCTGCGAGCTATTCACACCGTGTTTCTGGATGGCTTCATGAAGATTGTGGTCCGCCTTGGCGGTACGCTTCTGACAATCGTCATCGGCACGCACAATCGTCGTGCTTGCAAACAGAATGGCTCCCGCGAAGACCATTGGGGCCAAAACAAAACGTAAGCTTCGCATTTCGACGCTCCTTTGTTTTCGTCGTGCAATTTACCTTCGGTGCCCGGTTGGGTGAAGGCATTTTGACTGCCTGAATCAATTTACGGTTTAGAAGGCAGCACGGGGCGTGCCACGAGTGGCCTGTTGATAAGAAGGGAGATAGTTGTAGTTTTAGGACGAAAAAAATTCAATAAGCCTGTAAGAAAGAGTCCACCTGCATATGGTATTTTTCGAGGCCGGCGCGGATGAGATCGAAGGCTTCATCGACGGTGTCTGCATATTGCAGCAGGTTGTACTCGTTTTGATTGATCGTGCCCCAGCGCACCATCGCTTTCAAATTTAAAACATCGGTCCAGTATTTGCGGCCGTAGATGAGGATCAACTTGTGCTTGGCCAATTTGCCGGTCTGCGAAAGGGTCATCATTTCCCAAAGTTCGTCCATGGTGCCGAAACCGCCGGGAAAAACAATAAGAGCCTTGGCGATTTGCGCGAACCATAATTTGCGCATAAAGAAATAGTGGAAATTGAAGCTGAGCTCGGGGCTGATGTAGGGATTGGCGAATTGCTCGTGAGGCAACTCAATCGAGAGGCCAATGGATTTTCCGCCAGCTTCGTAGGCGCCGCGGTTGGCGGCTTCCATGATGCCGGGTCCGCCGCCGGAACAAACCACAAAGCGGCGGGGGCGAGGGCCGAGAGACAGCGCCCAGGTGGTGAGTTTGTGGGAGAGCTGGCGCGCTTCTTCGTAATAGCGGGACATTTCCAGAGCGCTCTTGGCCTCGCGCAGCGCGGCGTGATGATGCTTTAGATCGATTTTGTTCATCCTGGTAGTTTTGGTGTTTTTCAGGCGCGAATAATGTGCTGCCGCGGTTTCGTGGGATCCGATGCGCGCGGAACCGAACATGACGATGGTGTCGCCGATCCCTTCCTTCTTGAGCTGCGCGAGCGGGTGAATGTATTCCGCGAGGATGCGGATGGGCCGCGCGGGCGTGCTTTGCATAAAGGCCTGGTTTTCGTGGGGAGCCTTGGGGGCGTGTTGAGGTTTGGGGCGTTTTCCGTCGGGCATGAGCGTTCTCCAGATAGGGCGAGTTACGATTGTAGGCAGCAGGCTGGGCTTCCGGCAACGCCTTTGGGCCCGGATGCGTCGAAATGAATACACAGGGAAAGCAGGAAGTGTGAAGTCAATCGGTAACACGATGATGAAATTCGCGCAAAAGACGATGCTGGTGGCAGCTCTTGTCAGTGTCCCGTTCGCGCTTCACGCCCAGGCACCGGAAGGGCCGATGGCGCCGCAGCCGGGCGTGGCAATTCAGGGGCCGCCAAGGATCAAAGTACAGACGGTGCTGGTGAACACGCCGGTGACGGTGAGGAATGAAAAAGGCGAGATGGTGCATGACTTAGAAGAGTCCGATTTTCGCATCACCGATAACGGCGTGCCACAGAAGATTACGCATTTTAATTTAGGGGGAGACCCGATTTCGTTGGTGGTTGTAGTGGAGACGAGTTCGCGGATTGGGCCGATTTTGCCGCAGATCCGTAAGTCAGGAATCCTGATTTCGCAGACAGTGACAGGACCGACCGGCGAAGGTGCGGTGGTGGGATTTAACGATGAGGTAAGAACGTTGTTGGATTTTACGAACAGCGCGGACGCGATGGAGAAGACGATGTCCGGATTGAGGGAAGGAACATCCGGGTCGAAGCTGTTCGAGGCGATGTCCAAAGCGGTGGAAATGTTGAGCATGAGGCCGGAAGTTTCCGAGACGGATCTGGGTCACCGGCGAGTGATGCTGGTGATTGCGGAAGCGCATGATTCGGGGAGCGAGGAAAAGCTGGGCGAGGTGCTGCGGCGCGCGCAGCTTGCGAACATCACCATTTACGCGGTGGGAATTTCGGGGGTGAAAGCGGATTTCCAGAAGAAGCCGGATTACAAAAAGCCACCGACCGCGACGCCGGACGGGACGTTTGGGATGCCGCCACCGCCGGGAACGGTGCAGACACCGACGACCGAGGAGCAGGCTGCCGAAGCAGGAACACCGCTTGCGGCAGCGGTTGCGCTGGCGGTTTGGGCCGTGTCGCATGCAAAGGATCAGGTGACGGCACATCAATTGGAAATTGCGACAGCCGCGACGGGCGGGCAGCATGTTTCAGCGTGGAAGAACCGGACGATCGAGAAAGTGCTCGATGAGATGGGCGGCGAACTGCACTCCCAATACACGCTGTCGTACACGCCGAGCGGCGATGTGGCGACTGGATACCACGAGATCAATGTGACGGTGGATCGGAAGGACCTGACGGTGCGAGCGCGGCCGGGATACTACCTGGCGGGGCCGGAAAGCTGATGATCTGGGCGTTATTCGGGCAGTCCTACGTATAATTCGAGACAATTTATGCGGGAGAAGGACCGATGGGAGAGGTGGAACAACGGCTCAGCCTTCGGCTTGCGACTGGCGAAGATATTCCTGCGCTACGGGAGTTGATCGAAAAGTCCGTGCGAGTTTTGCAGCGCGCGGATTATTCGGCGGAACAACTGGAAGCGGCGCTGGGGACGGCGTACGGCGTGGATACGCAACTAATCGCAGATGGGACCTATTACGTTGCCGAGGCGAAGGGTGCCTCTGGTGAGAGGGAGATTACGGCGTGTGGCGGCTGGAGCATGCGCAAGACGCTCTACGGAAGTGACCACGGGCCTTACCGCAACAGCGAATTGCTAGACCCGGCGCGCGACGCGGCAAAGATACGGGCGTTTTTTGTGCATCCGAACTGGGTGCGGCGCGGCCTTGCAACGTTAATTTTGAAAACATGCGAAGACGTGGCTTATGCGCGCGGCTTTCGGCGATTTGAAATGGGCGCGACGCTCACCGGAGTTCCGATGTATGCCGCCCGTGGCTACACGAAGGACGAGACAATAGAAGTACCGCTGCCGAATGGGCTCTCGCTTACTGTCGTGAGAATGTCGAAGACCTTGGCATAAAACGCCGGCTAAGCGATTTGCTGCCAGAAGGCGGAATCGCGGGAGGCGAGGAGAGCGTCCTTGCGGGCGTTCCAACGCAGAAAATGTGGCGTTCTTGTGTGCTCCGTGTGATGTTCGCGGGACGCCCAAACTTCGTGCAGGAGATACGTGCCGGGCTGGTCGGCACCGCGATGCAGATCGTATTGTAGGCAGCCTTCTTCCTTGCGAGTGGGTCCGACGAGAGCGCGGAGTTCGGCTTCAAGGAGCAGATGCTGGCCCTCCTTGGCACGAAGCAAAACGATGAGCGTGAGTGCTCCCTTGGGAAGTTTGGTGATTTTAACGCTGTGGGATTTGCGGCTGGACCGCCGCCTGGAGGATTTCTTCGCTTTTCGTTTGGGCATATCGGCGGGGATTGTACTCCAAAAGGCAAGAAGAGCAACCGGGATTTGTGGGATTGGGCATCAATGGTGGGCCAGGAAGGCTAGGCAGACGGGAGAAGGGACGGAAGCGGTTCCGCCGGTGGGAGTGAGGCTGCCGGTGGCGGGGTCAATGCGGAAAACCACAATGGAGTTGGAATTTTGGTTTTCGGCGAGAACGAATTGGCCTGTCGGGTCGATGGCAAAGTGGCGGGGTTCCTTGCCCCCGGTGGGAAATTCGCCCGTTTTGCGCAGAGTTCCTTTTTCCGGATCAACCGCAAAAACGGCGATGGTGTCGTGTCCGCGGTTGGAGGCGAAGAGCCACTTACCGTTGGGATGGACGGTGATTTCGGCATCATCGTTGCGACCGTGGAAGTCGCTAGGCAGCGTGGAGACGGCCTGGAGTTCTTTGAGTGCTCCTTTCGTAGAGTCGTAGGTAAAGGC
>Ga0187801_10000076_pt1 | contig 21120 bp, 16 predicted proteins | sample NC_wetland_sal_i_10_FD_132465 | JGI IMG/M metagenome (GOLD analysis project Ga0187801, IMG submission 132465) | Wetland sediment microbial communities from Neuse River Estuary, North Carolina, USA - Control_1 | ecosystem: Environmental > Aquatic > Freshwater > Wetlands > Sediment | place: USA...
ACCGCGAAGGCCTGAACGTGGATCAGGCCGTTGACCAGCATCAATAGCAAGTAGACCAAGTACTTGCGGTCCTTCAGTATGGCCGCGTAGCCGGTCCTGGGCTGCGCCGGGACCGGTTTCCCCGAGGCCCTGTCGGCGTCCCGGGCAATCCGCGCCGTGCGCAGCACGAAGGCGCTGAGCGCGCAGTAGACCAGGGACGTCCCCCCGTCGGTCCAGAACACCAGGTTCCACGAGATCGTGCTCATCGCCGCGCCGATCAGCGGCGCGACGGCCAGGCCGCCGTTAGTCACCCACTGGCGCATGGCTGACATCATGACCCGGCGGTCCTTGGGGACCAGCTCGAACAGCAGCGTGGACGCGGCCGTCGCCGACGACCGGGCCATGGCCCCCGACAGCCCGGCCGCGATGGAGATGGCGACCAGGCTATGGAACAACGTCAGCGAGAAAGTGAAGACCCCCTGCGCGCCGGTGGACAGCACGATGGTCCACCGCGGTCCGAGCAGGTCGGCCAGCATGCCGCCGCCGAAGGTGCCGACGATTGCGCCGACCGAGTAGAAACCGAGGGCCACGCCGGCCTGCTCCGCCGTGAAGCCCTTCGCGGTAAGGAACAGGACCAGGAACAGCTGCACGAACGCGGCGATCTGGTTGATGAAGATGCCGGCCAGCACCACGTGCGCCGACAGCGGCGTCTCGCGGAGGGTCCGCCAGACCCCCGCGGCCTTCGCCGTCTCAGGCTGCGCGGACACCGCTAGAGCACCCCGCTGGCACGTCTCGCCACCTCCATCTCCGCTGGCGCTCAGGACGGCGTTTCCGGCACCCCCGCGGCGACCAGTTCGGCATCCTCCTCATGCGCCGCCGGGCGCATGCCCCGCCAGGCCGCGGCCAGGCCGACCAGGCAGGCCAGGGCGCAGTACCACCAGACCGCCCGCCCGACCAGGTGCCAGACCAGCACACCGATGATCGGCCCGATGGTGAAGCCGAGCGAGAACACCGCCTGCGAGGCGCCGAGGTACTGGCTCTTCAGCCGGGGCGGCCCGGCGTTCGCCGGGTAGGCCGACATCGTCGGGCCGGCCGTGATCTCGGCCAGCGTCCAGACCAGGGTGCCGCCGATGAAGATGATCACCCCGGCGGGTATGGAGTACATCGCCTGGCCGGCGCCGAGCAGGGTGAATCCGATCAGCGCCACCACCCTGGCCGGCCAGCGCTGGGTCAGCTTGGTCATCAGCAGCTCGCAGGCGATGACGATCGCGCTGTTGAGCGAGACGACGACGGCGTACCAGACGGTGGCCAGGTGGTCGGCGCGCATGGCCAGCGGTAGGACGCTGGCGTACTGGATGTACACCGTGGCGTTGATCAGCAGGGCGATCAGGAACAGCAGGTAACGCCGGTCGGCGACGGCTACGCCGAGGCCGGCGAACTTCCGCCACCCGCCCGGGGCAGCCTCGCCCCCTGGCGCCGGGACCCGGCGTGGCAGCGCGATGAGCGCGATCACGGCGTAGCCCATCGACGTGACCGCCTCGCCCCAGAACAGCAGGTTGTAGGAGACCAGGATGAGCGCCGATCCGAATAGCGGTGAGACGGTGGTGCCGAGGTTGATGCACAGGCGGTATAGCGCGAAGATCATGACCTGCCGGTGCTTCGGGGTCAGCTCCGACAGCAGCGCCGCGGAGGCTGGCCGGTAGACCAGGCCGATCATGCCGACCAGCGTCACCAGGATCAGCACCGCAGGGAAGTTGCGTACGTACAGGATGCCGATGTCGAGCACGGACATGCCCGCCATGCTGAGCACGGTGGCACGGCGGGCGCCGAGCCAGTCAGCCAGCGCGGTGCCCGCCAGGATGCCGGCGACCCCGCCGAAGCCGAAGGCGCCCAGGGCGGTGCCGGCCTGGACGTCGGTGAAGCCGCGGTGTGTCAGGAAGAGCACTAGGTAGACGGTGAGGAACGTGCCGAGCCTGTTCACCAGCATCCCGACCAGAATCGCCTTCACCGCGGGCGGCGACTCGCGGAAGGTAACGAGAACGCCCGCGTCCTGGGTGGCGGCGGCCATGCTAGGCGAACCGTTCCAGCTGGGCCGCGGCACGCTCGCTGGCCGCGAGGGCGGATTTGGCGCTGCCGCCGGACCCGCCCGTGAAGGTGAACAGGTGCGGCAGCGGCCCGCTGACCCGGCGCAACGCCAGGACAGGGCGGTCACAGTAGCAATCGGCGGCCCCGGCCCGCAGCCGGGCGCTGCCCAGCTTCAGGCCGGGGAAGCATCCGCCAGCCAGACGGCTGGCCTGGTCGTGCAGGGACAGCGTGGCCGGGGCGGGGCCAGGCGGCACGTCCCATTCCGCGGTCGGGATGCCGAGCAGCAGGCCGCCGTCAGCGGTCGGCAGCCCGTACAACCCGCTCCGCTCGTCGCAGAACGCGGGCAGCCGGGTCTGCCCGGCATCGTAGACCGTGTACTGGATGGACCTAGTCCGGTAGCCGTCAGCGGGCAGCCCGCTGGCGCGTAGCAGGCTCGGGGTCCACGCGCCGGTGGCGAGGACCACCGCGTCGTAGCCGTTCACGGTGACCGCGGCGAGGCTGGCCAGCGGTACCCGGCGCACGCTAGCCCCGGCCCGGGCGGCGAGGTCGGCGAGAACCGCATCGCGCAGGCTGGCGGGGGAGGTGCAGCCCGCGCGCCGCTCGCGCACCACGACGGCCGATTCGTCGCCGGTCCATCCTGGCCCGCCGTCCTGGGCGCTAAACGCCTCGGCCGGCGAGGTGACCTCGGCCGATCCGGGCAGCCCGCGCTCGATCTCGGCCACCTCGGCCGCCAGGTCGGCCCCGTCCTCCCGCAGGTACGCGAAGCCGGTCTGGCGGTAGCAGGACCATCGCCGCAGCACCGGGCTGGCCAGCAGTTCGGCCAGGCTGGCGGTGGCCAGCTCCCGCTGCTCGGGCAGCCGGTCGTAGGCCCGCACCGCCCCGCCCGAGGCCGCGGTCGCATCGATGGCGGGCGGCGACCCGGCCTGCCCCACCATCAGCTCGACACGGGTGCCTGGCCGCTGCGCGAGACGCCAGGCCAGCAGGGATCCGGTGAGGCCTCCGCCCGCGACGCATACGCGCACGTCTGTGCCCGCCTTCGCGCTAGCCGTCCGGCGCCGCGGGAGCGACTCCGTGGAAGCAGCAGGTAGCGGAGGCGCCGGTCGCCATGTTCACGCCGCCGGTGTCCGGGTCGGTGGTGCCGCGTACCCACATCCCGCCGTAGCCGCCTCCGCACAAGTACGCTCCCCAGGTGAGGACCCACGGCTCCAGCCCGCGTTCGGAGGGAAAGAGCTCAGCGACCGGCCGGACCCGTCGCTGCAGGACAAACCCTTCGTTCAACGCGGCCCGCAGCTGGCGGGACCACTCCTGCGCCTCGGTGAGCCAGCCCGCCTGGACGCCGAGGCCACCGTGCTTGGCGGTGGGCTTGAGGACCAGGTCCTCGCGGTTACCTTCCGCGTATTCCAGCAGATCCACTTGCTCACCGTCGACCGTGACCGGGCCGGGCCTGGCCATTCGCGTCCACGGCAGCAGGCGGTCCAGGCTGGCCAGCTCGGGAGGAGTGCACAGGTGCCTGTTCGTCTCGTCGGACAGGAGCGCGAGCGCCCCCTTGGACCCGTAGAGCTGGGAGTCCATCGGGGTAAAGATCTTCACCTCGCCGCGTTCCGCGGCCCTGAGCACCGGATCGATCAGGGCCGGCCCGTCCGGGTGCAGCAGATCCTCGATCAGGAAGACGCGGTAGATGACGTCGACCGGGCGGTCGCCCAGCCACACCCGGCGGTCGTGCAGCGACAGGTGGCCCAGGTGGCAGGGAATCAATTCCAGGCCGAGCTTCTTCAGCTCCGCCGCACTGGTATGCAGGACCGCACTGAACTGCTCGACGTCCGGGGGCCAGTCGACCGCGGCGATCAGGGACCCGTCACCGGGGCTGATGCCGCATTCGGCCATGATCGTGTTCGCGACCTCGGCCAGGGTGTCGACGTACGACAGCGAGTGGGCCCGGACGAACTCGGCCAGGAAGGGATGGGCCAGCATCCCACGGTTGAGCATGGCGTTGTCGCCGCCGCCGATCGTGCTGCCGATGTTCAGCTCCATGACCCGGAAGCCGGAAAGCTCGGGATACAGATCGGCGCGGACAAAGGGGGTCGGCCGATCGGTCTGTACGCGCAGTATCGCCGTGACCTGATCTTCGGTCATGCCCACCGCCCGGGCAAAGGCGGCGACGTCGCCGCCGAACAGGCGGCCGGGCAGCGCGGTCAGCGCGCCGAACAAGTTCTCCAGGTCCCCGGCGAGCTGGGCCTGTTCGGCCTGGCTCAGGAACACCGGGCGGGTCAGGCACCGGCCGAAGTAGGTGGTGGCGCCGAGGTCCACCTCGCGGCTGGCCACCTCCACCAGCTCGCGCGGTCCGACTCCGCGCGCGGCGGCCTCCGCCAGGTAGGCCTCGGTGAGCTCGCTACGCCGCATGGCCGGGCCCGAGCCGTTCCCATGGGGTCTTGGTCGTGGTCGGCGGCTGGCCGGCCAGCTTCACCTCGATCTTGTCCGCGAAGTCCTCCAGCCTGCGCTGGGCGTCCTCGGCCGAGGTGCCGGTCACGATCAGGAAGCCGAGGACGTTGTTTCCGTTCGGCGGGCGCAGGATGATGTCGCCCGGGCGAGCGGTCGCCACGGCCATCAGGGTCTCATCGGCCCCGGCGATGTCGGCGGGGATCCTGACGTACTCGAGCTGGCCTTCGTCGCAGATCAGGCAGGTGCCCATCATGTGCACACCGGTCGGGGCGTAGTGGTGCACCCGCGGCCTGACCCCGCGGGCCACGTCCATGACCGCCTCGATCGGGCTGTAGTCGGCGGTTACCCGAGCGACCAGGTCCAGCCCCCCGCCTCCCGGGCGGATGGCGATCTCAACGATGTAGGGGTCGCCCCGGTGGTACCTGACCTCGGCGTGCATCACGCTGCGCCGCAACCCCTGGGCGTGCGCGGCGTCGGCGACCACCCGGTGCGCCCTGGCCAGTTCCGTCTGGCTCAGCGTGGTCGGCGCCCGGTGCACGTCGTCCTCGAACGTGTCGCCCTCCGCGGTGACGCGGTCCACGGCGGACCCGAGGTACACCTCGTCATCCCAGGCCAGCGCCTCGAACAGGTGCTCACGGCCGTCCAGGAACGACTCCACGAGAACGCCGTGCGGGCCCAGGTCCAACCCGTGCGCCTCCCGGAGGTAGGGGGACATCTGCTGCATGCCCTCGGCGGTGACCTGGTAGCGCTGCTCAAGCTCGGCCGGGGTATCCACCCGGAAGACGAAGTCGCTCGCGGCGCCCAGCGTCGGCTTGAGCACCACCGGGTAGCCGAACTCCGCGGCGGCGGCGGCCGCCTCGTCCGGGCTGGCGACCATCCGGTACCTGGGGTGCGGCACGCCGGCGCGCTCGTGCGCCTGGCGCATCAGCAGCTTGTTTCGGCTGTTGCGGGCCGCGTCCACGCCCACGCCGGGCAGCCCGAGCGCCTCGGCGACCGCCGCGACCGTGATCACGCCGGATTCGGAGAACGTGAACACGCCGTCGAACGATTCGGCGGCGTGCCAGGCCCGGGCCGCGGCGATGATGTCGTCGATGTGCTGCGAGCCGGCGATCCGGTACCGGCCGTCGGACCAGTACCCTTCGTCGCCGATGCCGTTGAGCACGAACAGGTCCGCGCCGAAGTCCCTGACCTGCCGGTACCGCCCCAGGTGATAGCCGGCGTGCTGGCGGGCCTCGACGGCCAGGAGCTTCATGGTGACGGCGGGCGCTCCTGCCCCGCGTGGCGCGCGGCGAACTTCTCCGTCATTTCCGGGTCCCACCACACGCTGTAGAACTGGAAGTCGGTGTCCCCGGCGTTGATGACCTGGTGGTTCGTGCCCGGGGGGAAATGCACGACGTCTCCGGGCCTAAACGAGCTGCGCTCGCCCTCGGCTTCGAGTGCGCCCTCGCCCGAGATCGCGATGAAGATCTCGTACTCGTGGTGCGAGTGGGGGTCGGTGGCCCGGCCAGGCTCGATGACGCACCAGGCCCCCTCGAACGGCGCGTTGAGGGCTGACCACGGCACCAGGCGCTGGACGCTGACCCCGTATTCACTCGTCATGCCGTCGCGGTCAAGCTTGTGGATCTCCATCACGTACTCCCATGGTCAGGCCCGCGGGGCCAGCGAACCGGTCTTCTCGCGATGCTCGAGCAGATCGGCGACGATCTCGCCGGCCCGCACGGCGAGCACGCTGATGAGCGAGTCCGCGATGCCGTGCGTGGCCTCGTTGACGCCCTGCAGGTAGCACCCCGCCGTGATCTCCGGCGGGGTGATCATCCGGTAATTGCGGCTCACCCGGACATCGCCGACGCCGCACGCGTCGGCCAGGGCGCGGACCAGCGTGGGCTCGCGCAACTCGAAGCCCGTACCCAGCAGGACCAGGTCGCAGCGCAACTCGTCACGGCAGGCCCGCATCCGGTCGTTGAGGGTCAGCACGATCTCGCCGTCCGCCATCTCGGCCGCCTCGACGTCGACCATCGTGACCGTGGACAGCCGCTGCTCGCCCGTCAGCCGCTCCTGGTACATCTGCCGGTACAGGGTGTGGAGCATGTCCGGTGTCACGCCCGCGTAGTTCGTCATCCGCATCGCGCGCAGCACCTGCTCTCGCGTCTGCTCGGGCGCGGCGAAGAACTTGTCGGTATACGAGGGGAAGTACAGCTCGTTGCCGAACTTGCTCGTCTGGTAATACTCGAGCCCGATCGACCGGATGACCATCGTGCACTGCGCACCGGGGAAGCGCTGGTACGCATCCCAGAGCATCTCCGCGGCGCTCTGCGCGGCGCCCACCACGACGATGCGGTCCAGGGCCTCGGGGTCGATATCGGGGATCCGGCGGGCGTACTCGGTGCTGTGGATGACCCGTTCCCTGGGCAGCCCGGCGAAGGCGGCCGGGACGTGCGCGTCGCGACCCGCGCCGAAGACCAGGTTGCGGGCCGCGATCGTCGAGCCGTCGGCCATCCGCGCCAGCCATCCGCTGGCCGCGCCGTCGGAGGCGACCGGTTCGATTCCGACGCAGTCCCTGCTGTACTCGATCCGGACCAGGTCCAGCGACTTGGCTACCCACTCCAGGTAGTCGGAAATCTCCAGCCGGAACGGCAGGAAGCTCGCCATGTTGATGAAACTGTCGAGCTTGCCGACGGAATGCAGATAGTTCACGAAAGAGAATCTGCTGAGCGGATTGCGCAGGGTGACCAGATCCTTGAGAAAGGACACCTGGCTCTGCGTCCAGGGCAGCAGCATGCCCCGCTGCCACATTATGCTCTCGTACCGCTCGATAATGAGCGTCTCGGACGCCACCTCGGGGGGCGCCAGCTCCTCGACGGCAACCGCCAAAGCGAGGTTCGATGGCCCGGCACCAATGGCGAGTATCTCGACCTCTTGATGAGCCAGCGCCGTCACCGCCCTTCCAGCCATTAATAAAGCCGAGCAAGAAAGGTGCGGCAGGCCTTTGGCGCACCTAGTACCGGCCGCGCTAGATGTCATCGTGTCGGATCGCCAGACTCATGCTCACACGGGGGAAGATCTACGTCAAGAGCCCATCACGGTTCAATTACCTCCGAAGTGGCCACTTACCTCAGGTAACGACTTTAACCCCGGTAATAGGTAAAATATCGGTAAAATGGCAGGTAATTCTCCGGGCGGCGCCGGCCGCCCGGAGGCAGGCCGCCGGGGTGGGCCAGTGAACCGGCCTGGCCACCCCGGCTGCTACCGCGCTGCTAGTGCAGGTGGACGGAGACGGGTTCTAGCGGGTAGTTCGGTAGACCCGGGTCCGAGGCGGGAGTCGGGTTCGGGATCATGACGCTGAAGGCGCACTCGCCCGTCGCGTTGCCGCCGACCGCGTTGGGCCCGCCGTTGCTGTCGCCGTACTCGATGGACGGGTTGTTGCCGGTGCAGACGAGGTTGCCGTAGACGGTGTTGTTGATGGTCTCGTTGCCGTCCGGGGCGGCCGTGTTGCCCGAGTCGATCAGGTTGCCGTGGACGGTGTTGCGGATGATCCCGTACCAGTTGTCGTCCGTCCCGGACAGAACCATGTTGCCGCCCGTCGTGACGTTGGCGAAGTCGTTGTAGGCGGGTAGCGGGATCGGTGCGTCGAGCTGACCGGGAGCGTTCGGCGGACCCCCGGGGATGTAGGTGGCGAAGATGCCCACGGGGTTGAAGGCGGTGCCGTCGCCGCCGCCGTTGATGGTCACGTTCCCGCGCACGGTCGTGTTGTGGACCACGACGCCCAGCGCGCCGTTGGCGACCAGGTTGCCGCCGATTGTCTCGGTCGCGGCCAGGGTCGCCGTGGTGACAAAGGCATTGGCGTCGTCATCGCACGGGAAGTCGGGAGCCGAGAACAGTACTGGGTTACCATTCGCGTCGAGGCCCCAGAGGGTAACCACCAGGGGATAGCAGCCGAGCAGCATGCTCGCGCCCTGCTCGACCACCACGTTGCCGCCGATGGTCATATTCGAGGTGCCCGACTGCGTCTGGTCATTCATGCCGAAATCGGCGACCAGCGCGGCGTTCGGCGCGACGGTGAGGTTGCCCGCGATGTTGACATTTCCCGCGTCCACGAGACAGGTGCCCGCGATGGTCACGTTGGCGAAATTGCCGGCCAGCGTGCCGGGCGAGGCCATTGTGCCATTACAGGTATAGTTGCCGCCGCCGTGTGGCGCGGCGCTGGCTATTCCGGGGACCCAGGCCACGATAAGGCCTGCGGCCCCGATAATGCTCAGAATTCGCGATGCCGATCTAAGGCTCAGCTTCATGTTTCCTCTCTTCTATTCAGGATTTGGTGGGGAGCCTGGTGCGGATCTGGTCGGAATTTCTTCGGTTAACCGGTGGTGGCTGGAGTGGCTGGCTCGATAATCAGGGCGGCCTGCGCCGCGTCGAGGGCTACCTCGCACGCCGCCGGCGTTTCCGCGAGCACGGTTACGAACGCGACCCGGCCGGACATGGTGCCCTTGGGCGGCGGGGACATGACGTCGCCCCGCCTGGCGAGCGGTACGGCCAGGTCGGTTCCGGGTGGCAGGGCTCCGGTCTCGAACCGGACCGTCTCGATCACGGTGTCGTCCTGCGCGGCATAGAAAAACTGCACCCCGGCGGCCGCGGACCGGTCCGCCTTCGGCTCCGGGTGCTGCCCGCAGGCGACCGCGGCGGCCGCCAGGCCCGGATCCATGCCGCTGGCGCGCATCCCCAGGTAGGGGATGAGGTCACCGCCCAGGCGCGCGTTGACCTCGATGACCTGCGGCCCGTCCGGTGTGAGCTTGTACTCCGCGTGCGTCATCCCGTCGGTGAACCCGAGCGCCTCGTGCGCCGCCCGCATGACCGAGGCCAGCCCGGGATCGGTGAGCAGCGGGTCGGCGGCGTCGACGACGTGGCCGACCTCCTCGAAGTAGGGCGGATACCCGATCCGCTTGCGCGCGACGAACATGGGCAGCAGCTCGCCGTGGTAGACCGCCGAATCCACGCTGATCTCGGGTCCGGCCACGTACTGCTCCACGAGCACGCCCTCGTCGTAGCGCCACGAACCCGGGACCACGCAGTCGCGCGCGAACTCGAACTTCGCGGGCAACTCGGCCGGGCGGTCCACGCGCACCACGCCGAGGCTGCCGCCCATCGCGCGGGGCTTCAGCACCACCGGGTAGCCCATCTGGTCGGCGGCGACGGCCGCCTGGTTCAGGTCGGCGACCAGGGCCGAACGCGGCTGCGGCACGCGGCTGGCGTCCAGGGCCTTCCTGGTCAGGTGCTTGTCGCGGCAGCGCAGCACCATGTCCGGGTCGCCGCCCGGCAGGCCCAGCTCGGCCGCTACCGTGGCGGACTGCAGGATGCGCGCCTCATCCCAGCTCAGCACGCCCGCGACGGCCTGGTGCGCGGCGAGTTCGCGCGCCGCCGCGCACAGCGGCGTGGCGTCGATGGTGTCCTCCATGTCGAGCACGGTCCACCCCGCCAGGTACCCCCGCGGCCACCCGGGCTCGGCGCCGCAGAGGAGGTGCACCCGGTAGCGTGAGGCGACCGAGGCGAGCAGGTACTCGCGGAAGTCCTGCCTGCCGGTCCCGATCAGCAGCAGCAGCGGGTCGTCGTTACCCTTCATGACCGACCGGTCAGGGCCGCCAGAGGCGCCGAGTCGGCCCCGGCCCCGGCGGTGAGCGCCAGCAGCAGGCACCGGGTGGCCAGGGCGGAGTCGAACCCGCTCAGCTGAAGCGCCCGCTCCGCGCGCTCAAGTTCGGCCGCGGCCAGCTCGACGGGCAGCCGGCCGGCCGCGGGGACCGTCCCGGCCAGCAGCGGCCGGATGTAGTCGCAGAACGCGTCGTAGGACGCACGCGTGAAGTTGGTCTCGTACCGGTCCGGCCGGTCCCAGGACAGGTACAGCCGGACGAGCTCGCGGTCCTCGCCCGCGAGGAACTCATCGGCCCACAGCGCGTGGTTACGGCTCGTCGAGAACTTCTGCCCGTCGAGCAGGTACAGCTCGTTCACGGTCGCGCCGCGCAGCAGCGGCCGCGTCACCCCGGCGGCGGCCAGGATGGCCGGGTACAGGACGCCGAAGTAGAAGGTGTTGTCGATGCCGTTGAAGTGCCAGACGCCGTCCACCTCGTCCCAGGCCGCCACCCGCCGCGACAGGTTGTCCGCGCCGGGATCCAGCAGCCGCGCGGGGCCGTAGAGGTAGCTCAGGCCCAGCTCGGTCGGGAAGTCGACGCGCAGGCCGGACAGCTGGCCCTCGCACTCGATCCCCCAGTCGGTCGGGTAGGCGACGGGATAGTCGGGCAGCGGCGCCCGCAGGTAGTGCGCCAGCGCCACCCTCGCGCGCCCGGGCAGGTCAGCCTGCTGCCACTCCGCCAGCAGGTGCGCCCGGTAATCTTCCAACGGCAGGACCGGCACGGTGACCGGCATCGGGCGCAGGCTGCCGCCGCACCGGGCGCAGCTGGCGTCGACGAGCAACTCGGCGGAGGTGAACCCGCCGCACGGCTCGCACGACAGGCCGTTCGCCCCGGCCCCGCAGATCGGGCACTTCCCGACCACGTACGAGTGGTGCATGGTGCGACCGCAGTCCGCGCACGCGTGCAGCGTGACCTCACGCATGTCGATCGTCCCGCTGGCCACCAGTTCGCTCAGCATGCCGGTGACGGCCCGCTGGAACGCGGCGTCCTCAGGGTCGAGGAACATGTCGTAACCGATGCCGGCCAGCTCGAACGCCGTGGTGATCTGGGCCCGGAACCCGGCGACCATCTCGTTGACCTCGACGCCGAGGTTCTCGGCCTTCGTCATCACGTAGTTGGGGTGGACGTCCACTCCGGCCAGGGTGAGCACCCGGTCCCCCCGGGCCCGCGCCGCCCGGGACGCGATGTCCGCGGCCAGGTACGGGCCGGACAGGTGCCCGATGTGCAGCGGGCCGTTGACGGTGGGCTGCGGGATAACGATTACCGTCACACCCTGCTGCTTACTATTCAACTTTCACACCAGTCCCGATAAAGCGCAGACAAATAGCGTGACACTGCTTGCCCACTCCCACTCCCTTCACGCTGGCCAAGCTGGAGGGCCGTGAAGCGCCAGACGGTGCCGGTGGTCATCGCGGGCCGTAGTGCTGGCGACACAGGCGGCGCGCGAGGCGACTATACCGCCGCATATCCGGGCAAGCCAGCCCCAAGATCAACGAAAGGGTGGCGAAGCTTCCTTTCTCGCCGCCGGTTACGTGCGCTTATGACGGACAGTTGTCATGCTTGGCTGCGCTAATGACGGACAGTCATCGTGCGGCGCCAGGCCCGCCACCGGAACTGCAAATGGGTCACAAAAATGCCTTTCGCATAATCGTTTACGTGCGCTTATGACGGACAGTGACCGCGCTTAGCTGCGCTAATGACACACAGTCATCATGCAATGCCGGGCCGCGCCCCGGAACCGTGTGGTCGGCCCGGCGCCCTAGGGCATTGCGGCCCTGCGGCGCGGCGGGTTAGCCTGTGGGCGGGATGGCCTGCCGCGGCGTGTCCGCGGCGGCCGAACTAAACGGGCGACGGCCGGAGGTCCCGTTGAGTAGCGGCAATTCTTCGCGCGACGCTGCGGCCGTCCCGATGTGGGACGAGGCTTATGGCCCGGCGCACCTGAAAGGCGAACAGAACCTCTGGGGCGATCCCCCCGTGCCTTACGCGGCAAGGGCTGCCGGTCTGTTCGGGGCGAACTCCTCCCGGGTGATAATTGACCTGCCCTGCGGTGACGGGCGTAATCTTGCACCTCTTGCGGAAGGCGCTTCTATCCTGCTCGGCGCGGATACCTCGGTGCAGGCCATGACCATTGCAGAAAGGGTCGCGGAACGAGCGGGGATCGGCGCGAGAACCGTATTCGTGCGAATGGATGCTTTCGATACCGGCCTGCTTGACAATTCGGTCGACGGAATATTTTGCTGGGATCTACTCGGGCACCTGACCAATGTCGGGGACGCGCTCAGGGAACTCTACCGGGTGGTCCGCCCGGGCGGGCTTATCGTGGCCAATATGTGGACGATGAATGACTGCCAGACGTCCGATCCGGATATCCGGGAAATCGCCCCAAAGGAATACATAGATCACTTCGATTTCTATTGTCGATTCTATGACCGGGAGGATCTCGACGCGCTCCTGACCGAGACCGGGCTGAGCGCGGAATCCGTCGAGGTGAGTGCCTGGACCGAGCCAGCGCACGCCGATTACCGGACCTATGAGCATGACCATGAAAGCCTCGCCTTCACGATCAGGAAACCCCTGGACGAGCATGCGGGTCGGTGAGCCCAGGGCGGCCGAACCCGAGCAGCTCACGGCTGGTCTAAGGGCGGGCATCGGGTATGCAACCGCTCACCACGGCGAGTTGCTCCAGGGTGTCTTCGATGACGGCACGGGCCGGCTGCGCCGCGCGCTGGTGACGATGCCGCTCCCGGGCCGGGGCAGCCGCGTCGTCTTCTACCCGAGCCAGAGCCACTGGGGCGTGGTCGGCCCGCCCGGGCTGACCAAGTCCAGGCGTGCGGCCATCTACGCGCTGCGCGAATTCGCCGGCCACCCCTCGCCGGCCAAGGGAGGCCGGGTCGAGATCACCAGCAACGTCCCCCGCGGCATCGGGATGGGCTCCTCGACCAGCGACGTCACCGCGACGATCAAAGCCGTGGCCGACTACCACGGCGTGTCCCTGTCCGTGGAGGAGATCGGCAGGCTGGCGGTCCTCGCCGAGATCGCCTCGGACTCCGTGATGATCGACGACCGCGTGGTGCTGTTCGCCCACCGCGACGGGCTCGTGCTCGAGACGTTCGGTCACCGGCTGCCGCCCATGGTCGTGGTCGGCTGCGACACGGCACCCGGCCAGGTCGTCGAGACGCTCGGCCTGCCGCCGGCCGATTACAGCGATAAGGAGGCCGGGGAGTTCCAGGTGCTGCGCGGCGCGCTGCGGCGCGCCATCGCCCTGGAGGACGTCGCGCTGCTCGGCAAGGTGGCGACGGCGAGCGCGCGGATCAACCAGCGGTACCTACCGAAGCCGGGCCTCGAGGCGCTGATCGAACTGGGCCTGCGGCACGGTGCCGTGGGCCTCCAGATCGCCCACAGCGGGACCGTGGCCGGGCTGATCTTCGACCCGCGCCAGCCGCGCGCCACCCTCGACGGCTGCGTGCTGCGGATCGAGCAGCTCGGGTTCGAGGTGACGGACGTTATCGAGCCCGCTCACGTGCTGCCGCCGCGCGCGGCGCACCGGGCCGCCTCATGACGATCCGCGGCAGCTTCGGCGAGGCGACCGACGCCTATCAGCTGCCGAGGCTGGTCCGGCTCGCGCCGAACCTGTACGCCGCCTGCTTCACGCTCATGAAGATGGTTCCGGCGCGGTTCATCCTGCGCCGGGCCGCGGAGCAGGGACTGCTGGAGGCCGGGACCGTCATCGTCGAGACGACCTCGGGCACCTTCGGCCTGGCGCTGGCCATGCAGGCCGTGCACCTGGACCGGCGGCTGATCCTGGTCAGCGATCCGGTGATCGACGAGCGCCTCTACCGCCGGCTGACCGACCTCGGGGCCGTCGTGGAGCGGGTCACCGCGGCGCAGGGCCGCGTGGCCGGCGGATACCAGGCCGCCCGCCTGGCCCGGCTCGAGGCGATCATGGCGGACCTGGATGCCGCCTTCTGCCCGTGGCAATACTCCAATCCGGATAATCCGCGCGCGTACAGCGCCGTGGCCGAGTACTTCCTCGAGTGCCTCGGGCAGATCGACTGCATCGTCGGGCCGGTGGGGTCGGGCGGCTCGATGTGCGGGACGGTCACGCACGTCCGCGCGTTGCTGCCCGAATGCCGCGCGATCGGCGTAGACAGCCACTCCAGCGTGCTGTTCGGCCAGCCGGACGGCCCGCGCGAGCTGCGCGGCATGGGGATGAGCCTGATGCCGGATAACCTGGATCACCGGGTCTTCGACCAGGTGCACTGGACCGCGCCGGCGCCCGCCTACCGGGCGACCCGGCAGCTGCACCAGCGGCACGCGCTGTTCATGGGGCCGTCAAGCGGGGCGGCGTACCTCGCGGCGCGCTGGTGGGCCGGGGCGAACCCGGACGCCCTGACCGTCGTGATGATGCCCGACGAGGGATACCGGTACCAGGACACCGTCTACGACGACGACTGGCTGGCCGAACGCGGTCACCTGAACGAGGCGCTGCCCGCCGGGCCGGTCATGATCGACGATCCGGGCCAGCCCGCCGGCTCCTGGATGGTCTTCGACTGGGCGCGGCGCTCGTACGACGAGGTGATGTCGCCGTCGCGGCCGTCCGCGGTCACGGCCGACGGCGGGTCGCGATGACCGGAACCGGGCGCCTGACCGGCGGGCTCGGCCTGCGCACCCGCCGCCTGGTGTACGGCGAGCCGACCGAGGCCGAACTGGCGGCCGAGCTCGCGCTGATGACCCGGGTCGACCGGGCGCACCTGGTCATGCTGGCCGAACAGGAGCTGATCCCGGCCACGACCGCGGCCCTCCTGCTCGACTGCATCGACGAGCTGGCCGGCACCCAGTTCAGCGCGCTGCGTTCCCGCCCGGCACCCCGCGGGCTCTACCTGATGTACGAGGGCTACCTGATCGAGCGGCTGGGCCCCGAGGTCGGCGGCGTCCTGCATTCCGGCCGGTCGCGTAATGACCTCAAGGCCACCATCACCCTGCTGCGGCTGCGCGAGTGGCTGGGCGAGTTCGCCGAGCAGGCGGTCAGGCTCGAGGCCATCCTGCTCTCCCGCGCCCGGGTGTACGCCGGGGTGGTGATGCCGGCGTACACCCACTTCCAGGCCGCGATGCCGGTGAGTTACGGCTACTACCTGCTCGGGGTGGCCCTCGCGGTCGGCCGGGAGATCGACGCGCTGGCCGCGGCGAGTTCCGGGCTCGGGGCGTGCCCGCTGGGCGCCGCCGCCGTGGCCGGGACGGACCTGCCGATCAACCCGGAGCGAGCCGCGCGGCTGCTCGGCTTCACCACGGCCGCCCCGCACGCGCTGGACGCCGTGGCCAGCCGGGACGTGCCGCTGCGGCTGCTGGCCTGCGCGGCCAGCCTGGCCGTCGTGCTGAGCAGGCTCGGCACCGACCTGCAGCTGTGGAGCACCGCCGAGTTCGGCTTCGTCGAATTCCCCGACCGCCTGGTCGGCGGCAGCTCGGCGATGCCGCAAAAGCGCAACGCGTTCCTCCTCGAGCACGTCAAGGCGAAGGCGGGCCACGTCACCGGGGCGTGGGCCGCGGCCGCGGGCATGATGACGGCGGCCCCGTTCACCAACTCGATCGAGGTGGGCACCGAGGCGATGGCCGCCGTCTGGCCAGGGCTCGACGCGGCCCGCCAGTCGGTCTTGCTCAGCCAGGTGCTCATCAGCGGGGCCAGGCCCGTCCCCGACCGGATGCGGCAGCGCGCGGCCGAGTCGTTCACCTCGGCCACGTGGCTGGCCAACCGGCTGGTCCGGCAGGGCGTCCCGTTCCGGACGGCGCACCGGATGGTGGGCGAGGCCGTCAGGAAGGCGCTGGCGGCCGGGTCGACCGAGCTGGCGGACTTCGGGCCTCCCGGCTGGCTGACCGGGATCGAGGCGCCCGAGGCCGACCTGGTGGACCTGATGCGCGCGCACGCGCACGGCGGCGGCCCCGGAGCGTTCGCCGGAGCGTTCGGCGACGCCGTGTCCCGGTGGGCCGCGCACCGGCGCTGGCACCTAGAGCGGCACAGGGCCGCCCGTGACGCCGACGCCGCGCTGGCGGCCGCCGCCGGGCGGCTCCAGGACCTGACGCCCGCGGTGGAGCCGGGATGACCGGTGCGTGGCTGGTGCTCGTGGAAAGCAACACGACGGGATCCGGGCGGTTGTTCTGTTCCTGCGCGCGCCGGCTGGGGCTGCGGCCGGTGCTGCTCGCGCGGGACCCGGCGCGGTACCCGTACGTGGCGGCCGATGACATCGAGCACCGGGTGGCCGACACCGGCTCGGCGGCTGGCGTGCTCGAGGCCTGCCGCGATCTGGACGGGACCATCGCAGGCGTCACGAGCAGCTCGGAGTACTTCATCGCCACCTCGGCCGAGGCGGCCCGCGGGCTCGGGCTCCCCCACCCGGACCCGGACGCGGTCCGGGCCTGCCGGGACAAGCACGCCCAGCGCGCCGCCCTGAGCCGCGCCGGGGTGAGCTGCCCGGCGTACGCCGCGGCGCACGCGCCGGATGAGGCCGCGGCGGCCGCCGCGCGGATCGGCTACCCCGTCGTGGTCAAGCCGGCCTCGGGCACCGGCTCGATCGCCGTGCGCCTGTGCCGGACGGCAGGTCAGGTCCGCGCCGCGGTGGAGTACGCGTTCGCGAGCCCGGATCCCGCGCTCCCGCCCCAGGACACCGTCCTGATCGAGGAGTACCTGACCGGCGCCGAGTACTCCGCGGAGCTGATCGACCTTTCGGTCGTCGGGGTCACCAGGAAGCTGCTCGGCGGCGAGCCGTTCTTCCTCGAGACCGGTCACGATTTCCCCGCGCCCCTCCGGGCGGCGGACCGGGACGCCCTCGGCGAACTGGCCATCGCCGCGGTCCGCGCGCTCGGCCTCGGGTGGGGCGGCGCCCACGTCGAGCTCCGCTACTCCGCCGCGGGCCGTGCGTGCGTGGTCGAGGTCAACCCCCGGCTGGCGGGCGGCATGATCCCGCGCGCGGTGCAGGAGGCGACCGGCATCGACATGATCTTCCACGTGGTCGCCGCCGCCGCCGGCCGGCCCGAACCGCTGCGGCCCCGGGCGGGCCGTGCTGCCTCTATCCGCTTCCTGGTGGCCGGCGAGGAGGGCACGCTGACCGGGGTCCGGGGGGTGGCTGAGGCAACCCGCCTCCCCGGCGTCGTCGAGGTGGGCATCATGGCCCAGTCCGGCCAGCAGGTGGTGCTGCGCCATTCGTTCCGGGACCGGCTGGGTTACGTGATCGCGTCGGCCGCGACAAACGCCGAGGCCGCCGGGATCGCCGACGCGGCCCTGGCGCTCCTGGCCCCCTGCGTCACAGAAGTCACGGCCGAGCGCGCGGCCGCGTCATGACGAGAACGGTAGCGATCATCGGGCTCGGCTCGCGGGGCCTCGGCGTACTCGAGCGGATCGCGGCGCTGGCCGGCGACGAGCAGATCGCCGTCGAGGTCATCGACCCGGCCGGCACGGGCGCCGGCGTGCACGACACCGGCCAGCCCGACTACCTCCTGCTCAATACCACCTGCGGTCAGATCTCGATGTTCCCCGACCGGCGCAGCGTGGGCACCGCCACCGCGGCGCAGGGCCCCACCCTGCACGAGTGGGCCGTCTCCCGCGGCCACCGCCTGGCCGCGGACGGGTTCACGGTCGGGCCGCAAGGCCGCGAGCTGCGGCCCACGGACTTCCTGCCCAGGCGCCTGCTCGGTGAGTACCTCGCCTGGTTCTTCGAGCGGCTCCGGCCCGCACTGGCCGGGCGGCTGACCCTGCACAGGACCGAGGCGGTGGACATGGCGGCCGCCGCCGACGGCGGCCTGCTCATCGCGTTGGCCGACGGCACCGGCGTGCCGGCGGATTACGCCTTCCTGACCACCGGGTACACGCGCAACGCGAGCCCGGCCGACGGCACCTTCATCGCCGACCCGTACCCGCTGCCGGACCGCCTGGCGGCGGTCGCACCCGGGCAGACCGTCGCGATCGGCGGTTTCGGGCTGTCGGCGATCGACGTCATCTCCTGCCTGACCGTGGGCCGCGGCGGCCGGTTCGGCCGGGACCAGGGCGACGTCGCGTACCTGCCGTCCGGCGCCGAACCGACGATCCTGCTGTACTCGCGCTCCGGCGTTCCCGGCCGGGCCCGCCCGCTGGTCACCCGCTTCGAGATCAGCTACCACCCGCTGGTCTTCACCCCGGGCGCGATCGACGAACTGCGGCAGCGCCGGGGCGGCGCGCGGGCCCCGCTCGACTTCGGCTCCGACATCATGCCGCTGATCCTGGACGAGATGCGGATCGCCTACCGGCTGGGCCAGGCCAGGTGCGCCGCTCCCGAGGCCGAGCAAGCCCTAGCCGACGAGCTCAAGAGCGCGTCCCGGGCGGGGATCGGCGCCAGGCTCGATGAGCTCGACGCCGAACTCGGCCGGTTCGACGCCGCCGCGCTCCTCGACGGGTCGGCCGGCCTGCGGCTCGGCGACAGCGCCGCGTACCAGCGCTGGTTCGCCGATACGCTGCGCCGCGACCTGGGGGAGGGCCTGCAGGGCTTCGCCTGGAGCCCGGTCAAGGCCGCGCTGGACATCCTGCGGGAGCTGCGGGACACGTTCAGGTACGCGGCCGACTTCGGCGGGCTGACCGAGGCGTCCCAGGACGACTTCTACCGGCGGATCGTGCCGCTGGTGAACCGCGCCGTGGTGGGGCCGCAGTACGAACGGCACGCCGAGCTGCTCGCCCTGATGACCGCCGGCCTGGTCCACGTCCCGTTCGGCCCGGCGCCCGCCGTGGTCCGCCACGGCGGGTCCTGGACGCTCACCTCGACCAGGCTCGGCGCGCCGGAGCGGCGCGACGCCGACTGGCTGGTGTCGGCCCAGGTGCCGCTGCCCGCCGTCGACTGCTCGGCCAGCCCGCTGCTCGGCGCGCTGGCCCGCAAGGGCTGGATCAGGCCGTCCCGGCCCGGCAGCACGCTGGTGCCCGGCATCGACGTGGACCGCGACCAGCACCCGCTGGCCGCCGACGGTACCCCCCACCAGCGGATCTGGGTCCTCGGCCCGCTGTGCGAGGGTGCGACGTTCTACAACAACCTGGTCCCGTCGCCCGGCGTGTACTCGCGCCCGGTCGCCGACGCCCACCGCTGCGCGGCCGCGATGCTCGCCGCTCGCGCGACGGCCGGCAGCGCCGCGTGGGGAGGCACGGGCAGCGCCGCGTGAGGGGCGCGGGCAGCGCGCATTAGCCGGCGCCGGCAGCGCGCATTAGCCGGCTCACCCGCCGGCTAGGCCCTGGCTGTCCAGGTAACTGGCGGCGACCTTCTTCGGCACCACCATGCACCACGCGTCGATGAGGAGCTCGCGCAGTTCGTCCACCTCGAGCGCCGGGAGCCTGGCCCGGACCCACTGGTACCGCTCGTCGCTGGGCAGCGGCATCATGAACTTGTCGGGCTCGCTGGCCACGAGCGCGGCGCGCTCGTCCTTCGGGAAGCCGAACCCCATCCGTTCCTCGTCCGCCGAGACCGAGGCGTACACGATCCTGCCGACCCGGAACTTCGTGTGGTCCCTGATGAGGTGCTCGGACGTACGGGGCAGCGACATCGCGATCCGCCGCACATCCTCCAGGGTGGCCACGGCCGGTCAGCCCCGGCGCCGAGCCGGGCCCGCGCGCAGCGCAGACAGCACGGCGGCCAGCACCATGAAGCCCATCGAGGCGTAGAACGCGGCGTGCAGGCCCGAGGTGAACGCGGCGGCCAGGGCGCCGTGCAGCGAGGTGCTGCCGACGAAGATGGCGAAGGCGAGGCCGCGGGAGATGGACCGCGAGGCGATGAGGATCGCGACCGCGAACGAGAACACCATGCCGACGTTCGCGAACGTCCGCATCATCCCCGACGCGATGCCGAACGCCTCGGGCGGGGCCGCCTTCATGATCGCCGAGCTGTTGGCGGGGAAGAAGAAGCTCGCCCCCACCCCGTTGACGATGGCCGCCACGACCACGACCCACACAGGTGTGGTCAGGCCGAGCTGCGCGTAGATGGCCAGCCCGGCCACCTGGATGGCCAGGCCAGCGGTGGCGGGCAGGACGGGCCCGCGCCGGTCGGCGAGCCGTCCCGCGTACGGCCCGGCCACGGAACCCAGCACATAGCCGGGGACCAGCAGCAGCGAGGCGTGGATGGGGGACAGGCCGCGCGGGCCCTGCAGGTACATGATGACCAGGAAGAGCACGGCGAAGCTGGCCAGGCCCTGGAACAGCGAGGCCAGCAGCGAGGGCGTCATCGTCGGGATACGGAAGATGGACAGCGGCAGCATCGGCTCCGCCTGCCGTGCTTCGATGAACCCGAACGCCGCGATAAGCGCGACCCCGCCGATCAGGTACCCGGCCACCTCGGCGTCGAACGCGGTGGTGGCCAGCCTGGTCATGGCCCACAGCACGCCGAACAGGCCGAGCCCCAGGCAGGTCATGCCGGGCAGGTCCAGCCGCCGGCGCGTCCGCTCGGCGCGATCGTGCAGGACCCGCGTGGCGACCGCCAGCGCCGCTACGCCCACCGGCACGTTGATCCAGAAGACCCACCGCCAGGAGATATAGGTGACGATCAGCCCGCCGAGCACGATGCCGAGGACCGCGCCCATCGTCCAGCCTAGGGCGGTGAACCCGTACGCGCGGCCGCGCCGTTCCCTCGGGTACAGGTCGGCGATCACCGCGCCGCTGTTGGCCATGATGAACGCCCCGCCCACCCCCTGCAGGATGCGGAAGACGATGATCGACGCCTCGTTCCAGGCCAGGGCGCAGGCCAGCGAGCCCAGGACGAAGACGGCGAACCCCGCCTCGTACATCCGGACCCGGCCGAACATGTCCCCCAGCCTGCCGACCTGGGTGGCGAGCAGGGTGATGACGAGCAGGAAGCTGATGAGGACCCAGACCACCGCCGACAGCGCGACGTGCAGCCCGCGCTGGATCTCCGGCAGGGCGAGGACCACGATCGTGGTGTCCACC
>Ga0187801_10000079_pt1 | contig 20829 bp, 17 predicted proteins | sample NC_wetland_sal_i_10_FD_132465 | JGI IMG/M metagenome (GOLD analysis project Ga0187801, IMG submission 132465) | Wetland sediment microbial communities from Neuse River Estuary, North Carolina, USA - Control_1 | ecosystem: Environmental > Aquatic > Freshwater > Wetlands > Sediment | place: USA...
AAAAAGGAGATGGGGATATCGTTAAAGGGCTGGTTGGAAGTGCCGATGCCCTGAATGTAGTCTATCGGAATGCCAAGGCCATAAGCTTGGAGAGCGGTGGCACCGGGAAGATTGATCGTGCCGGACGCGGTGGGAACGGAGTTGGGTAAGCTGAAAGTGGAAGCGGGAAGACCGCCGAAATCGGCGACGCCGCCAAAGTCGAGTTCAAAGATCTGCTGTTTCGCGGAGCGCAACTGAAGAAGATTGAAGTCCGTGCCAAATTTGAAAGTGTGGCGGCCATGCGTGATGGTGGCGTCATCGGAGAACTGGAAACGGCGCTCGATGCGGTCGACCGTGGAATAGGGTTCGCGGCCGAAGTAGGCGTAACCCGGGATATTCACGCCGAGATCGCTGCCGCCGTCAAGAGGGGAATAGCCGAAATGGAGGCCGCGGCGCGCAAACTGAAAGCGGAATTCATTGAAGGCGGTATCGCTGAGAACGGTGTCGTGCTGGAAAGTGGCGCTGACATCACGGTAGTGGTCCTCACCCACACGGGAGCCGGCGTTCTGACCTAACACCTGGTTCTGAGAGGTGGACTGAAGGCCGGTGACCTCGGAAGGAGAAACGCCGACGCGGAGGAAAGAGGTGTTGCGGGTATTCCAGCGTTGATCGAGACGGGCAGACCACAAGCTGGTCTTCTCCATGACCGGAAAATTACCGCGAATACTGTTGAGACCGACGTAGGAAGTGGGAAGCGGCACAGCGCCGGCAGGAATAATCGAGTTATTTGAGCCAATGGCGGCAAACCCGGAACAGTTGACGGAGTTCACCGTGGCCCCCGAGGGGCAGGAAACGGGGAACGGGAATTCCTGGAAGAGTGCACCTGCGGGTGTGACCACGGGATTCACCGGGGTGATGCTCCCGCCGGAAAGTTGACTAACAATCGCGCCATAGTCCAACTTGTTGGTGGCGACGCTGGACGCGGAGCCCATGATCAAGCCGTACTGCACCGCAAGTTGTTGGTAGGCGGGAATGCCAGAGGTGAGCAGGCTGTTCACCGCGCTCGCCTGAGCCGTGGTGAGTTCGACGGGAAGAACTCCCGAAGGAGTCGGAAGCGGCACGGATACCAGCCCGAAGTTACCTTCTCCGATGCTGGAGAAGCCGGTTTCCTCGCGTTGCGTATATTCATAAGAGAAGAAGTAGAAGGTCTTGTCTTTCTTGAGGGCACCGCCGAAGGTCACGCCGGTCTGAACACGGGTGTAGGCCTGCTTGATGGGTTCAAGGTCACCGGTGGTGGGGTTCACGTCAAAAGAGAAAGGGTTGCGGGCCTGGAAATCCCTGTTACGGAGATAGCCGAAGACGTCCCCATGAATGTCGTTGGAGCCGCTCTTGGTGACAATGTTGACCACGCCGCCGGTGGCGTTGCCGTATTCCGCGTTGTAATTGCTGAGAATCATCTGGAATTCCTGGACGGCTTCCTGGGAGACAGTGGAGCGGATGCCGGAGACGGAATCATCAACGGCGTTGGCGCCATCGACGCTGACCATGTTGCCGCGGCCACGGGCGCCGCTGATGCTCAGGCCGCTGGTGGGAGCGGGGCCGATGGTCGGGGAAACGTCGCGGGTGACCTGCGAATTGATCAGCGTGAAATTGACATAGTTGCGGCCATTGATGGGTAGGTTATCGATTTGGCGCTGTTCCACGGTCTGCGCGCTTTCACTGCGGGTGGTTTCAATCGGAGCAGACTCCGTGGTTACAGTGACCGATTGGGTTTGCGTGCCCAGAGTGAGCGAGACATTGACGATGGTCTCTGTCCCGACCCTCACTTGCACTGCCGGATTCTCGTAGGGAGCAAAACTCGTGCCGCCCTCGACATGAAGTTTGTATTCACCAGGGACCAGACCGACGATGGTGTAATGGCCGCCTTCATCCACAACCGTTTTGCGTTCAGCGCCAGTTACCGCACTGGTGACGGTGATTTTCGCGCCGCGGACCGCAAGACCTTGCTGATCGGTAACAACACCAGACAGCGTAGCTGTATTGACCTGCGCTGAAGCCGTGCCCACCCCCAGAAAAAGTGCCACGCACAACCAGACGAACGCAAACAACGACTGCCTGCGTTGCATACCCATCCTCCTTAAGGAACGTGCTAGCCAACCGCTACCCCTAGCGGCGGCGAGTTTCCTCGCCTGAAATGGCCGTAGATACAGTGAAATGAGTAGATAGCTTGTACTGCAATGTCCAAGCCTTTGCAACTGTAAACTGTGGAGGCAAAACTGAGTTCGGGAGATTGTGATGGTCCGTGCCCAACCTGTAATGGGCATGCCGGAACCACGCCGGCGTCATCGAAGGGTGATGGAAGGAGGGAAGAGACGCGCTTAGCCGCGTTCCGGGAGCTGTTCTCCGACAACGGGCTTAGCTATTTCCTGGCGCTCTTTCCAGGCTTTCAGGCACGTGGCTGCGGCGATCAGGATCGCAGTCGCGGCGTTGGTCAGAAAGACTGCTTGCGCGTGCAACAAAATCCCGTAGGCCAGCCACAAGAGCACACCAAAAAGATACAGAGATAACATGCCGTACGAAAGGTCGCGGCCACCTTGTTTATAGATTTTGACGAGTTGGGGAACAAAAGCAAAAGTGGTGCAGAAACCGGCGACGGCGCCCAAGGCTTCAACCCAAGCGGTGTAAGTCATTCTGTTCGATCTCCTGGATGAGCTTGCGCCGGCTCCGTGATGACGGCGAGCAGTGGCGCGACAGTGTTCAGGCCTAATTCAATTCTAACAACCGGCAGCTCCATGGCCCAATTTAAGGATTGGATGTGACGCATTTGTGAGCGGAATGAGAATGGGAGGTTGGCGAGGGTGCCTTTTAGGACAAAAACGAGGATATCAGATACCAGCGATCAGATATCAGGAAGCGGTTGCGAGTTGGCGCGGCAATTGTGGCGAGCGGAAGGATTGAGGTGCGGTTGAGTCGGAGACGGCCCCACAATAGCATCAGGGGCGCAGAGAACGCGCCTTGGAAGGGCAATAACTTACCTACCTCATCCAGTGGGAAAGAGGACGATGGAGTCGGTGATAGTAGGGTGTATTGTGAGCAATAACCCTATTTTCGCCATTGCGCGGATTGCAAGATCTATCTTCCGTGAAGGCAATGGGAAAAGAGTGTTTGCAGCTATGATTCCTCTCCAAGCCTACTTAGACGACAGTTCGGACGGAAAAAAGGAACAGGTTGTCTGTGCAGGCGCAGTAGTAGGGAATGAATTGAATTGGCCCTTGCTAGAAGAGGCATGGCTTGAACGATTAAAACAGGATGAAATTGAGTATTTTCGTACGACTGAATGCAAAGGAGTGCATGGAGCGTTTTACAAATTACGAAGAAAATATGGATACTCAGGTGCGCAAGCGATTGCCAGAAAATTGCGAGATGACCTAGAGGCCATTCTTCTCGCTCATCCATGGTATGGTTTCGGAATCGCAGCTCTTGTTAGCGATTACCTTGAAGTATGGAATTCAGTTCCAGATGCGAAACTGTTTTATCGAGAAGACCCTACTGAGGCAACGTTCTCAACCATATTCTTTGAAATAGCGGCTCATGCTCAAGACATTTCGCCTGAATATCAAGTGGCGTATATCATCGACGATTCCAGTTATTCGGGCATCATCGCAGAGGCTTTCAAAGGACTGAAACATAATCATCCAAACCTCCCCATAGCGAGACTAGCACCGTTAGATGACAAAAAGACCCCTGCATTACAGATGGCAGATTTGTTTGCGAATATCACGAAAGATAGTTTTCTCCAGTGGCTCATTGACGGGAAACCAAAAATCACCGGATTTGACCATAAATGGCAAAATCATGTCGCAGTGCTCGGTAGGTGGGATAAAGAGCATATGCTGAAAAGCATAGAGAAAAACTTAAAGGACCCCCGGTACGCTGCTGGACTATTTCCAAAGCGCTCTACACAAAAATTCAAACGACAATTGCGACACGATGAAAAAATGAGACGCAAAGCTTTGATTAAATCTATCGGAGCAAGAAATGAAAAATGAAAGCAAAACAGATTCTGAATTTCAGAAGTTTGATGCCGTTGTCACCAAACTTCTCTCTGTTTCGCACAAAGAATTGTAGAAACGAGAGAAGCAATACCAAAGGAAACGGGCAAAGCGCAAGAACAAGAAAGTGGGTTAATGCGAACTTACTCTGAACTCCTAATGATTTTGGTGTCACTCTGCTTTTCGGCTTCTGCTCAGAAGCCTGAAGCGTGCCGGGACAGAGACAGGGAATGGAAATGAAAAAACTGGCGCGGGAAGCAGTCATCTTCGCGTTGCTCGGGCTGTTTATGGCGATGGCCAGCTGCTTCGTATACCTTATTAAAGATATTCGGACGAACGCGAATATCGCGGCTGCGCGGGCGGTCCATTCGTTTGCGCAGGGAAGCGTGTCCGCACTTGCGCACCACGATAACGATGACACCGGATTCGTCGCCACGATCGATGACCCCGATTGGGGTGGTGCCTGGCACCAGTTGAATGACAGTATCCTGTTCCATCGTCTTATCGAAGTTCCGGTAATGAATGGGCGCGTCTTGTATTTTACTGAATGTCTGAGCCATGCCGAGGAAGGCGGGAATTGCTTGTTTGTTTGGACACCAGAGGAGGTCGAAAAAGAATACTGGGCCGCATACAAGAAATCGGAGCACGAAACTTTGCTAAGGAGCGCCGTGGTATCGCTGGAATCTGGATTGTGGGGGTTTGCCGGTGGGATTGGTATTTGGGCATTCTATCGGCTCGTGCGGTTCGCGGTCAAAGGATAGAACATGTCCACTAATTCGGTTTTGGAGTCGGTAACTGCGACACTAATTGCCACCCTAAAACAGTGGATGAGTCAAGTAAATTAGTGCCCTCGGAAGGCGGAGCCTACACAGAAAGAAACGCAAGATTCAATGACTGTGCGGACATGGGGCGCAGCCGTGCAGCGCCCCAACAAAGGAAAAGAAAAAGGCGAGCCCAAGAGCGTGCACGATGTATCGTGCCCCTACAGTGAAGGCGAAGACTTACGGCGGAGAACCGGGGAATCAAATGGTCATGTGCTTTTGGATGAGTTTGCGGAGTCTTTCGCGGTCTTCATCTTTCATGTGGACGAATTCGACGCCATTGCCGTTGGGACCGACGTTGCGGACGATGGCGGTGAAGTGAATCTTGCGCAAGCCGGCGCGAATTTCGAGTTGAATCGAATCACCGGGGCTGAGGCGGTTCGAGGATTCCACATAGGCGCCGCCGAGGCTGATGGTTTTCACGCGGGCCATGGTCATCTGCGGGCCGCCGATTTGCGCGCGGAGAGGCGAGTCAAGTGGGATGCGCGCGTAACGACGAGGAATCACAAAATTGCCGAGGGGAGGCGCGGGTGGTTCAAAGGCAGCGCGGGCGCGCGCGGAGCCGGGCCCTTCTTCCATCAAGGCGAGCGCGTCTTCGGCGGCGGCGCGGAGTCCACCCGGTTCGACAAAGGTGAGGCCTTCGCGTTTACCAGCGAGTTCGCGCAAGAGCTCAATAGCTTCGACGGCACGGAGACGGCCAAGTGCCTCGATGGCCTTGATGCGGACGAACTGGTCGCGCAGAGTTTCGTGTTCGCCGGCGGCAATTTCCATAAGCAAGGGCACTGCGGTGGCTTCCTGGCCGATGCCGATCTGGTCGATCATCATCGGCACGACCAAGGGATGGGCGTCCTGGAGAATTGCGGAAAAGACGAAGGCGGTGCTTTGCGCCGAAGGCGAATTCGCTGGGCGCGCGAGTTCGCTGACAGCCAAATCCTGCAGGTTCCATTCCCAACTGGCCATGGCGCGAGTGAGGCCGCGCAGTAGACGATCCGGATCCGCGGCGGCAAGCAAGCGAATCGCGGCACTGACGCGCTGGCGGCGGGCTTCGAACAACCGCGTTTCCAGGAGCGTGAGCACTGGAACACCAATGGTGCGAAGCAGCCGGGCCATGGCCGGCAACATATCCGCGCTGCGCGGCTCCGTGAGCAAAAGGGTGAGCCGATCCAGCAAACGTTCCGGATCGCGCTGAAGGAGCCGCGGGAGGGGTGGATCGAGGGGACGATTGGCCAGAGAGGCGTCCACCAGCATCATCCAGCGATCATTCGCAACGAGACGGTGGCCGAGAGCGTTCATGTGTTCGTGCTCGGCGTCGCGGGGAAGCTTTTCTAGGGCGATGAGAATATTTTCAAATCCAGCGAAGTCTCCGCGAGTTACCGCGATACGTCCCAGGGTTTCCAGGAACGCGGCCAGCAAAGCGCTGGTTTCCGGGGCACGCTCCGTCGTGAGCGAGGTGAGAGTGAGCTTGGCCAGCTCTTCGGGAAGCTGATTGGGCCAGAGCTTTTCCAGGAGTGGAGCGAGCTCGCCGAGTCCCGCAGCTACAATGCGGCGAGCAGGAGGATCAGCGTGCTCCAGGCGGCGCGCGTAATTCAGGAGAATCGTGCGCGCTTCGCGGCGCGGCGCATCGGCCCCTGCTTCCACCAATTGTCCCAAGGTCTGACGGATGACGGAGATGGGGACGCACCAGATGTCTGCGCCACGGAGAACGGCGGATTTTTCGCGCGGGGCGAGCTCCAGCCAGAAACGTTCGATCAGTTGTTCGCGCTGGCCGTCGTTTGCCCAAGCGGACGCAAGGGAAGAAAAGTGCTGGGAAGAATGCGGGCCGCGATACTCGCCCGCGGCGACAATTTCATCGGCAAGTTGATTCAGGATCGGGCGGACGGCCACAGGCGCGAGGGTGCCTTCGGCAAATTCGGTGGTTAGCAATTCCAGAACCAGGCTCTGGGAGAGACGCTTCAGATACACCTGCGGCGCTTCGCCTTCTTGAGGCGCGTAGTGAGTCATGGCGCTGAGCAGGGTGCGCACGGTGTCCCGGCGGGCGCTCTCCATCGAGGAATGGATGGCGTGCGCGGCATCCTCCGCGGAAAGGCCTCGCGCCACTTCCATCGGCGGAGTCAGGCGGCCGATGAGCCGCAACGATTCTGAAATTTCCTCGATCTGGGGCGCGCGAATGGGCGCGTCGCCGGATTCCTGCGGCGCATTGCCGCCGTAAGCGACCAGCGCCGCGATGAGGCTGGCCAAGACGGAATCGACTTTGCGATCCGTCAATGTGTTGATCTGAATCCCTTGCACGCGCTGCTCCTGAAGTCGTGCCGGCCAGCCGCCTATCCCGAGGCGCCTGGACGACTCTTCCGATCTTAGCAAGGTGTCTTTGATAAGATGCGAAAGAGTGTCCAATTCGCCCACATGAAATTTGGCGCTGAAGCAGACCGTGTGAATCCCGGCGCGTTGCAGATCGGTAGCCAGTGCGTGAAACTCGCCGCGGGCATCGGGCAAGTGTCCTTCGTTGAGTTGGGGGACGACAATGCCACCGCGTTCGATGCGGACTTCCAGGCCGTTCAACTCGGTGGCGACGCTGCGCAAGCTGTCATAGGCGTCGTCCAAGCTATCGAGGACGCGCGGGTGAGTTGCCTCGTAGAGACGATGGGTGCGAAGGAGCAGATGGAAGCCGCGCAGAGCGTGGGAAGCTTGGGCCACGCGTGGATCTTCGTTGGGGGTGCGCTCGCGGGCTGCCGCCGAAGGAGCAGGCGAGGACGCCTGGCCGGCACGCGACTTTGGGGCCGTCTTATCGTCGCGCAGTGCAGTGGCGTGTGAAGTCAAGAGCCTGTCCTAAGTCCTGCGAACTCCGCGAGGACTATTGCCGACTGTGCCGGGGCGACCTGCGTGGAAGGCAGGTCGTTCCAGGAGCAGGGTTTAAGGCCTGCGGATGGCGGCCAATCTGGCACAGTAATAATCGCGGAGAGGGGGGCGAAAGGATATAGTACGAGTAGCCCACTCTGTATAGGGAATGGGCACATTTTCAGGCCAATAGAATGAATGCGTTCCGCTTGTTTACGCTTTTTTTTCGCTGTACTGGTTGCTTAGTTTTCACTTGGGACGCATAGTTGCGGTCACCGTCACTGTGCCGCCTTCGCTGGCCTGCACCTCGCGCTTGGCAATCTGGTAACCATTCATTCTCAGGGCAATGATGTGCGAGCCGGCGGGGATTTGCACTCGGGCGGGAGAAACTTGGCCCGCTGGGGCGCCATCGATGAAGATCTCCGCGCCCTCCGGAGTGGAACTCACCTGGGCCCAAGCGACATGCACTTGTGTCTTTTCCTTCAAGTCCACATCCAGAGTGGTTTGGATGTTGTCCTTCACCTGAATATGCCCCGCGTAGGCCTCGTAGCCAGGTAGGCGCAGCACCAAATCATATTGACCTGGCGCGAGGGGAAGCGTCGCCGGAGTCTGACCAGACTGCTTCGCGCCATTTATGAAAACTTCCGCGCCTGCGGGGCGGCTGCTGACGAAGATTCCCTTGGCGATAGCTTCCAGATGAAGCCTCTGATCCTGCGCTTGTCCCGCTTTCAATTCCAAAGCCGTTTGCAGCGGGAGGTAGCCATCCTTTTGAACTTGCAGGCTGTAGTGCGCCGGGACCAGGTTATTGAAACTGCATGGTGTCTGACAATCGACGAGCATGCGTCCTGCAGGGCCAAAGAGAGTGGCGGTGGCACCGATCACATCGGTGACGATGTGTATGGCGCTCTTACCTGCGGCGGGCACGGGATGCGCGCCATTATCGCCCTGTTCGGCAGTGACAATGGGCGTATCGTCGTACTGGATATCGTCCACAACGCGGACGTTGGCGGGTGCATCGCGCATGAATTTCAGAAGGGAAGCGTGCTCGGCGGGACGAAGCTTTCCGGCGAGGGTGAGAGTGTTGGCGGTGGCGTTCACCTTGACGCGTCCGTTCAGGTCCTTGTCCGCGATGGCTTCCTCGATCTGGCGTTTGTACTCCGCGGTGGCGGGTGTGATGGAGGGTTCCGTTTTCTTGACTACCGCTGGCGGTGCAGCGGGTTGCTCGGCGGGCGGGGTGGAAGACTCGAGAGGTTTGCTTGGCGCTGTTTTTGCGGCGTCAATGGGCGAGGTTACGGGCGCCGGATTGTCGGCGGGGGCGGAGATGTCCGTTTGCTCTGGTTTCGGGGCGGTTTCTGGAGGAGTGCTGGTCAACTCAGTGTGCGAACCCTTGTCTCTGGCGCGCGCGGCCTGGAGTTCGGGGCGGAGCTTGTTCCCGCCCCAAATAATCACGCCGACAAGGAACAGTGCGGCGAGGACAGTGCCGAAGGGACTGCTCTTCTTTTTCGGCTCTTCGAGAGGAGGCAGCGGGCCGGTGCGGCGAACCGTAGGCGTTTGCAGGGGAGTGCTGGCACGGTGCTGCAAGGACTGCGCTGCCGCCGCAGTCATCGGGTCGTCGGCATATGGCGTGCGCACGGGTCCAGTGGGAGTGGCAAAGGGCTGGCCCGTGCCCTGGCCACGCGGCGAGATCAGGGTCGCGTCCGGGCTGCGTTCATTTCCGCCCAGTGCGCGGTAATTGCGCAAATCCTCCAGGAGTTCACGGCAGCTTTGGTAACGAACTTCCGGCTCCTTGGCCAGTGCGCGCATCACAATGTCATTCAGGCCGGGGTGGATCGAGGAATTCAACTGGCGCGGCGGGATGGGATCTTCGTTGACGATTTTATAGATGACCGTGGTGATGCTCTGGCCGGGGAACGGTTTTTCGCCGGTAAGCATTTCATAAAAAACTACGCCGAGAGAAAAGATGTCTGTGCGGCCGTCCACCGGACGTCCCTTCACTTGCTCGGGGGACATATAACTGGGCGTGCCCATCACGTGGGTGGTCTGCTGGACGGTGCCGAACTGCAGGATTTTGGCGGTGCCGAAGTCGGTGACCTTGACGGTGTCGTCTGCGGTGAGCATCAGGTTGGCGGGCTTGATGTCGCGGTGGACAATGTTGCGCTCGTGTGCGAATTGCAGGGCGCTGCAGGTTTGCTCCAGGATGCGGAGGATGCGTGGAACGGGGAACGCGTCGCCACCATCGAAGACGGCCTGGAGGGATTTGCCCACGACGAGTTCCATCGTGATGTAGTAGAGGCCGTCTTCCTCGCCGGCGTCGTAGACCACGACAATGTTGGGATGCGTAAGGAGACCGGCGGCACGCGCTTCGGTTTGGAAGCGGGAGAGGAGTTCCGAGCGGCTGAGGCCCGTGCCTTCTTCGGTGAGGCGAATGGTTTTTACGGCGACGTTGCGGCCAATGACCGGATCGACAGCGCGATAGACAACGCCCATGGCACCGCGGCCGAGTTCGCCCAGGATTTCGTACCGTCCGGCTTTTGCGATCGCATCCATGCAGGTCCCACCACGCGCGGGTGGCCTTTCTTAAACACCACGACGAAAGGCAAGGTTGCGTTGGTAGTTACCGAGACCATGGTGGGGAAAGGAGGATCCTTGCGGATCCTTAGATTCTTACTGCTTAGAGTTGACGCCTCTCCCCAGACACACACACCCTCGCCATTCCTCACAGTAGCGGGGGAATTTTCCATGGGTCAACGCTACGGGAGTACTACTGTGCCGCACTGTATATGTCCTTTGGGACAGGTGCGGGGTGGGAGGGATATCAGATATCAGCGATCAGATATCAGGAAGCCAAACGACTGCCTTCTTGCGTTGAACGGAGCCGGGCGGTCTGCTCTCTGCCCTTATTGTAAAATGTGAGTTCGCTGTTCTTTGAGGACTGCCGTTAACTAGCGGCGATTTAGAACTAGCAGCGTCTCTTCGGGATCTGCGATGAATTGCAGAATCACGGGAGCCACGCGGCGATCTCCGTCGTCGATGAATTTGGAATGCGCAGCCAGATGACCTTCGGTGGGCTGCCACGCACAACTCGACACAATCGTAAAGCCCTCGCGCTTGGCGTACTCCCAGATGGCTTCGTCTTCCGAGCTTCCCAGTCCGCAGGAATGCACATGGACAGACTCAGGGAATTCGCCTTGGAGCACGTCCGCAAGGCGGGGCGGCAGATTCTCGTCAAACAGAAGCTTCACGCCTTTTGCAATTCCAGTTTGCGTTCGCGGTCCGCAGCGTACGCCAGGCAGGCACGGATATCCTCTTCGGTCAGGTAGGGGAATTCGCGGAGGATTTCCTCGTGGCTCATCCCGCTGGCCAGGTTTTCCAGCACGTCATAGACGGTGACTCGAAGTCCGCGGGTGCAAGGCTTCCCCCCGCGCTTTCCCGGCTCCAACGTGATGATCTTGGCGTAGTTCATAAATCTATCATAACAGGATTGCGGCTGCCTTTACGGCTGAGAAAGTGCCGTGATGTGGAGCGTTTGGGAGCAAGGGTGTAAACCGCAAAGGCGGGAGCTAGGCTCCCGCACTCCAAAAAAGGCACGAGGCTAGGGTCGCGGCATTTCCTCGAAGGGAGAGGTGGTGCGCTCGGGCATGGGGAGGTTGGTCTCGCGCAGGGGGCGATCGACTTCGGCGGGGCGGGCAGGCGCTTCGAGACCGTCGGTGAGAAGGAAGCCCTGGAGGGCGATGCCGGTGGTCCAGGTGGATTCGAGCGCCATGATGTATTCGGCATGGAGGGCGTAGAGCTTGCGTTGCGCCTCGAGGACGCGCGGGTAGGATGCGAGCATCTGGCCATATTTTTCGGTGATGAGAGTGTAAGCCTTTTGAGCGCGGGGAAGCATTTCTTCGCGATACTCGGTGGCCATCAATTTTGCGTTTGCGTATTCGTCGAGGATGGTGGCGGCACGCTCGCGCAGCGTGAGGGCGACGCGCTGCTTTTCGAGTTGGGCGCGCTCAAGGTCCGCGGTGGCGGCGGCGACGTTGCCTTGATTGCGGTTAAAGATAGGAACCTGGACGGCCACTTCTGCTAAGCCCTCCCACCCGGTGCTGCCCGGTGCGGTGCCCAGCGGTTCATTGTTGTATTCGAGGCCGCCGCGGAGTTGCAGGTCGGGAATGGCTTGCCTTTTGGCGCTGATCATTTCGGCTGCGGCGTGCGCGCTGGCGGCGTCTGCGATGCGCGTTGCAGGACTTTGTGTGGCGATGGTGTCCATCACTTGTTCTTCGTTGATCTCCGGCCAAGCCTGCGCTAAATCGCCGCCGACGGTGGCCTGCGGAAGATCGGGGCGGCCGATCACAGCGGCGAGAGACTTCCACTCTTCGCGAAGAGTGTTTTCCTGCATGCGCGCGGAGAGGCGGCGATGCCGCGCGTCGACTTCCGCTTCGAGCACCTCGGATTCATCAGCTTGGCCGCTATTGAAGAGTTGGCGCTGCACTTCGGCGTAGTTCTGTTCGATTTGGGCGAGGCCGTTGTGCGTGTCGAGCAATTCCTGCGCGGCAAGTACGCGGTAGAAGGCCGTTTTCACTGCATTTTGGACGCGCAGCTTCTGCTCTTCGGCTTCGAGCTCCGCGAGTTGTGCCTCCTTTTCGAAAACGGCGCGGCTTTTGCCCAGCTTTCCGCCAGTGACGATGGTCTGCTGCAGGAAAAATCCCTGCTTGCCTCCATCGATCGAGCCGCCACGAATTTCGTCGCCGGTGTAGCCCACGGTGGGATTGGGGTAGAGGCCGGCTTGTTGCTGGCGAGCTTTGGCGGCGCGAATTTCGGCTTCGGCCTGGCGCAGAGTGGGATTGGATTCGCCGGCGAGTTGCTGCGCTTCGTCGAGGGTGAAGAGTTTTCCCTGGGCCTGCTCTTGCGCTCGGCCCATGCGCGGGTAGACCGGTTGCACGGGCCGGATGTCGCCGTGATGGTGATGCATTTCTTGTTGGACCATGGGCATGGATTGCTGGGCGAGGCACGGCAGCAACGCTCCTATCATTCCGATTGCGAGCATCACGAGTAACTTTGATTTCAATTGCATTGCGGTTCCTCTTTTATTTTTTTGGCCAGCGCGTTGTTCGATCGTTTTGGTGCACGGGTTGAGACCGTAAAAGCGGCGGCAAGCCGCCGCAGTCCATAAGGGAGAATCAGCTGTTGTGATGGTGCGGCGGTTCGGGTTGGGATTTGTGTTCGCGAATGCGGGTTTGGATTTCGTCGTATTCCTTGTCGGGGAGGACCCGGACCATGGTCATCATTCCCATCATGCCGGCGCTCCAGTTGGGAGGCAGACCGAAGGTTTCGGGCTTGGCCACGGCGGCGTCCATGCCCATTTCCATGAAAGCGTCTTGTGGGAAGCCGGGAACGCTGTTGCCGTTTTCCGCGATGGGCGAGTGGTGGACATGCTCGACGCCGATATCGCGCGCGAGCGTTTCCATCTGGCTGAGAGCGCGGGGATCGGTGGTATCGGCGGTCTGAATTTGGCGATCGCGGAGCAGGTCCATCATGCTGTTCATCATGTGGTGCGGAAGATGGCAGTGGATCATCCAGGCGCCAGGATATTTGGCTTCGAACTCGACGACCTTCGCTTGAGCCACGCCGACGAGGACAGTGTTGGTCGGGTACCAGGTGGATTCGGGGGCGCGGCCGCCTTCGGTTCCAGTGATGACGAACTGGTGGCCATGCAAATGGATGGGGTGATGATCCATGCCGAGGTTGACGAAGCGCAGGCGAACGCGGCTGCCGAGGTGCGCGAGGAGCGGGGTGGTGGCGGGCGCGGAAAGCCCATTGAACGTGAGCCAGTTGAATTCCATCGACGCGGTGTTCGGCACGGTGTTGTTGGGCAATACCGCCCACTCTTGCAGGACGATGCCGTAGTCGTGGTCGACGCGCGGCATGTACGGTTTTTCCGGATGCGCGATGAACATTCCGATCAGGCCAATCATTTCCTGCATGGCGCTATGCGCGTGATAGAAGAAGGTGCCTTCCTGATGCACGGTGAACTCGTAGGTATAGGTTCCCCCCGGCGGGACGGGCTTCTGGCTGATCCATGGAACGCCGTCCTGCTCGATGGGAAGTTCGAGGCCGTGCCAGTGCATGGAAGTGCTTTCCGGCAAAGCGTTTTCGAGGGTGATGCGCACGCGGTCGCCTTGCGTGACTTGAATGGTGGGCCCAGGACAACTGCCGTTGTAGCCCCAGACATCGATGGTTTTGAACGGGGCAATTTTCTGCTTTAGGGGCGCAGCTTTCAGCCGGAATACCTTGACGGCGCCATCCATTTCGTACGGTAGATCGGGCACGTCGGGCGTCACCATGGGGACGAAATCTCTGGCCGGAGGAATCGAGGCGGTTTTGTGGTGAAGCTTCGACGCGTCGCCAGGAGCGTCACTTGCGCTGAGGCGGGCGCACCAACCAAACAATCCAGCGCCAACCAACATAGCATCCTGAAAAAAACTTCTGCGTGAAGTGCTCATACTTCCTCCCTGAAAAGTTTTCACCAAAAAATGGATGGAACACGCGCTACTGGCGGGCGTGAACGATGAATCAAAAGCTGAAGATGGGTGAAAAACTCAGATGCGGAGAGGAATGGAGAGAGAAGTCGCGGTGCTAGCGCCAGGAGAGGAGGAAACCTCATACACGCCCGAGCCGTTCGTGTCGAGTGCGTTGGGGAGAGCGGACTGGTGCGGAGTGGACAAAGAGAAGAAGGTTGCGGTGACGGGAAATTTTGGGGAGGCGGTTAGCTCTTCGAGGCGAGGCGCGGCAAAGGCAATTTCGGGGGTTGCGCAAGGATTACCGGAGGCCAGCAGCATCATTCCGTTGGAGCCAGGATGGTTCGACGAATGATGGCATCCGTCTGCAGGGCCATCCGACGAAGCAGGTGGGCAGACTTGCGCGGCGCAACGCGTGGCACAGAGCGGCGCAATCACCAGGCACGCGATGAGAGACGCGGAAAGAAGCGCGCGGGCGATGGAGCGAAAGCGAGTTCCGTTTTTCCGGCCCATTACAGCAAGGTACGGTGTGCTGCGACAGGCGTCAAGAGGGGGATGTCAGAGTGGGATATCAGATATCGGATATTAGATATCAGGAGGCGGCTGGGAGTCGCCACGGAGATTGTGGCCAGCGGAAGAGTTCAGGTGTGGCTGCGTTGGCGGTCCGCCTCACAAGGCGGATCCTACAAGAGAAGAGCGAATCTCAAGATCAGGGGATTGTGTGGGGAAGGGGCACAGCAGTGCTGTGCCCCTACACGGAGAAACTTAGTCCGCGGAGGCGTCGGTGTCCGTGGCGACTTTGCCGGCGAAGGTGCGGTAGACGTAGATGAAATAACCGGTGGCGAGAATCATGCCGATTACCCACCAGATGAGGCCGATTTTCAAGCCATAGGCGCCAGCTTTGGCGTTTGTCACTGTCAGAGAAAAGAGTGGATTGCGTGCGGGCAGAACCATGGGGTAAACGCCGAAGACCACGCTGGTCAGCATGCCGAGCAAATAGGCGCAGGAGGCGAGGAAGGCATTGCGCTCACTGGGGCGGCGCAATTCGAATTGCACGCCAGCGAGGCCGGCGATGGCGAGGGCCGGGAGCACATAGCCGGCCGGCCAGGTTTTGAAGTTGGCGACCACCTGCGGTTGAACGCGAAAGGTCACCATGGTCAACAGCCCGGTGAGAACCAACACGCCCCACCAGGCCCAGCCCGCAAGGCGTGCAGAGCGTTCACGGACGGCACCACCGGTTTTCAACTGCACCCAAAGGGCGCCGTGCATCATCAACACGACAAGCGCCGTGACTCCGACAAGAACCGTGTACCAGTCCAGAATCCCGGTGTGGTCGCCTAATCGGAAATTGGTCCACAAAGGTTCAAAGAAATAGCTACTTTCGTCGAGTGGCACACCGCGGACAACGTTGCCGAGGGCTGCGCCGAAGAACACGGCCAACAAGAGGCTGGAAGCGGAGAAAAGGAAATCCCAGAAGGGAATCCAGACGGGGCTTTGGATGTGATTGCGGAATTCGATGGAGCTGCCACGAAGGATCAGCAGCCACAAGACCATCATCAAGGGGAGATAGAATCCGCTGAAGCCGCTGGCGTAAAGCAAGGGAAACGCGAAGTACAGGACGCCCCCGGCGGCGAGCAGCCAGACTTCATTTCCATCCCAGACCGGGCCGATGGTGGCAATCACCTGGCGGCGTTCCTCGTTGGTTTTAGCCACGAAAAAATGAATCGCACCGGCCCCGAGATCGAAACCATCGAGAAGGACGTACATCGCGACCATCACAGCAACAAGGCAGAACCATAGAGTTTCCATAGGGCCTCCTCAATCCGCCGTGAGCGGCGCAGGTGAGGGCGCGCCCAGATTTTCTTCCGGCTCAGGACCATGTTCAATTTCGCGGTAAATCAGGAACAGCCACAACATAGCGAGCACGGTGTACATGCCCATGAAACCAAGCAAAGTGAACCAAGCATTCCCAGCGGCCACGCGCGGCGAAAAGCCATGCGCGGTGCGCATCATGCCGTAAATCAGCCAGGGCTGGCGGCCGAGTTCCGCGGTCATCCAGCCGGCGGTGTTGGCGATATAGGGAAGAGGTGCGCTGAGCATCAGCAGCCAGAGCATCCAGCGCGCTTCGAACAATTTCTTGCGCCAAAGGAGGATCACGGACAGCCCCATTACGGCGATGAAGATAGTCCCGAGGCCGACCATGACGTGGTAGCTGTAGTAGAGGAGCTCGATGGTGTCCGGCCACTCATTTTCGGGGAAAGAATCCAGACCTCGGACGTGGGCGCTCCATTTCCTGTAGGTGAGGAAGCTGAGCATAGAGGGAACTTGCAGGGGATTATCGAGCTGACGCTTCTGGATGTCCGGCTGGCCGAGGATGGCGAGAGGCGCGCCGTCCTGTGACTGAAAGAGTCCTTCCATCGCGGCCAACGTGACCGGCTGGTGCTGGGCGACCATTTTTCCCTGAATGTCGCCTGTGGGCGTTAACTGAAGCACAGCGGCAATCACGCCGACCACGACGCCAACCCGCACGAAACTTCTCGCGTAGATCAGATTGCGTTTCGTCAGGAGATAGAAGGAACCCACGGCGGCCATGACAAAGCAGCCCGTCTGCACCGCGCCCAACATATTATGTGCGTATTGGGCAAGGGCCCAGGGATTCAGCAGTAGACCCCAGAAACTAGCCAAACCAATTTCGCCATTGGGCAAGATTCGATAGCCCGTGGGATGCTGCATCCAGGCGTCGGTCGCGACGATCAGGTAGCCGGAGAGCCACGAGCCGATGAATACCAGCAGCGACGAGACCCAGTGGCCGACGCGGCCGAGCCGTTTCTCGCCGTAGAGGAATAGCCCCAGAAAGCTCGACTCCAGGAAAAAGGAGAAGATTCCTTCCATGGCCAGCGTCTGGCCGATGACGCCGCCGGCGGTCTTGGAAAATTCAGCCCAGTTGGTGCCGAACTGAAATTCCATGGGAATGCCGGTGACGACGCCGAGGGCAAAGTTGATCCCGAAAATCTTTGCCCAGAAGCGCGCCGAGCGGTTGTAGTGCTCATCACCGGAGCGAAGCGCCATGGATTTGAGAATGACGATCAACAGGGCCAAGCCCATGGTCAACTGCGGGAATAAATAGTGGAAAGTAACCGTGAAAGCGAAGTGGAGACGATGAATGTCCAGCGCGGATCCCATGCATGCACCCCAGTTCTGGGAATGACGGTGTCAGGCCCGGAGACGGCCTAGATAAGCAGGGAGCGAACTGCCTGGAGCGATCGAAAGTATTCTCGCATCATTCTAGCGCAAGGTAAATTCGATTTTCGATGGAAGAGGGTCAGTCGGCGGGTCAGTACTTGTTGTGGAAGACCGCCCGGTTGATATCGGGCCAAAACTCCTTGGCAATGAAGCCGATGCCGTCCTGAAGAATTTGGCTTTCCCAGCGCTGATAGGTTTTGACCCAGGTATTCCCAGGAGGGTAATAAGCATTGCTAATGCCGGCGGCAGCTCCCGCGCCCACGATCTCAGAAAAGTTGAATGTGTTGTTTCCTGAGTCGGTTCTGGTGATGAACAAACGGCTTACGGCATAGCCGGTACGCTTGAAGAAACCGCCTTGACCCAGGGTGTAATAGCGCGGGTCTTCTTTTGTCACTGCGGGCATGATGGCCTCGACCGTGTAGTTCTCAATCGTTCCGTCGGCAAAATTGTGGGCATAGTAGAGCCCGTAGCCGGAAGCTCCCTGGCCAAAAGAGGGCTCCGACTTTCCCGCCATAGCGATTCCGGCAACGATACCCTCGTAGACAAAAGCTGAGTAATCGAAACTATCCTGGGTAGCTAGCCAGAACTTTTCCTTAAAACTCAGAGGAGGGAGATAGGTGTTGGCGCTCACAGAGCGAAAGTTTGGAATAATCCACAGGATGCGCTTCGTCTGCCCGCCGGTCTGATCATCCGCAATTTTGGGTTGTGGAGAATCGATCGTGGGAGTCTTCTTGGTGGGATCCGTTTTTGGATCGGGGGTGGCCGAAGGCTGCAAGGGATCCTGCGTGACGGGCGGAGCTTGCGGAGTTGTGCTTGCGAGGTTTTGCTGATCCGGGAATTCCTGGCCGAGGGCCACAGGCTGTTGTGCGTTCGCGAGGTGACTTTCCATCGCGAACAAAACAATCAGAAACAAAATTTGGCTTCGTCTCAAAACTCCCCCCAAGTCAGCCTTGCAATTCTCCGGTTAGCCTGCCCCCTACGGCTACCTTTAGCGTATCAAGCCAGTTGGATTCCGGCGAGGCCTGCGAGGATGCACGAGGCAACATTTTTTTATGCTCTATCATCTAGATTTTTGTGTCTTTTTCCTTCATTTTCTCTTCGGGGCACGTACCTTTCTTGTTGACTCCCATCGCGTCCGGACCTACTATCATCGGACCGTGGTGGAGTGAATCTGCCCGACCGGTTCAAGAAGGCCCAGCGCAAATTCTTGCGCCACATTTCTCCAAAATCGAATTTCGGATGGTCCGTGGAGTTCGCCCATGATTCTTCAATTACACAAAAGTCAGCCCGCTCCGGACATCTGCTTGGTTGAATTATCAGGCAAACTGATGATGGGGAATGACAGCCGCCAGGTGGAGTGGGGCGTGGCGGAACTATTGGGGGCGGGGATCAAGAAAATCATATTCGACCTGAGCAAAATCGACAGCATCGACAGCACTGGGGTCGGCATCATCGTGATGTGCGAGGCGAAGGTGCGAAAGGCGGGTGGCGCATTGCGCATTGCAGGTCCGGCGGGCATCGTGCATGAAACGCTGGTAATGACGCACGTCGATCGCTTGGTGCAGTTTTTCCCCACGGCCAATGCGGCCGCCCAGGGTTTCAGCGTTTCATAAGCCACCCCACTGCTACTGGAACGAGGCGACGGCCTGGGGCAGATCATCAAATGTCGTAAACAGGTTAAGCAAACCCACCATCTTCAAAGTCTGCACAGTAAACTTGGAAGGTTTAAGGAGGCGAATGGCGCCACCGCTTTGTTTGGCGATGGTCAGGTGGCGCACCAGCATGCCAATTCCGCTGGAATCAATGGTGGGGACTTCCTCGAGGTCGAGCACAATGCGGTTTTGGCCTTGGCCGAGAAGTTCATTCATGGTGGCGTTGAAACGATCGAGTGGTGGGCCCATGGACAAGCGTCCCTTCAGCTTCACCAATTTGACCCCATCGACCGTCTTGGTCTCAATATCCAAGGTAACCACCCCCTCGGGGCATCGCGGTTCCCCGCTGTTCCCCTCGTTGACACCCCATCTCGCCTTTGCTACAGTGCGCGCACAAGTTAGATAATATTAGCCCAAAAAGCAAGAAAGCCAGTCCGACGGAAGCCCTACCTCGCGAGGAACCAGCCGGACAGAAAGTCAGACAGTGGCAAGCTCGGAACAAGAATCCGTGCTGGATCTTTCCCCGCTCTCCACGCAGCTTCTCGCGGACCAGGAAGTGACGCCGCGCGCGCGGGCATTCGCAAAATTTGTTGCCGACCTGCTGCCGGACTGTGCTGTCAGTGTATACACACTGGCGTCCGACGAGGAATCGAATTTCTGGGTGCCACGCGCCATCGTGGGGGACGCGGCCATCCACGACGAGGCGATATCGGCCGAATCAGGGCTGCTCGGTTCGCTCATCAGAGAATCCGTGCCCATTCTACGCACCGCCGCCGAGCTGAAGCGCGAGGACTACCCGCACATTGATACGCGCAAAACCCTGCTTTCCCTTGCCTGCATTCCCCTGATCCATCGCGACAATCTCATCGGTGCCGTGGAAATTCTCACCTTCGAAGAGCCCAACTCCGAAGACGACATTCAGACGCTTCTTCCCGCTGCGGAAGTGGCCGCCGCGGCGCTGGCGTCGGCGCAGGCCTATGAAGCCGAACGCCATGGCACGATGACTTCCATTACGCGCCTCACTCAACTGTACGATTTGGAAAAGGTTTTTTCGTCCACGCTGGAGATGCTGGAACTACTGCCGCTGATCGGCTCTAAATTCTCGGAAATTCTTGCCTGCCAGGCGGTGAACATTTGGCTCATGCAACCCGATGAGTCCGTTGAACTGATGCACCAGGCCGGAGAGGACCCGACCAGCTTCAAGGGACAAATTCTGAAGGCTAATGAAGGAATTGCCGGCACCATTTCCGATAATGGAGAAACCCTGTGTCTCTCCGATGCGAACGATCCGCGGCTGGTGCAACGGAATCAAGCTGCGCCGGAGTATCCGGTTGTCTCGCTGATTGTCGCGCCGATTATGGACAAAACGGCGCTCGTCGGGGTCGTCGAGGCGGTCAACAAGTTGGACGGAACGCCCTTCGATGATGACGAGTTGTTTACTCTGAACAGCCTGGCAGAGACCGCCTCCACCGCGCTGCATAACGCGAGCTTGCTGATGGCCGAGCGGAAGGTGGAGATTCTGGAGACGCTGAATACCGTCAGCCATGAGATCACGTCGACGCTCAATCTGGAGCGCATGCTGCAAACCATTGTTAACGCGCCGCAAGCGGTGATCCCCTATGAGCGCGCAGCAATCGTTCTGGAGCAGCGCGGGCGTTTCAAGCTGAGCGCGGTCACGGGTTTGACGCAGGTGAATACGGACGCGCCGGACATTGCGCCGCTCAACGAAATCCTGCAGTGGGCG
>Ga0187801_10000081_pt1 | contig 20737 bp, 16 predicted proteins | sample NC_wetland_sal_i_10_FD_132465 | JGI IMG/M metagenome (GOLD analysis project Ga0187801, IMG submission 132465) | Wetland sediment microbial communities from Neuse River Estuary, North Carolina, USA - Control_1 | ecosystem: Environmental > Aquatic > Freshwater > Wetlands > Sediment | place: USA...
CTGGCGATGGCGAACTGGCCAAAGTTCAATCCCAACGCAGCCGTGGACGTGCCGACGGAAATGCGGAAGAACCGCGCGATCAGCGACATTTATGAACCAGGTTCAACGTTCAAATTGGTGACGCTGGCAGCGGCCTTCGACCAAAACCTGATTCGCGCGGAAGAAGTGTTCAACTGCGAAAACGGCGCGGTCACTGTTGCAGGGCATCTGATCCACGACCACAAGAAGTACGGTATGTTGACAGTAGCGGATATTTTGGCGAACTCGAGCGACGTGGGCGCGATCAAAATCGCGTTGCGGCTGGGCTCGCCGAAATTCTACGACTACATCCGGGCGTTTGGATTCGGATCGCCGACGGGGATTGACCTGCCGGGAGAAAGCCGCGGATTGCTGAGGCGGTTGGAGCACTGGGGCTCGTATTCGATTGCGTCGGTATCGATGGGGCAGGAAGTGGGCGTGACGCCACTGCAAATGATTACTGCGGTCTCCGCGGTGGCCAACGGCGGATTGTTGTACAAGCCGCATGTTGTTCAAGAGATGCGGCGGGGCAATCACGCTTTGCCGCTCGAAGGTCCATCGGTGATCGCGGAACCCAAGCGCGTGATTCGGCCGGAAACGGCGGCGACTTTGCGAAGGCTGATGGAAGGCGTGATTCTGCACGGTACGGGAAAGATCGCGCGGCTGGACGGCTGGACGGCGGGGGGAAAAACAGGGACAGCTCAGAAAATCGATCCGGCGACAGGCAGGTATTCACGGACGAATGTGATTGCGTCGTTCAGCGGATTTGCCCCGATCAACAATCCTGTGGTGACCATTTTGGTGTCCATCGATTCACCGGCGGGTTACCCGCACGACGGGGCCACGGTGGCTGCCCCGGTTTTCAAGAGAATTGCAGAGCAAGTGCTGCCGTATCTGGATGTGTCGCGAGATGTGCCGCTGAGCCCGCAGTTGATGCAGGCAGCGTATCGGATGAAGAACGAGACGGATGATGCGTCGCTGGACGACCTGTCGCCCATCGATTTTTCCGCGCAGCCAGATGCGCCGGAAGAAGCTGCGAAATCGGAACAGACAATAACGAACCTGCCGAAATCGCCGGAAGTCCTGATGGCGGCGGATGAGGGAGGGGACGTTGTGGTGCCAGACTTCACAGGCAAGACGATGCGGGAAGTGACTGAGGGGTGCATGCGGCTGGGGCTGGACCCGGTATTGGTTGGCAGCCGTGTTGCAGTTCAACAAACACCAGGAGCCGGAGCGAAAGTGCGCCGCGGCACGAAAGTGACGGTGGAATTTGACGACACCCTGGCTCGTCCGGGCAAGTCGAGATAGGTAAAGGGTTTACGACGCAGATGCCAACAGGAATCAGCAGCACATCAGAGATGGAGAAGGGCGGCGGGAAGTTCGGAGAGGCAGAACGGAAACAGACTGTGGGTGAGAAGGCACAGACCGACGGAGTAACACTTCGGTCCTTGTTGGAGGGAGTCGACGTGCGTTCCGGGCTGCCCGCGAGGGAGTTGCGGATCCGCCAAGTGGCCAACGACTCGCGGAAGGTGCAAACGGGGGCACTGTTCGTCGCAATCCACGGGGTTGCCACGGACGGCAACCTGTACGCGAAGGATGCAGCCGCACGGGGAGCTGCCGCGGTGTTGAGCGAGAATCCGGCACCGGCAGAATGGCCGCCGGAGATTCCTTGGGTTCAGGTAAACGAGGGACGCAAAGCGCTGGCGATTACGGCGGCGAATTTCTATGGTCGACCGGCGCAGGCACTGAAGCTGGTCGGGGTGACCGGAACCAACGGCAAAACCACCACAACGTCCGTGATTGATTCGATTCTGCGCGCCTCAGGAGCAAAGACGGGTTTATTTGGGACCATCGCCTATCATACGCCGCTCGGCGAACATCCGGCCCCGAACACGACGCCCGAATCGCTGGACCTGCAAAGTTTTTTTGCGGAAATTCGCGATGCGGGCGGGACATACGCCACGCTGGAGGCGAGTTCGCATGCGCTCGCCATGGACCGTTTGTGGGGCTGCCACTTCGCAGCGGCGGTGTTCACGAACCTGACCCGCGACCACATCGATTATCACAAAACTTTTGAGAATTATTTCGCGGCCAAGCGAAGGCTGTTTGAGGGCACGGGCGCCGGCGCGCCAGACGTGGCAGTGGTCAACACCGATGATGAATGGGGCAAGAAGCTGGCCGGGGTGGGGACGAAGACGCTTACGTACGGCTTGCAGAATGGCACTGACTTGCGGGCGAAGAAATTTCAGTTGAGCTTCGGCGGATTGAACTTCACGGCGCAGACACCGAATGGCGCAATCCAGGTGGAATCGGCGCTGGTGGGGCGCATCAATGTGTACAACATTCTTGCGGCGATTGGCGCGGGAATTGGCCTGGGGCTTTCGAACGAAGTGATTGAGACGGGGATCCGGAACCTGCAAGCGGTGGCGGGAAGATTCCAGCGCATCGATCAGGGGCAACCGTTCCTGGTGGTGGTGGACTACGCGCACACGGATGACGCACTGGACAATCTGATTCGGACCGCGCGAGAACTGAACGCCAAAGGGCGAATCATTACCGTGTTTGGCTGCGGCGGGTCGCGAGACCGAACGAAGCGGCCCATCATGGGCGAGACCTCCGGACGCCTGAGCGATCTTTCTATTCTGACCAGCGACAATCCTCGGCAAGAAGACCCGCTGAAAATCATCAGCGACATCGTGGTGGGAATGCAGAAGTCCGGCGGGAAATACATGATCGAGCCGGACCGCGCGAAGGCGATTCGCCTGGCGATTGATGAGGCGCGCACGGGAGACATCGTGCTGTTGGCGGGCAAAGGGCACGAAGACTATCAAATTTTTTCGGATCATACGATCCACTTTGATGATCGCGAAGAGGCGCGGAAAGCGCTGGGCGATCGGGGGTATACGGAGCCGCCGAGCGGCGCAGGGTTTGGCACGTAGCGCGCTCTAGTCTCGTCTGCAAGAGAGGCGGGGGCCTGCGGGCCAGAGAAGTGACTCGCAGAAGAAGGAGGGGCCCTCAACCGGTGAGAACGGACAGAGAAGTGCTGCCGTACACACGAGGTGAATACTTCGGCCGAACCCTGGAGAAAGCCAACCTATTGAGGCAACTATGCGGTGGACGCTTACACAAGTGGCTGAGGCGGTGGCGGGCAAGCGTGGGCATGGACTGGACCCCGTGGCCCGGTTGGCCGGCGTCTCGATTGATTCTCGCACGCTACGTGCAGGAGAGTTGTTCGTCGCCATACACGGTCCGACTCACGATGGACACGACCACGTGGCCGCAGCTCTGGAGAGTGGAGCGGTGGCGGCAGTGGTGGCGGAGCCCCTCGTATCGCGCTACCCGGGATGGATTCAGGACCGCTGCATCACCGTTCCGGACACCCTCGAGGCACTCCACAATCTGGCGCGAGCGGTGCGCAAAGAGTGGGGCAAGAAAGTTTGCGGGATCACCGGGTCTGTCGGTAAGACCACCACGAAAGAGATCCTGGCGGCACTGCTTGGTGCGAAGCTACGGGTCCTGAAGAGCGAAGGAAATTTCAATAACGAGTACGGGCTGCCGCTGACGCTGTTTCGCCTGGAAGAGACGCACGACGTGGCCGTGCTGGAGATGGGTATGTCGTTTCCGGGGGAACTGAAGCGGCTGGCGGCGATTGCCCTGCCGGACGTGGCGATTGAGACTCGGGTGACTCCGGCGCACCTGCTGAATTTTTCGTCGGTGGAAGAGATCGCGTTGGCCAAGCGCGAGTTGATCGAAGGGCTGCGCGGGGCAAACTCGGTGGCCGTGCTGAATGCCGATGATGCGCGAGTGGCGGCGATGGCTGCGGCGGCACCAGGCCGCGTAGTCTTCTATGGCGTGGAAAAGCCGGCGGAATTTTTCGCGGAGGAAATTGAAGACCGCGGGGCGTTGGGGTCCTCGTTCACGCTGGTGCATCGGGGGAAACGGACACGGATGGAACTGTCCCTGCCGGGGCGGCACGTGATTTCCAATGCGCTGGCGGCGATTGCGGCGGCCAGCGTTTGGAATATCGGCGCGATGGAGGCGCAGAGCGTGCTCCGCGGGTTGCACACCCCGGCAATGCGCGGGGAGCTGATTCGTTTCACGAATGGATTTGCGCTAATTAATGATTCGTACAATTCGAGCCCAGCGGCACTTCAGGCGATGATTAATCTGCTAGGAGCGACGCCAGGATTTCAGCGGCGGATTCTGGCGGCCGGGGAAATGCGGGAACTTGGGTTGGCTTCACCGAAATTGCACCGCGAGGCCGGACAGCATGCGGCAAAGACCGGAAAGATCGATTACGTGATCGCTGTGCAGGGAGACGCGGCACAGATCGTGGAGGGCGCTGTGGGGGCGGGGTTACCGCGGGAGCAGGCGAAGTTTTTTCCGACGCCCGCGGAAGCCGCGGAGTTTCTGGCCGGGTTTGTGCGGCCGGATGATTTGGTGCTGGTGAAAGGTTCGCGGAGCGTGAAGATGGAGCGCATCGTGGAGGAGTTGCTGGGGCGATTCGCGCCGGTGGATGCGCATTCGAACGCCGGGGTGGAGCACTGAGATGCTGTACTACCTCCTCTACCACGTACTGCAGAAATATTTCAGCCCGCTGAACGTGTTTCGCTACATTACCGTCCGGACGGTGTACGCGAGCTTGACGGCGATGTTTTTGGCGCTGGTGTTTGGGCCATGGCTGATTCGCAAGTTGCGAGAGCTGCAGATCGGGCAATACATCCGCGAGGAAGGGCCGCAGGAACACAAGAAAAAAGCAGGCACGCCGACCATGGGTGGTGTGCTGATCGTGATTTCGACGGCAGTGCCCGTGTTGATGTGGGCGGACTTGTCGAATGCATTCGTGATGCTCTCTCTGTTCGCGCTGCTGGCGTTTGCGGCCATTGGGTTCGTCGATGATTACGCAAAAGTGGCGAAGCGCCAGAATCTAGGATTGACGGGAAAGAGAAAAATAACATTGCAGGTAGCGGTAAGTTCGGTTGTGGGCATTGTGCTTCTGGTGCTGGCAACGCACAGCGCGTACTCGACGCAATTGATTGTGCCGTTTTTCAAAAGATTCCGGCCGGACTTGGTCATTCACAGCCTGCTGCATTCTGGAAATTTGTGGCCGCTGGCGTTTTTGCCTTTTCTGGCGTTTGTGGCCCTGGTGATTACCGGGAGTTCGAACGCGGTGAACCTAACGGATGGATTGGACGGACTGGCGATTGGATGCACGGTGATTGCGGCGGGCGCGCTAACCGTTCTGACGTATGTGAGCAGCAATTTTCGCTGGGCGAACTACCTGGAGATTCAATACATCCCGCGCGTGGGGGAATTGACGGTTTTTTGCGGGGCGCTCGTGGGCGCGTCGCTGGGATTCCTTTGGTACAACGCGCACCCCGCGGAAGTGTTCATGGGAGACGTGGGATCCTTGGCGCTGGGCGGAACCCTCGGCACGGTGGCGGTGATCATCAAGCAGGAAGTGCTGCTGGTGTTTGTAGGCGGAATTTTTGTGGTGGAAGCACTGTCGGTGATTCTGCAAGTCGGATCGTTCAAGTTGCGCGGGAAGAGAATTTTCCGGATGGCGCCGATCCATCATCATTTTGAATTGTTGGGCTGGAGCGAGAGCAAAGTAATTGTGCGATTTTGGATTGCGGCGCTGGTGTTTGCGCTGTTTGCGTTAACGACGCTGAAACTGCGGTGAGGGTGTAGCAAAGGACTGAACGGAAGCAAGGATGCCGGGATCGATTGAGCTGCGAAAAATGCGCGTGCTCGTTGTGGGGCTGGCACGGACGGGAGAGGCAACCGCACTGTTCTGTGCAAAACGCAATGCGATCGTGACGGCAACGGATGTCCGGCCGGAGAGCGAACTCGGGGAAGCACCCGCAAAGCTGCGTGAGGCGGGAGTGATGCTGGAACTGGGCGGGCATGTGGAGAAAACTTATTTGGCACAGGACTTGATTATTCCGAGCCCGGCCGTGCCGGCGGATGATCCTTTGCTTCGGAAGGCGCGGTCGAAGGGAATTACGATTTGGAGCGAAATTGAACTCGCATACCGGTTTCTGGAAGGCGAAATGATCGGGATCACGGGATCGAACGGAAAGACGACGACCACTACGCTCGTGCACCACATTTTGAAGACTGCTGGGCAGAAGGCGCTCCTCGCGGGAAATGTGGGCACGCCGTTGATTTCGTGTGTGGACCAGATGAACGCGGAAACAGTGTCGGTGGTGGAGTTGAGCAGCTTTCAACTGGAATTGATCGACAAGTTCCGGCCGGATATCGGAGTCTTCCTGAATCTCACGCCCGATCACTTGGATCGGCACAAGACGCTGGAGGCGTACGCGGCGGCCAAAGCGCGAATTTTCGAGAAGCAGACGGAACTGGACGCGGCGGTGCTGAACGCGGACGATGCCCCGACGGTGGCGCTGGCGCCGAAGAAGCCGCAAGTGTTCTGGTTCAGCCGGAAGAAGCGGGTGGAGCAGGGCGCGTGCGTGCGTGGCGATGACATTGTGATTGTGCACAAGGGAAAAGAAGAGTTCGTAATGAAGTGGGCGGAGATTCCTCTGGTTGGAGCGCACAATCTGGAAAATGTCCTGGCCGCGGTGATGGCCGCGCGGCTTGCGGAAGTGGATACGGCGACAATCGGGAAGGGCATACGAAGTTTCGAGGGAGTGGAGCACCGGCTGGAGTTTGTCGCGCAAATTGCCGGAGTGCGTTACTACAACGATTCGAAAGCGACGAACGTGGACGCCACGTTGAAGGCCCTGGATGCTTTTCCAGGAAGGATTCTGGTGATTCTCGGTGGCAAGGACAAGGGCAGCGATTACACGGTGCTGCAAAAGCCGCTGCGCGAGAAGGCCATTCTGGCGCTGTTGATTGGGACGGCGTCCGAGAAGATTGAGAAGCAAATCAGCGGAAGCGTGGCGATGGAGCGCGCAGGGACGCTCGAGCGCGCCGTGGAGATTGCCTCGCACGTTGCGCAGGCTGGGAATGTGGTGTTGCTCGCTCCCGCGTGTGCGAGTTTCGACCAATTTGAGAATTACGAGCATCGCGGGCGCGTATTCAAGGAATTGATTCGCGGGCTCAGCCAGAATTCAAGTGCGAACTCTTCGGGGAAGGAATAAGCAAGGTGGCGAGACGCTCAGAGACGGACCGCTGGCTGTTTGGGGTTACGCTGATGCTGTGTTTGCTGGGAGCGGTGATGATTTTCAGCGCCTCGGCGGTCACCGCGGAACAACAATACGGCCATTCGTATTATTTCGTGCTGCGGCAGGCGGTGTGGTTGGTTGCGGGCCTGCTGGGCATGTTCGCACTGATGAAGCTGGACTATCACCGGCTGCGGGAACCAGCGGTGGTGTATACGGCGTTGTGCGTGGTGTTGCTGATGCTGGTGGGCGCATTCTTTTTGGACAAGTCGCACTCGACGCACCGGTGGATCCGCATTGGACCCTTGGGTATTCAGCCATCGGAGTTGGCGAAACTTTCCGCCATTCTGTACTTGGCGTGGTTTTTGGATTTGCGACGGCGCAGCGCGAGCAGCCTGGAATTCCGCAGGGAAGACTTGATGCAAACAATTTTGCCGGCGGTAGCGCCGATTCTGGTGTGCGTGGCGCTAATCGTGTTGCAGCCGGACCTGGGCACTTCGGTGGACATCGTGCTAATCATGGCGGCGATTTTGTTCGTTGCGGGGCTTTCGTGGAAGTGGCTGGTGGTGGGAGCAGCAGCGGCACTGCCGGTGCTCTTCGTTTTGATTACGCATGTTTCCTACCGGCAGGCGCGGATCATGGCTTTTTTGCATCCGGAGTCGGACCCGCAGGGCGCAGGCTTTCAGTTGCTGCAATCGCTGATTGCCGTGGGCTCGGGCGGATTCACGGGTGTTGGATTGATGGAGAGTAAGCAGAAGCTGTTCTATCTGCCGGAAGCGCATACGGACTTTATTTACGCGGTAATTTGCGAGGAGCTAGGGTTCATCGGTGCGGCGATCGTGATTGCTCTGTTCGCCGCGTATGCCTGGCGCGGATTGCGTGCGGCGTTCAACGCGCCGGACGGATTCGGACGCATGCTGGCGTTGGGCGCGACCGCCATGGTGCTATTCCAATCGCTGATTAATTTTGCGGTGGTGCTAGGAATGATGCCGACGAAAGGAATTCCGCTGCCGTTCGTCAGCTACGGCGGATCGAGTTTGCTCGTGATGCTGCTGGCCACGGGTGTGCTCTTGAATGTTGCGCAGCAGGGCAGCAGCAACGCGGGCCTGCAGGCTTGAGAGGCTGACGGTGAAGCTACTGATCGCGGGAGGCGGCACCGGAGGGCACGTGTTTCCGGCGATCGCGATAGCGCAGGAATGGCTATCGCGCGGCAAGGAGAGAGAAGTGGTGCTGGTGGGAACACAACGCGGGATCGAAATGAAGCTGGTGCCGGCGGCGGGCTTGCCGCTGGAAACGATTCGTGTGGCTGGACTGAAAGGGAAGGGCGGCACAACGCTGTTGAAGAATCTGGCGATGCTGGGAGCGGGACTTGCGGACGCATTTGGCGTGGTGAAGCGGCACAGGCCGGCCGTGGCGTTTGGCGTGGGCGGATACGCAGCCGGACCAATGCTGCTGGCAACGTGGTTGCGAAGGATTCCGAACGTGATTTTTGAGCCGAACGCGGCGCCGGGGTTTACGAACAAAGTGCTGGCGCATCTGGCGCGGCGGATTGCCACAGGCTATGAAGTTTCCGCTCAAGCATGGGGAGCAAAAGCAGTGGTGACGGGATGCCCGGTGCGGGCGGAATTTTTTGCCATTCAGCCGCGCAAGCCGGAGAAACCTTTTCGGCTGCTGGTGACAGGAGGGAGCCAGGGAGCACTGCCGGTCAACCGGGCGTTCATGGAAGCGGCGGAATTGCTGGCCAAGAGAAAAGCGGAGATGCAGATTGTGCACCAGACGGGGGAGCGCGATTATAATAACGTTAGGGCCGCGTATGCGCGGCACGAGATGCAAGTAGAGGTCGCGCCCTTTCTCACGAACATGGCCGAGCGGTTTGCCTGGGCAGACGTGATTGTTTGCCGGGCGGGAGCCATCACGGCGGCGGAGGTGGCTGCGGCGGGACGAGCGGCGATTTTCATTCCGTTTGGGAGGGCAACGGACAGCCACCAGTTGCGCAACGCGCAGGAAATGACAAACGCCGGAGCGGGGCGGCTGATTGCGGAGCCGGAACTAAACGCGGAACGATTGACCCGGGAGATTTTCTCCCTCCTGGACCAGCCCGCAGAGATCGAAACACTTTCGACGAACGCGCACAAGCTTGCCCACCCTAATGCTGTGCGCGAAATCGTAAATTTGATTGAAGAGGCCGGGGATCCCTCCCGCAAAATCGTCAATCTTGTCGAACAGGCCGAGCGGCGAGCGAGCCGGAAAGAACCTAGAGGACAATGATGGTATCGTTTCGAAATTTTCAGCGGATTCACATGGTGGGGATCGGCGGCATCGGCATGAGCGGGATCGCCGAGGTGCTCCTGACTCTGGGATATTCCGTGGCCGGCTCAGACACCAAGCCTTCGACGATTACGGAGCGGCTGCAGGATTTGGGCGCCACGATTTTCGAGGGACACAAGGCCGAAAACGTGGAAGGCGCGCACGTGGTGGTGATTTCTTCAGCGGTGAGTGCGGACAATCCGGAAGTTGTCGAAGCGCACAAGCGGAAAATTCCGGTGATTCCACGCGCGGAAATGCTAGCGGAACTGATGCGCTTGAAATACGGGATTGCGGTGGCCGGTGCGCATGGAAAGACCACAACCACGTCGATGGTGGCTTCGATCCTAGCCGCGGCGCACCTGGACCCCACGTTTGTGGTGGGCGGCAGGGTGAACCAGGCAGGTACAACCGCGCGCGTCGGCAAGGGTGAATATTTTGTGGTTGAAGCGGACGAGAGCGACCGGAGCTTCCTGATGTTTGCGCCGGTGGTAGCGGTGGTGACGACGATCGACCGCGAGCACCTGGACCAGTACGCCTCGCTCGAAGATATTCAGAGCGCGTTTTTACAGTTCGTGAACCGTGTGCCGTTTTATGGCGCGGCGGTCCTTTGCCTCGATGAGCCGAATGTGCAAGCGATCATTCCGAATGTGAAACGCCCGATCATCACGTACGGCACGTCGAGCCAGGCGGATCTGGTGATCAGCGATATTCAATTGAAGGGCATGGGCAGCGAGTTCCGCTTGACGTACAAAGGCGAGGACCTGGGAATGTTCGAATTGCCGCACCCGCCAGGGATTCACAACGTGAGGAATGCAGCAGCCGCGGCCGCCGTGGCGCTGTATCTCAACGTGGCGAGGGACTTGATCCATGAAGGGTTGGCGAAATTTGCTGGAGTGGGACGGCGGTTCGACGTCAAGGGCACGGTGAACGATATCGTGGTGGTGGACGATTACGGCCACCACCCCGTCGAAATTCGCGCGACCCTGGAGGCGGCGCGTGGATGCAAATTCAACCGGCTGCTGGTGCTGTTCCAGCCGCACCGGTACACGCGCACCCAACACCTGTGGGACGATTTTTCGCGCGCGTTCAATCAAGCGGATGTGCTGGCGCTGATGGACATTTATGCCGCCAGCGAAGCGCCAATCCCGGGGATCACCAGCGAGGCATTGGCAAAGAGCATTCGCGAAGCCGGCCACAAGAATGTGAGCTACTTCCACTCGATGCAGGACGCCATCGAATTTCTGCTGCGCGAAGCTCGGCCCGGGGACGCAATTCTGACCATTGGGGCCGGGAACGTGAGCCGCGCCAGCAACGAGTTGATGCTGCTGTTGGGAACGGAGTACCACGTGAACGACGGAGTGAAGGATGCGCATTGAGAACGGCAAAGTTCTGGATACGCTCCCGAAGCTGGAAGTGGAACTGCGGCGCGGCGTCTCGCTCGCGGAGCTGACGTACCTCGGCATCGGCGGCACCACGGATCTGCTGCGGATCAGCTGGCACGAGTCCATCCCGGATCTGCTGAATCTTTTGGACGAGCACGGCATCCCGCATAAATTTCTGGGGGGAGGGTCAAATTTACTGGTGATCGATGGGGAACTGCCGTTCGTCGTGCTGCAACTGGCGCAACCGAATCCGGATGTGGTGATTGAGGGCAATATCGCCACAGTGGATGCGGCGGCGGACTTGGGGCGTACGGTGACGATGTGCGCAAAAAACAACTTGGGAGGGATGGAAGGATTGATCGGTGTGCCCGGAACGGTGGGGGGAGCATTGCGGATGAACGCCGGTGCCTATGGGACGCAGATCGGGTCTTATGTGCGTGAGGTGAAGTTGTACCGCGCGGCGGAACGCAAGCTGGAAACGTTGCGGGGCGAGCAAATTTCCTTCGAATACCGGCACACTTCGTTTGCGCCCGATGATATGATGCTGGCAGTGAAGCTGGAACTTCCCTCCAAGCCGTACCCAGAAATTCTCCAAGGCATACGTATCTGCAATGAAAAGCGGCGCGCCAGCCAGCCCCTGGGGCAGAAGAGCGCGGGCTGCATCTTCAAGAACCCCCCGGGAGGCTCGGCGGGGCGGATGATCGATGAGCTGGGATTGAAGGGGCTTTCGGTCGGCGACGCGCGCGTCAGCGACCGTCATGCAAACTTTTTTGTGAATGCGGGGCACGCGTCCGCAGCAGACATGCTCAGCTTGATTGCGGACGTACGCGAACGCGTGCGACATGTTTATGGAGTGACTCTCGAAAACGAGGTGGTGGTTTGGAACGCGTGAAGCCCATCCAGCGGAACGCCTCTGCCGCCGCGGCGGAGCAGGAATCGTACCGGCCGGAACTGATCGCGGAGGACGAGCCGCGATACCTGCGCCGGCAGAAGCCGGTGGAGATTCGGCGGAAGAAATTCAGCGGGAAGGCTTGGCCGTTTTACCGCCGGGTGTTCGTGTGGACCGTGGCGGGCGCGGCGATCGTGACCGGTGGCATCTTTTCGGCGCGTTACTTGCTCTATTCTCCGCAGATGCTCCTGGTGAAGCCGGAGCAGATTGAGGTGATCGGAAACCACATTGTGCAGCCCGAAGACGTCCAGAAGTTGTTTATGCATGACCGGAACCGTAGTGTGCTGAGAATTCCGTTAGATACGCGGCGAGCACAGATTGAAGAATTACCCTGGGTGGAAACTGCGAGCGTGCAGAGGATTCTGCCGAACCATCTGCGGGTTCTCATAACGGAACGCACGCCGATTGCCTTCTTCCGTAATGGGACGGAACTGACGCTAATTGATGCCCACGGCGTATTGCTGGATCGCCCGGAGGGCGGAGATTTTCATTTTCCGATTGTCACCGGTTTGACCGAGAACCTGCCGCGCGAAGAGAGGGAAAAGCGCATGCAGACGTATCAGGAATTTATGAAGGATGTAGACCTGGTGCGGCCGGGATCCTCGGATCGCGTGAGCGAATTGGATTTGAGCAACCCTCGGGATTTGCGGGCGGTGTTGGCAGGCCTCGGCGGTGACTCTGGCGCGCGCGCTGTGACGGTCCACTTTGGCCAGAACGATTTCACCGGCAAGTACAGGATGCTAGTGGAGAACTTTGCGCAGTGGCAGGCAAATTCCGGCCCGGTGCATTCGATCGATCTTCAGTATTCCCGGCAGGTGGTGGTGAACCCCGACACCAATACACTGGCCGCGAAGGACAAATAAGATTCGCGCAGGAGAATGATTTTGGCAAAGAAAGATAAATACCTGGTCGGGTTGGATATCGGCAGCACAAAAACCTGCGTCTTGCTCGCGGAGATAGACAACGAGCAGGTCCGTTTTCTGGCACTGGGCGCGGCGGAATCGAAGGGGTTGCGCAAAGGGCTGATCGTGAATCTGGATTCTACGGTCAGCTCGATCCGGCGCGCGGTGGAAGAAGCCGAGGGCGTGGCGAATGTGCCGGTGGAATCGGCAGTGATCGGCGTGGCCGGCAGCCACGTGCGCGGAGTGAACAGCCGTGGCGGCGTGTCTTTGGGTCCGCGGCCGCGGGACATCGAGCGCGAAGATGTGAAGCGCGCCATCGATACAGCGCGGAATATCTCTTTGCCGGAGGACCGCGAAGTTTTGCATGTCTTGCCACACGAATTTCGCGTGGATGCGCAAGACGGAATTCGCGATCCGATCGGCATGGTCGGTCAGCGGCTGGAGGCGAACGTCCATATCGTGACGGCATCCAGTTCGGCCACGCAAAACCTGGTGACCGCCGCGAACAAAGCAGGGATTCTGATCAACGATACGGTGCTGGAGCCGCTGGCCTCAGCGGAAGCTTGCCTGACGCAGGATGAGCGGGAACTCGGATGCTGCCTGCTGGATATCGGCGGAGGCACAACAGAGTTGATCGTGTATGGCGGCGGCGTGGTGCGCCATACGGGCGCGGTGGCGATTGGCGGGGACCACTTCACAAATGATTTGGCGGTGGGGTTGCGCACGCCGATTCCCGAAGCGGAGCGGATCAAGCGGCACCATGGATGCGCCGCGGCAGCATTGCTGCGCGACGATAGCTCAATTGAGATTGCCAGCGTGGGCGACCGTCCGCCGCGAATGATTTTTGCGCACATGCTGACAGAGATCATCGAGCCACGAGCACAGGAATTGCTGGCGCTGGTTGAGGACGACCTGCGGCGCGCGGGATTGGACAGGCAGATCCCAGCCGGGTTCATTCTGGCCGGCGGCGGGGCGCAGCTGAACGGACTACAGGAGCTGGTCGAACACAGCTTCCCTTTGCCGGCACGGGTAGCAGAACCGCGCGGGATTATGGACTTGCCGGATCAAGTGGCTCAACCCGAATACACAACGGTCGTAGGGTTGGTGCTGAGTGCAGCGAAGGCACGGCGAGCGGGCCCAGCGAAGAACGGGAGTTTGGTGTCGAAGCTGCGGGCTATGTTTGCCGGGGCTTAGGGCTCTGGCGGGCACGCGGGGAACGGGTCAAGCGGGGCCAGCGGGCTGCCTGGTGGCAGCCGGGAGATTGTTTTCCACAGGCCGGGAAAACTGGCTGTGGAAACCCATTTACACGGGATTTATAAAGGACTTTCACCAGCCGGACAGGGGGAACGCATGACAGCGAAAGACGCAGGTATCCGGATGAGTTTTAGCGAGGAGTTGCAACCCGCAAAGCTCAAGGTGATTGGTGTCGGCGGCGGCGGATGCAACGCCGTGAACCGCATGATCCGCGCCAAGGTGGAAGGCGTGGAGTTCATTGCCGCCAATACGGACTTGCAGGCGCTGAAACTCTGCCAGGCCCCGGTGAAATTGCAACTGGGCGGGAAGCTCACCAAAGGGCTCGGTGCGGGCGCAAATCCTGAGATTGGCCGGAAAGCCGCACTCGAAGATACTGAAAAAATCATTGAAGCGTTGGAAGGTGCGGACATGATTTTCATCACGTCCGGGCTGGGCGGCGGCACGGGAAGCGGTGCTGCGCCAGTGGTGGCTTCGCTGGCGGGTGAGTTGGGCGCGCTGAGCGTGGCGGTGGTAACCAAGCCATTCGCGTTCGAAGGAAAGCGTCGGATGCTGCAGGCGGAGCAGGCGTTGCAAGAACTGGTTGGCGTGGTGGACACGGTGATCGTGATTCCGAATGAGCGGCTGATGGAAACCGTGGAGCCAGGCACGAGCTTCTTCGATGCGTTCCGCATTGCCGACGACATTTTGCGCCAGGCAGTGCAGGGAATTTCGGACATTATTACTGTGCCAGGCATCATCAATCGTGACTTTGCCGATGTGAAGGCCATCATGCACGGGCAAGGGTACGCTGTCATGGGCACGGCGGTGGCGAGCGGGTCCAACCGCGCCGTGGATGCGGCGAACCGGGCGATTTCTAGCCCGCTGCTGGAAGACAATTCGATCCAGGGCGCGCAGGGGATTCTCATCAACATTTGCGGCAGTTCTTCACTTTCCTTGCAGGAGGTGCATGAAGCCTCCAGCGTTATTCAGAAGGCAGCGCACGAAAATGCGAACATCATTTTCGGCGCCGTGATGGATGAGGCGATGAAGGACATGGTGAAGATCACCGTGATCGCGGCCGGGTTTAAGGAAACGGCAAAAAAGCAAATGCAACAGAAGACGTCGTTCCTGCCGAAGACCTGGAAAGCGGGGCGCGAGTTGCCGGCGCAGGCAGAGCTTCCCGTTACGCCGCCGAATGTGGTGCACCAGGTGGCGCAGAATGTGCGGGAGGCCGCACAGGAAGTTCCGAAAGACGACCTGGACGTGCCGACATTCTTGCGGCGTCAGGCGCAGAAGGCCTGAACGTCAGAATACTCCTTAGCTGATTTTTCCCTTCAAGTGGCGCTTCATGGCGTGGATTTCCGTTTCGAATCTGAGGAGATTGCTGCTGCCATAGGGGAGCACGCTGCCCAGGCCGGAGTGGAATTCCCTCGCCTTGGTGTCCGCAACGATCTTTGCGATATTTGCGGCGTCGAGCCCTCCCCCTGGCATGATTACGATGCGGTGGCGCGCCGCGTTCACGAGTTTTCGCAGAACCTCCGCGCCTTGCGGTGCGCCGGTAGCGCCACCCGCCGTGAGGATGCGCGTGGCACCCGTGGCGATGACGTCTTCGAGTGCGAGGAGCAGATCGGGCGTGCTGTCAAACGCACGGTGGAAAGTAACTTCGAGTGGACGAGCCCATTGGACCAATTCCCTGGTGCGTTCGACATCCACGGAACAATCAGCGCGAAGGATTCCCAACACCACTCCATCCATGCCCAAGTCGCGGACCACGGAAATGTCGCGCTTCATGATGGCAAACTCGCTGTCCGTGTAGACAAAGTCTCCCGCGCGGGGGCGAATGATGGGAAAGACGGGAATCTCCAGTTCCTCATGCAGCTTGCGCATGGCGGCGACGGAGGGAGTGAGCCCGCCGCGGACCAGTTCGGCGCAAAGTTCGATGCGATCCGCGCCACCGCGTTCGGCGGCTAAGGCGGAGTCGAGAGATTCGACGGTAATTTCGAGAAGCAGTTCCTGTGCCACGCAAGCCTCTTTGCGGCGGAGGTTGACTGGCACTATATACTCCGCGCCGCTCCGGGATGCAACCGCGGCACGAGGATTCGGGTGGCGAAGAAAAACCCAAGGAATCGAGGGCCAATCGGCGGCCATCACAGCACCTTCCCGCTCGCTTGTGTTAGGCTTCTTCCGAATCTTAACTGGTCTCATCCCGCGGGAAGTACCTCACAGGGGCCTTTGAATTTGAAAAGGAGACCGAACATGAAAGCCAGCCGAATGATTTCAGGATTGAGCATTGCGGTGCTCACGATCGCTGCCGGGGCCTGTCAGCAGCCGTACCACCAACCGGACGAACGATACGTTCTGGTGGCAGCCAACATCGACCTACCATACTGGAAGGAAGCTGAGGCAGGGCTGACGGATATAGGGAAAAATGCCGGAGTGAAGGTGGAGATGGTCGGGCCCACGACATTTTCCCCGAGTGAGGAACTCACTGCGTTCCAAGACGCGGTCGCGCATCATCCCTCGGGCATTATGGTTTCGGTAAGTGATCCGAAGTCGTTCAAGGAACCGATCGATCACGCGATCCTCCAAGGCATTCCCGTCATCTGCATTGACGCGGACGCGCCGGAGTCTAACCGCGTTCTCTTCATCGGCACAGACAACTTCCGCGCTGGACAGGAAAGCGGAAAGCGCATGGCGGATCTGCTCGGCGGAGAGGGGCGAGTGGTGATCATTACGCTGGGCGGGCAGCTGAACAGCGACGAACGGGTTCGCGGCGTGAATGAAGCGCTGAAAAAGTATTCTGGTATCAAGATCGTGCAGACTATCGATGATAAAGGCGATCCACGGACGGCGTATGACGGTGTGTCGGCGCTGCTGCAGAAGAAGGAAAAAATTGACGGCATCATCTGCTTGGAAGCCTCCGGTGGAGAAGGCGCTGCGGATGCCTTGCACCGGATGGACTTGACCGGGAAAATCAAAATTTTGGCGTTTGACAAGGATCCACAGACCCTGGAGGGAATCGAGCGCAAATGGATTACAGCAACTGTGGTGCAGAAGCCGTACGTCATGGCTTTCTACGGAGTGAGATTCCTGGACGACCTGCATCACAACGCGGTGCACGAATTCAAGGATTGGGCGACAGCGCCGGCAGCTCCGCTTCCAACCTTCGTGGATACCGGCACGGCAGTGGTAGACGCCAGCAACCTGGCCGCCTTCCGGAAAGCCCTTGCGGAACATCCGAAGCCGAATTTCTAGTCAGTTTTGGAAGCTTAAGCGAGCCCGTAGGCGGCGAAGGTAACAATGGATGCGACGCCGAGTGCTGAGCCGAGCGCTGCACCGGCCAGCACGTCGCTTAGAAAGTGCATGCCCAAGACAACGCGGGAGAGGCCAATGCTGAGAGCAAGGAAGTAGAGGGGCCACTCGAGCGTCGGATAGAAATAGCTCACCACAAGAGCGATCGAAAATGCGGTCATGGTGTGGCCGGATGGAAAAGAAAACTGGTCGGGTGGTAGAACCTTGGCCCAGCAGTGAGGCTGAAACTGACACGGACGCGGCCGGTGGCTAAGTTTTTTCAAAGCCTTGAAGACGAAAATGCCGAAAATGGCGGCGCATCCTGCGGCGCCAACAGCCGCATAGCCGCGCGAACCACCGAAGGCAAGAAGAATCATTCCAAGGCCATACCAGAGCCAACCATCACCCATGCGCGTCGCACTGAGCATCCAAAAGCGAATCCACCGCGGCGCCTTCCAACTGTTCATGCGGCGCATGACGCGGTGGTCGCGGTTTTCGATGTAGCCCCAGACGGTTTTTGCCACGGCCATGACAGCCTCTTAACGGGCCCAGTTGGCCTCGAACCTGGAATCGACTTCCCAGAGCATGCGGTGCTCCCGGGTCTCCCCAATGAGCCGCGCCGCCCACTTCTTACAGAAGCGAATCTCGTTCATCCAATGGCCCGCGGTAATCGCGGGGATAAAGACTGTCAGTGGAAGAATTGCGGCGGCCAAGGGCTGCTCCTTCAAGAACGAACCGACGAAACGCCAAATGTCCGTGGTGAGCTTGGCGTAACCGCCATGTTCGCCATGAACGGTCCCGCGGCCCGCTCGCAGTCCGGTAAAAAACTCCTCCACGGTACGCGCCCCCGGCACTCGGGTGAACGTGAGCGCCACACCCGATAGCGTGTGGGAGTCGCTTCCCGCCACCCCGATCTTGCCGAATTTTCCCGCCAGGCGTTGCGCGCTCCAGTTTGCTTTCGCCCACATCTGGCCATTGCGAATTTCAAAGGCCGGGACGTAGGAAGCAAACCAGTTAAAATCTTGCTCTTCGCGCCTTCCTGTCAGGCCGGAGAACACATGGTTGACGCTGAAAAACAGCTTACGCTCGGTGAGGTACATCAGAAGCGCGATAAAATCGCTACGACGGCGCTGAATTTCCGCATGATCCTTTTCGGAAATGCCGTAGACGCCGAGGTGCATTTCGGTGCCGCTGGGCATGCGGACAGTCACTTCCTCGCTGAGGTAAAAGTCCGGGTATTTGCGGAGGGCTTCCGCAGCGTCGATGGAATCGTGGTCCGTTACAGTTACGATCGACATACCCCGCTGCTTGCAGCGGCGGTACACGTCCTCGGGCTGGTTGTAGGACTCGCGGCAGATCCTGGTAAGACCCGGGGTGTTGCACATCCCCGAGCCGGTGGTATGCACATGAAGGTCGCAACGCATGTGAAAAGTGTAGAAAAAGGATATGAACAGTCCATGAAGGGCGGGCAAAATGTAAATGAAAAAGCTTGTGGAACTTATTGAACACAAATAACTTTTTGAGTTTTCCACATGGCATGTAGAGTGCTCTTGCTGCGGGCGCATTAGGCTGTGCGAGAATGCCACAATGAAAAAAATACAGATCCTGTTTCACGATGCCGGGGGAGGGCACCGGAATGCTGCGGTAGCCCTGCAAACCGTGATTTCTCAACAGAATCGGCCCTGGCAAGTGGAGCTGATCCAGTTTCAGGACCTTACCGACCACCTGGATGTCTTGCGGAAGCTGACGGGTATTCGCATCCAAGAGCAATACAACATCCTACTCAGGAATGGATGGACGCTCGGAGCGACGCAATTATTGTGGGTGCTGCAAACCACGATTCGCCTTTTCCATGGCCCAATGGTGAAACTCCTTGAGGGCTATTTCCGGCAGCATCCTGCGGATCTGCTGATTTCCGTCATACCGCATTTCAACCGGGAAATCGGGGAAGCGTGGGGCTCCTGCTACCAGGGACGGCCCTTTGTCACGATCATCACGGACCTGGCGGACTTTCCGCCGCACTTCTGGATCGAGCCGATGAAGGAGCAATGCGTAATTTGCGGGACAGAGCGGGCCGTTGCTCAGGCGCGCGAAATGCGAAAAGATCCTTCGCATGTTTTTGCGACCTCGGGGATGATTCTTCGTCCTGATTTTTACCAGGCGGACGATATAGATCCTGTCGCTCTTCGCCGGGAACTGAATTTGCGCCCGGATTTGCCCACCGGGATGTTGTTGTTCGGCGGGTTCGGCTCAAAAACAATGTACGAGATCGTGGAGCGGATTGAGGCCGCCGGACTGCCTTTGCAGCTGATTGTCATCTGCGGTCGAAACGAGAAACTGGCAGAGAAATTCCGGGCGCGAGCTTGGAAGATGCCACTGCACATTGTGGGATTCACAAGAGAAGTACATCGGCTGATGCGTGCTGCGGACTTTCTGATCGGCAAGCCCGGTCCCGGCAGCGTGGCGGAAGCCATGGTCCGAAGGCTGCCGGTGATTCTGGAATGCAATGCGTGGACGCTGCCGCAGGAGCGGTACAACACCGAGTGGGTTAAAGAGAAAAAAGTTGGAATTGTGCTGAACGATTTTGCGGAAATCGTGCGAGGCGTCAAGCAACTTCTGGAGCCCGGGACGCTTGCAGAATTCCGCGCAAACACATACGCACTCAACAATCGCGCTGTTTTTGAGATTCCGGAGATTTTCGCGAAACTGCTAGGCGAGCCGGCCGCTCTTCCTTAATTCCTCGAATTACTCGCACGTTCCGAGCGTGGGGGATGAGGCAGGTGCGGCCTTGCATCGGGAGATTCCACTGGGGAATTGGCTCGTGGCTTCGCGCAAGTGACGGCCCACCACCGCGAAGCATATTTCGGCAACTCACACATTTTGCCGCATCCAGCGGAAGTTTTCGACATGCCGCAGCCGCAGTAGCACGTGCCGGCGGGAACTTTACGGACACTGGCAGAGGTATCGGCCCATGCGGAAAGGGCCAGGAGACCGGCGGCGAGGAGGAGATCGAATGCCAGCCAGAGAAAGATGCGGCGGAGACGCTGGAAAGAAGAAGCTCGCATGGTAGAAGCTTGCTGCGGGAGCAACGAAAAACCGATAGCGCGCACCTACCAAAAATTCCTGTTACCAGGGTTCTGAGCGTACTGGACAGGAGCAAACCGCAGGGCTGAGACTCCATGGGTTGATAGGGCGTTCCGTTTTGAATCTGGTGCACTGATTTGAAAGTAGCAGTCGAATGGGCCAATGGCTTTAAGTCATCTGTTTTTAATCATTTGAGGGAATTCGGCGGAAGCCAGAGGCTGGCGCTCCTCGTGCAATGGTGTAAGGCGTGGGCGCGTTTCAGCAGCGGGCTTCACGGAATTGCAAGCGAGGGGGAAGGGGCTTGCTTGCGGTTTCTGGAGTTCGTAACCACCTGCCTCTGAGAGGGAAGCTAGGATGGATGACCCCACGCGCCGGTGTGAAAACGACACTGGCATTGAGACGCGCCTTCCGGGGCTCCGGATCCCAAGCCGGAGCCCCAGTTTC